>Ga0210043_1000582_pt1 | contig 38166 bp, 52 predicted proteins | sample CryGeymet201501t_FD_183990 | JGI IMG/M metagenome (GOLD analysis project Ga0210043, IMG submission 183990) | Groundwater microbial communities from Crystal Geyser aquifers in Utah, USA - Crystal Geyser metaG 2015-01t (SPAdes) (version 2) | ecosystem: Environmental > Aquatic > Deep subsurface >... | reverse complement strand
TCGGCAATGTCTTTGAACACGGTCATTTACTTGAAAATGAAAGCAAGAAGTAAAACATTCCAAGGTATAGCAGACGCTATGGCTGAACAATGGAGTGTTGAACACCCTAACCTATTACAAAAGAAAGGAAATTAATAATGTCTAAAATGTCTAAAAACAAGCAAATAATGTCTAAACTAGTATCAACTAAAGGGGGTAAGTAATAATGATAGAAGCAAAGTTATACCCCTATCAGGAAAAATATATAGAAAAACTCCCGATGCGCGGGATCGTCGACGCCGAGCTGGGCCTCGGCAAATCAATCATGTCGCTCGAATACTACAAGCGCCACAACCAGGGGGAGCCACTCCTGATCGTTGCTCCTGCTGCTAAAGCTCGCTCCGGTGACTGGGAACGCGAGTGCGAAGCAGTTGGGCTTAGCCCATTCCAATACACTATCGTCAGCCGTGAACGCCTTGCAGTCGCCAAGATAGCCGGCAAACCACTCTGGCACCAGTTCGCCCCGAAATACGGCGGCACGCAGCACTCAGTCATTTACGATGAGAACACTGGACTCCGCAACGCGAGCACAAGCATATTCAAAAAGATTAAGCTTATCGTTGACGAGGCCCCGATATTCCTAATACTGACAGGCACGCCGATGAGCAACGGCTGGAAAGACATGACCGGCTACGCTGTCCTATTCAAGCTGGTCCGTAACCAAACTGAGTTCAAACAACGCTTCTTCATTATCAGTCGTGCCAAACCATGGCCCGAGATTGTCGGCTACTACCACGAGGACGTGCTGCACACTATGTGGAAGAAAATTAGCCGTCATCTGACCCGTGAAGACGCCAAGCAGTATCTGCCTGATCGCCAAATCCTCCCACTCGATATTCAACCTATGGGCAAAGACTTAAATGAGTACGATCGCATCAAGAAAGAGAAAACGATTGGTGATAACCTGCTCGATACCGCCAGCGCAGTGTTCCACGCCCAGCGCCAAGCTCTCACCGACCTGAAATTAGGTCAACTAGAGTACATTTTGAACGATACCGAGGAAAACGTGATTATATTTTATAATTATAAAAGTGAGTTGGAGGCATTAAAAATTTTGCTTAAAAAGCTTAAAGATAAGACAATTTATGAAGTCAACGGTGACAATAAGACTGCACCAAGTAAACAAAACTGGGGAGGAGTCAAAAACTCTGTCACTCTGGCCCAGTATAAATCGGCTAGCCGTGGGATTGAATTAACATATGCAACCATAACTGTATTTTTTGGCTTAACTTATTCTTATGAGGAATATGCTCAAGCACTTGGAAGATCTTATAGAAACGGTCAAACTAAACCTACTATCGTTTATTGTATGCGGGTTAAAAACACTATTGAGGAAGCTATTTGGTCCGTGCTTGCTAAAAAACTTGACTTTTCTGATAAATTATACGAGAATGGTAAGTATGGTAGAGTGTTATAAACAGTATAAACTTTCAAGATATGCATCTGGCAAGAAGCGAGGTGTGAATAACAGTAAATCGCCAACATACCGTAGTTGGTACTCTATGTTAGCTAGATGTTACACACCATCTTACAAAAACTACCACAGATGGGGCGGTCGTGGTATCAGAGTTTGCGATAGATGGCTTGACGCAAAGAGCGGCTATGCTAACTTTATCTCCGATATGGGTGAGCGCCCAAGTGGTATGTCGTTAGACAGAATGAACATCGACGGCGATTATTGTCTAGACAATTGCCGATGGGCCACGCCAAAACAGCAAATGAACAACACATCAAAAAACGTTCACATTAAGTATCTAGGGTTGTCATATACAGCAAGCGAACTCTCCGACCTGATTGGTATCAAGAGGGGCACGTTATTGTACCGTTATCGTAAAAATAAGCGTTTAGATGCCCCCATCGACACGAGTGGGGTAGCAGCCAACACTAAAGCCCATTGTAGCCGTGGGCACGATCTCCGTGTTAGTGCTAATATTTTTTATAGGAAAAATGGGAGCAGGGAATGTCGTCTATGTGCTAACCAGCGCATGAGAGACCGTAGAGCTGTTGAGAAACTTTATCTGGAGAAACATTATGAGTAAGTTTATTGAAGCAAGGCCCAATGTGTTCGTTAATGTCGATCATATCATTTGGGCTGGGTATACTAGGACCGAAGACGGTATGGAGTTTACATTGCGCTTGTCGGGTAATTTCAGTGTGAGTGTCCTTGATATAGATAAAATACAATCTATCAAGAAACTATTGACAAACCAACCAGACCAGAGTACAATAAAAACAAATCAGGACTCTAACCAACCTGAGAAAGGAAAAAAGAATGCTTTATAAACTAAAACAAACCGACCTTGTCTATTTATCAGACGAGTTCGGCCACAGCTACGAGATTGAGGGCGAAGTTGTCGCCGGTGTAACCACCATCTTGTCGCTGGGCGTACCAGCCGACGCTGGGCTTATCAACTTTTTCAAGCAGATGTCTGCTGACGATCAAGCCGATATCCTAGCCGACGCTCAAGACCGTGGGTCAAACGTCCACCAAGCTATCGAGCAACTATTACTCGGTCGCAAAGTCCAGGTAGAAAATTTCAAACGCCCTCGAGAAAAAGCCGGCATCACCGCCTTTATTGACTGGTTTACTAAAGTTAACCCGACCGACGTCAGACCAGAAATGGTTGTGGCTTACCTTGACACCGAAGAAGATGGCACCGAGGGTATGAAATATGCCGGTACTGTCGACTTCATCGGCACGATCAATGGTCGCCGCATCCTAATCGACTTCAAAACCAGTGCAGTACCAAGTAAGAAAAACTCACTACAAGCTCAAGCTTACAAAAAGGCTGTCGAGCAATCACTAGGCGAAAAAATCGACGACTGTTATATACTATACCTAGGCACAAAACACACTGGCACCCGTCCAAAGATGATTGACGATATGCCTAATACCGGCTTCGGCTGGAGCATGATAAAATCCGAAGATACATTTGATGACTTTAAGTTAGCTTATCAGATGGCAATTTGGTGCTGCGGCGGGTACCCGAAACCACCTAAAGTGTTGGTCTACCCAAAGGAATGGGAGCTCCCAAAAGTATGATAGTCCATGGGTACAACTCTAGGGATAGCCGCCATCCACTATACTGGTTATGGCTCGGCATGAGACAGAGGTGTAATAACCCAAACCACATTAGTTACAAGAATTATGGCGCAAAGGGTATATCTGTATGTAAGCGGTGGGACAATTTCCCATTGTTTCTAGAGGACGTCGGCAACAGACCATCTCCTGCTTATAGTCTAGATAGGATAAACAGTGGGGGCGATTATGAACCGCTAAATGTGAGATGGGCTACTAGACACGAACAGAATAGTCGCCGATCCAATTCAAATGAATTTACTGGTGTACGATGGTGTCACCATAAAAATAGGTGGAAAGCCCAACTTACGGTTAACACTGTCAGGGTACTCGATAAAGCTTTCCTTACAAAAGAAGAAGCCATATTGGCACGAAGCCAAGCGGAGTCAACATTTATGCCATGAAGTATATTAACAATAATAGTAGAATTATAAATAATTAAAGGAGAAAAATAATATGTCAGAAGTAAAAGTAAACGGTATCAAGATCCAATTAAAAAACGTCAAGGTCATCTTCGCCAACCTCGAAGACGAGGGCTTTGGCAAAAGCATTACCATCGACGCCACCGACAAGGATATCAAAAAAGGTATCGAAGATTGGGTCAAAGAGAACAAGATCGGCAAAACCAACCCAGGCGAGGCTAACTTCAAGACCTACGAAGATGTTATCCAATACAGCTTCCGCTTAAATGACAAAAGCAAGTTCGTCTACTGCTCTGGCGTGCCAGAAGGCTCACTTGGCTACGGTGCTGAGGTCAGCTTAGCTGCCAACGCTTTTGAATACAACAACAAGTTCGGCAAAGGTGTAAGCGCATCACTATCAGCTATCGTAGTTGAAAAGGCTGCTTCAACTGGTGCCGACGCTGATATTGCCGACTTGCTTGAAGATGACGACGAAACCGTCGAAGTCGCTCCTGGGGTCAGCGGTACACCTATTGACATAACTGGCGACGTGCCATTTTAAGGTATCATTATGCCTAAAATAACTGTTAGAAACGTCAAAAGCAAGGCTGAACACATCACGGTGTCATTCAGCATCAACAAGAAACTAGCCCAAGTTATCAACGGTATTGCTGTGAGCGACAATAAAAGTCGCTCACTGGTAATCACCGAGCAACTTGAAGCTGGCCTAAAAGCGAATGGGATCGGAGTCGATTATGACACTAAATAATATCCTACACTTCTTTGGTCTTTGTAAAAAACGCCGTATAGGCTACCGATGCAATGGTCGGCCAAGTGAACATTTGTAAATTTATAGCATAACAATTATAATAGGGGACAATATGATTACATCAGAACAACTAGCACGTCAAATGGCTGTATTCAGCTATGTTACTAAAACTAAAAATGTCGGTAGTATCGCTCAGTCAGTCGGACTATCGCCACTCCAAATCACTAATGCGGTATTTGTTGGTGAACGTATGGGGCTATTCACAGTCGTCCGCGACAAGAAAAAAACTATCGACAAAATCGAGGTATCAGACGAGCAATACGCTGACATAGCACTTATACCAGCTAATTTCGGTGAAGCGGTTGAAAACCTAGTTGCTAGTATCCTTGATTTCGTCAGCAACCGAAATAGCGTCGAGCGTGACGTCGAGGAAGGTTCAGTGATGATGCTGGCTCGAGTTCCAGATGTTATGTGGACCGTTGCATCTGAGCTTGTGAAGAACTCTGGCCTAGTCCATGTCTACGAGTATGCTGACCAGCTCGACAAAGAGAGTGTCTACACTTACTTCACATTACCTGAAAACAAGGATAAATTATGGTACCACCACGATTTCAAAAAGATAGCCAAGAAGAAAAAGAAGTAGCTCCGGCTGCTTCTTTTGATTTTGTAATTCCATACGTCCACTCTGGCGATGGCGGTCAAGAGCTGTGTAAGGCACTCGCAACACTTAAAAACGTCCTAGACTGGTCCGGCAAAGTTTGGATTGTCGGCGACTACGAGAGCTGGTTCGAGGATCTGAGTGGACTGGAGCACCTGCCATGTCCACCAGCCGGTAACAAATGGCTTGGGATACAAGCAGCTTTAATCAAGGCATGTAAAACTCATGAAGTGTCAGATGATTTCTATTACAGTAATGATGACATTTATATATGGGATCAGTTTTTCCATATCCCTCCCTTCTACCGAGAGCCTATTGACGAACATGCCGACAAGGTAGACAGTTTATATTCTCAAAGCCTTATCGCTACGAAACGGCTGTTGATTAGGCAGGGGATTGACGACGTGTCTAATTATGAGGGCCACACGCCACTCCCGGTCAACAAGTCTAAGCTTGCCGAGACACTTAGTACAATTACTCGGATACAAGACTCTGGTTATATGCCCCTCCAGCTCCGGACTTATTACGGTAATATGTGGGATATCGGCGGCGAATTCTATGCTGATGGCAAGCATAAAGATGGTTTAGCCATCACTAGCTCTTGAGGTAAAAAGGGGCGGTAATTATATTACACGCCCCAAGTACCTCAACTTTATAAGTAGAGGGTAGTGCAGTCTGCCTATGTTTTAAGCTAGACCGTCAAGATATGGCAAGCGTTCAGCTTTTTGCGAACAACTCGTGCAGGTATAAAAACTTTCTGTAGTTGGTGTACTACAGTCGTTCAGGTAGCAAGTCGGCACTCGTTTGCATTGTATGCAGAGTTTTTCAACTCCGCTTATTCTGCAACCAGACCGCTCGCCACAACCGATACACAAAATGATTTGTTTCATGATGCACTCCTGTTAATTATAAGGGTTTCCTTGTTCGGACACTTTAGGTTCATAACCCAAAAGCCAAGCACGAGTGATGAGGATGTACTCACTTTTTATCAGTTTGCGTAACTTCGGCAGAACGCGCTCGATGTCTTTATGACACTCAGCGCAAAGTTTCAACTTGCTGTCGTTGTTGCTGTTGCCATAAAACCGTTTTGGGAACACATGATGTTCCGTTAATGGTTGCATGGTATGACACTTAGGACAAAAGCCAAATGCTTGCATAATTCTACCCCCGATTTGTAAAAGTTCAGGGCAATATCGCCCAGTTGATAAAGGTACTGCTTAAAGGATACTCCTAATGCTTAAAATAAAATAGGGCTATCCTCAGTCATAATTTATTCTCCTATATTATAAAAAGAAGGGCACCCATAAGGGGTGCTCTTTTGGTTTTTCTAAGCCGTTCGTTTCCACATATAACAAGTGATGTATGGCATACGGTTTTCGTGGGCTTTATTCTTGCCCCACGTCCAGCTAGGGCTTTGCCTCGATGATGAGGCTGCGTATGTTGTGTGGTTGCCGTATCTGGCTATGGAAGTGCCACCGATTGTCGCACCAGTACCTCTTTGCGAGATTATGTCGGTGCCATTTTCTTGCCCATGGATACTGAAAGACATACTATGCACTGGCATTTGAGCGTTAGATATTGCTACTCTTTCAACGCCACCAGTAGCTTCAACGGTCGGATACTTGCCAACCCCGTTATTACCTATAGCTAACGGTACGCGTCCACCACCCCAAGCAACCCATGTACCGTAACCAAGAGAGGTACCTGGGTTTGTAGCACTTGTGCTAAAGTGCAAATCGCCAACAGCTATTCGCATTGCTGTTTTAGCTGCAGTAATTTGAGCATCAACATAAGCTTTAATACTCTGCTGAGAAGCCACTTTTGTGGCTGAGTCACTCACCATCGTGTCTTCATCTAGGATGAAGGAGTCTGATATTTCGTTTCTGTCGATCTTAGTTTCGCTCATAATTTTCTCCTTTTACAACTTCATTATCTTAGCACTACTGCCTGCCTCTGCGCCTAATGCGAGGTATTTATCACCCTCTAGCCCACTTCTTAGTTTAATGGCAGTTTTCAATTTAATAGTTTCATTAATTGCCTCTGTAATCGTGCGGATAGCGGAATAAGTTTCGTAGCCTGCTTTGGAAATGGTGATGGTGAATGGGTTGTTGTCGACTTCATATTGCACCCCTGGCCTGTTTCCTGATACCCAGCCATAACTATTTGTCTCGACAATTATTTCTCCGCTAAGACCACTGGCATCTGTGGCAACGACTGAATATCGTTTTAAAGTCTGACGGTATTGTTGCTTGCAAGCTTCTGTTCCTAGTTGAGCTCTCGTGACCACAAAGTCAGGGTAAGTGCCTGATACAATCTGGCAAATCTCACCGCCTAGTTTTACATAATCGCCAATTGACCAAACATCAGTATCCACTCCCATCCCTGTGGCTGTTTCGCTATAATACATCGTTCCACTAGTGAAATAACCTTGATGTTTCCAAGCTGCATCCACTCCACTTCCGTCTTTAATAGAAATATTCACTCCCTCAATTGGGTTGCCGTCCTCACTGATTACTTTTAAATTGACAGTGTAATTGCGGAAAAGTTTTTCCCCCCTAGTTGTCGGGGTGTTATAATAATACATTTGATAAGTATCCGAGGTTGGGTCAACTAAAACACTATCAAAATTAGAAGTTGCATTAAGGTTTGCGTCTCCAATATAGCCACATCCAACATTTACTAACCCTCGCAAAAAGGCATTCCACTCTGCTTGGAAAGCGAACAGAGAACCGCTCACTTGAAATTTATTTACATACGCCAATGAAGACAGTGTGTTTGAACCAAAATCTGGTCTAGAGTTTTGAAAATTTACATTATTATAAATTGGTGGTGTCGGACTTTGAAAGATTGCTGCGTTGCAAATAGAATTATATGCCTTATATAATCCATAAGGAGCTCCGTCAGTTATTAGCGACGAATATAACTCCCATTTTTCTCCGCCTGAACCTTGCCCAAAATGTTTCTCTAATAGTCTTAAAAAAGTCCAAGTACAACCATCTTTGCTCGAACGAGCTGTATCATCTACAAGCGTGCCAGATATAATTCCACCGCCTGACCCTTTTTTTGACCACATTGTTCCCTCAATCTGAATATTCTTTTTTGTGTCCGCAATAGTAGTAACCGAGGCATCATTTTCATAGCCTAAGAATATATGGCTAGCAAAATAATAAGCGTATGTGCCTAATTTTGTTACCACGCCCCAACCTGCCAATAAATCTGCCTGATGAGCCAACTCGCAAAATTCATTGACTGTATTGCCAGGGTCGGAAATTGTAACGGCTAAACTCTTGCATTGTGCGACAGTAGTGGCGTTTGCTCCACCCTCGGTAATTCCCGTGACGGCAGTAATTCTACAACGGATAAACATTGCGGTTACTCCGTTTTTTGTTCCAAAAGTCCAATTAGTCGGAGGGGCGAATGTAACAGTTTGTACTCCGCTATTTTGGAAAGCATTAGTATTGTCTGTGCACGTCAACGTAGCCCAAGTACTTGACCCTGTTGAATACTCCCAGACAACTGTAATAGTGGTAGCGACAAGTGGCGTTCCAATTGTAAAACTCAAATCGCCGTACTTAATACGGGGGGAATTAAACCCCACATAAAATGCGTCATTCACAACAGCATTGTCAGCGAAATAATCAAAGACTAAGGTATTGGCATAATTAGCAGAAAAAACAGTACCGCCAGCCGTAGTCCGGTACACATTCTGAAATCGTATTAAATCATTATAGGTTATTACTGCCATTAGATTAACTCTTTAAGGATATTTTCTAAAGTTTCTTTTTTTAGGTTCAATTCAGTTAGCAATTGTGTTTTTAAGTCGTTCGGGTCGGGAGTGTTTTCTAAAGCGTAGACATCATCAGTTAATTTAATGTAAGTCATTTGATTGCCTTAATTTTAATCTTTTCATCGTCGATGGCTTTTTCTTGTTTGACATCTAGAAGTTTGTGCTTCTTGAGCAACTGTTGGGCTTTTTCTAGGTCATATAGTTTTTGGTAATCCATTATAAGTTACTCATATTAAAAATATAATCGTAGGTTAATGTTGCCCGATTTGTCCAGGCCAAGGCATAAGTTGTTCTGGTGGCGTTATTACCTATGTTAGCTGCACGTTTAGTCAAACCAGATGTTTCATCAATTTCATAGATGAGGTATGTGCCGTCTAGTTTAGCGTGCCCTAGATAAGTAATAGGGGCTACTTCCTCAACGTCAATGATTTGATATTGTTTAAGAGACGCTTGCAGGGTGGCTTCGGTGGCTAGACCTGTTTCGGGGTCAGCTGTTGGATTGGCGACTGTCACCGTTCCACTTACTGGTTGAGTGGCAGGGAAATTAGAAACTGATACTTGATGATTATCGGGTAGTTGTTTAGCTGAGGTAGCGAGGGCTGAAACATCGGTAGGGTTGGTAATTGTGACACCGTGACCGTCGGCTAATTGTTTAGCAGCAGTAGCAAAGCCAGAAATTGCGGCAGGTGGGGTCAGTGTAACTACTTGGGCAGCAGAAAGTGGGTATTCGGTCGGTAGGTTGTTGACTGCTACTGCGTGCCCATCGGGCAATTGGTTAGCGGCAGTCGCTAGGGCAGAGGTATCGACTGTTGGGATACTCTCAACGGCTGTCTTGACTTCTTGAACTGATGCGTCTAGGGCTAAAGCGCCGAATAAATTTATCATACATTATCACTTTCTGTTAATAACCACATTGTTACTATATTACCATCTATATCGGTTTGAACCCATAGCGACGGCTGGGTAACTGTCGGCTGGGTGACTTGGATGAATACGTTATCGTTACCTGGATCACCTTGTGGCCCTGGTACAATTGAGTCAGCCCCGGTATCACCTTTGGCCTTAGCATTAACGTCATAATCGACTAATAATCGTGTCCCTGTAACAGGTGCCGTAACCATCGTGAAACCACCAGAAACCTCGGTGTAATCTTGGCCGCCGCCCATTAAACGAATACCATTCTTAAATACTTTGAGCGCTCCAGTAGTATAGACTTCGGCTGTAGTGAAGTTAACGTTAGACCCATTGATAGCTCCGCCTGGTACCTCATTCGGTACACCAACGAATATATCGGTACCGAAAGCTTCAATAGCTGCGGCTAGTAGATCAGCCCATAGTGTAGTCGGTTTGATGACAATAATATCACCTTCTTTATTGCCGCTGTCAGTGTATCCAGGTGCTAGCTCGTCAATCGTGATTACTGAACCGGCAAGATGACCTTTGAACACAACGTATTCACCATCAATAAATCTATCCGTGGTTGGGTCAACAGTGCCGGCCATCGCAATAAAGTAGGTATTCCAGTTTGTTGGGGTAGTATTATTAAACGCCATATCACCGACTCCACGAGGCTCAACAACAATACAGCGAACACTCTCGCCGTTACCGTCAGATGCGTGCAGATAATCGGTTAGAGGCATCTATAATACTCCTACGATCTTAAGTAGAGCCGCGCTAGTGTTTGGGGCTGGTAATGTAGTGAACGTATAATCGCCAGTCGTCGTAGTTTTAGTTCCATTGTTAGTTATCACAAATCGGTAGTGGTAGGTTGACCCTGGCGTCAGCCCAGTTAGGGCCCAAGTATAAGGGCTTGAGCTATCTGTCGAGTTGGTGCCATAGCCAGTTGTTAGTCCGTATTGGAGCTGGATGCTCGCTATGCCAGATGAGTTAGTACCAGTCGCCGCCGTTGCTGTAATGGTAGCCGATGTGACTGCGACGTTTGATGATGACTGAGTTGATAAACTAGGGCTACCCAGTGTTGGTATAGTAAGCGTATGGTTGGCAAAGGTTTCTGGGTCGCCAGAGAACCATGACCCAATTCGGGCTGATACGGTAGTGGCTGCTGCTGCTACTGCGATATTAAAACCTACTGCGGCTATCTGTTCAGTCTGGTCTACAGTCCTAGTGCCGCTGCCAGTGTCCGACCTCCTTAGCGTGGCCGAGTCAACGTATAATTTCCAAGCCCAACCAGGGGTATATGTAAAAGATGTCCAAGTCCCGTTTTCCCTAACATATTTAACTCGAGCATAAGTATTGCTGAAAGTCACAACGTTGTCACTTCGAGTAACTTCGTAATTGATTTCACCGTGGATACGGCATAAACCAAGACTAGATTCGTACCAAGCCCCAGTGCTAACATATCCAGTTACTGACATTATTTTTTACCTAACAAGGATTTCAAAGCTATAACAAATTGTGCTATGAACTGTTTGATTATATCGCCCCAATTTATTTTAGCTGTCTTATCTGTAACATCACATTTTGCGACATTAACATTTTCGTCAGTAGATGGGTTTGAGTTTGAGGTCGTCACAACTGGCTTAATAACAGGTGTCTCCGGTACCACTGGCACGACTGGGGGTGTAACGACTGGGGGTGTAACGACTGGAGGTGTAACGACTGGAGGCTTAGGTTTGTCAGTCACAGTACCCCACATATCATGGGAAACCTTATTTTTGGCAATAGCATCAATTCTAGCCAAGTCCCAATTGCCAGGGCATCTAGTTGCTACAAAATCACTATGGCGCTTTAATGGTAGGTTCCCATAAGCGGAACGTATATCAGCAACTAATTCTGCTACAACATCATAATCTTCGTCGCGGCATCGTGGGTCACATTCAATCCCAATAGAGTGCGGGTTAGGATTTGTGGCAGGGTTAGATGTACCAGCGTGCCAGGCAGTATCCTCGGGGTTGACTAGGCAAGCTACCCGTCGGCCTGTGCCAGTTGCGACATAGTGAGCCGATGCCCCACGGGTCGGGTTAATAAGGGTGGCAATTGTGCCTTCGTAAGTAGGCCCCTTAGCAGGGTCATCCCACCAGTGAATAATAATTTCATCAAGTGATTGTCGTCCTGGGGTGAAATTTGGCGAGTCGTACTGTGTTTCGTATTTGTAACCCATGATTACTCCTTAAACTTAAACAATATTTGAATAACTACCCAGATAATCCCTAATGAGCCGCTGACTATTAACAGAATACCGCTTATAATACCTATGGCTTTTGCAATTCGTCGAGCTATTTCGGCATCGCCAACTTGCTTAGTAGCAATACCTTGCAAAACTGGTATGAGCGGCTCCATTAACTCTCTAAATACTTGGTTCTTAGCTTCTAAGTCTTTATTGTCTGAAACGTGATGGTCGAGTGCCTTTTTAATGTCATTTATTTGAATAAAATCTTGGTTGTGAATAATGTCCCGTTGGTCGGTATCATCAGAATGTATGTTTTCTCTCTGTTGTTTGGCTCCGGTGAGTTGTTTATCTTGCATATAATACCCCTTATAGCACTGCTACCCATTTAGAAACAGTCGCGTTCCAGATAAATGTGATAAAATGCGTCTTGCCAGCGACCGTGGTAGTCGGGAGCGCTAACCCGTAAATACTATCAACAGCGTAGTTACTACCCCAAGTAATAGCCCTAGTTGTGCCGTTATCTTGTAGTTCGATAAGTAGACCATCACCATTGTTTGGTGTGCCGGTTGGGTTAGCTATGGTAATAGCTGCTGCTTGAGCAGTACGGCGGTAATAGTTGTAAGTGTCGATGTTAGGGCTGATGTTACCCCTGGAAGCATTTGAAATGCGTGGAGCGGTCCGTATAGTTTCACCTTGCAATGAAGCTAGAACCTCTGTCTTAGCAGCAGCATTCAATGTGCCATCGTCATCGTGAGATACAGCGAAAAGAGCTGCTATTTCATCAGCCCAGGCGGTTGTTGGTTTGATAACCACGATATCACCCACCTCATTGCCCTGGTCAGTATAACCAGGAGCGAAACTGTCGATCTCAATACTGGAACCAGATATGTGACCAAAAAATACTTGGGGGCGGATAGTCAATTTACTGTCAGCGTCCAGCGCACCGGTTGTACTTATAACGGACGAGTTAAACCCAACGATTGAGTTCACCTGGATAGTGGTAGAGGAAATGGCACGTTGTGCCGTAACGACAGCACGGACTGTCTCATTAGTTCCGTCAGAGCCTTTGATGTTCTCGATTGATGGTGCTATCAGAGTCATATTATTAAATATCCTCTGGCTTTTTAACGATTTGTTGGAGAGTTACGAGTAAAATATTGGCTACTGGTGTCCATAAACCGAATACTTCTGGCTGATTGGTGATGATAGCAATAAGCCCACCGATAATGGTTGACGCCGCTATCCAACCAGCTACTTTTACTATGTGCATGAATTGTTCTTTTGTTAGTCCAAACTGCATGATTGCTCCCTCTATTACATATACACACATTATAACATAATCGGAATAAAAATGACCCCACGAAATGTGAGGTCATTCTTAGTTCTACCCTAGACTAGCTAGAGTAACCGTCTGTGATGGTAGCAAGGTTGGCAACCTTGTTAGGCAAAACGAACGTAAGTGTGCGTAGGCGGATGCGAACTTCTTTACCGTCGAAGCCTTCAACTTTGTTCAAGACTTGAACTTCACCGGTAGCAACTTTTGGACGGATGTTAACGATTGCGCGTTTATCAGCGACAATAACTTTAACATTACCGTTGAAGTATTCGTTAGGAGTTTCGATACAGATAACACCTTTGTGTTTACCTAGGTAGCCAGCTTCGGCATCTTTGTAACCAGCATCGGAACCTGTGAAGTTGATTTGGTTAGCAAGGTTAGCAGCGAAGTCGTAGTTCATCCAAGCAATCATTGAGTTGGTGTTTGTAGAACCAGCTACACGAGCCATGTTGACAGCATAACCGAATTTCAAGCTTAGTTTAGTCTCATCTTCAAGAACTGGTCCAACAGTAACAGTATTTGCAACAGGGACAGCGGCTACGATTTTATTCAAAGCGTATTCGTCAAAGTCAGGGATAAAGACTTCACTAACCTGTTGAGCAGCCCAGTCATTAGCTAGGTCGCTAATCGGCACGTCTTGCAACTGAGTTCGTTGGAAGCGAGTTGCAACAGCTTTATTGTAGTCGATAGTGAATGTGGTATCGGTTGGGGCTGATAATGTGATTGATCCGTAACTATCAGCAGCAGCGCTTTCGTTGTAAGTAACCAACGATTTGCTTGCGATTGCCATGATGTAAATTTCGTTTGCACCTTCAAATGCAGAACCGTAACCGTTATCACCCAAGTATTGAGTAACAACAGATAGTTTCTTCAAAGGCATATCTAGCTTGTCAGCTACTTTTCTTCCGTATGACATAATTTTTATTCTCCAAAGTTTTGTTAAATTTGTATCCAAGCGTTAGCTTGATGGTGGTAGCATATCATATATGTCAACACAATAGCAATATTATTGTTAGAAATCATACCCATCATCGTAAGACTCGGAATTGTCATCAGGACTAGAAACCCCAATGACTGATACCATCTCCTCACTCTCATATCTTTCCATCGTAGCTGATGAGTTATATACACACTTCCCATCCTCAAATCCCCATTTCAATGCCTGGCCAACATACCTAAAACTGTCCGCGCCGTGAGAGGCTGAACCGTGTTCTGGACCTTCGTAATTCCCTGTCATGTCATTAAACTTACGCTTATAAATTTTCAACTGGTGAATAAGGTGAGCCGTAAATGGTAAGTGGAATGTCGTTGTATCAAGGTTAAGTAGTTCAGCCGCCTCATTGATACCCTGGTCTACACCAGTTTTTGGTAGTGTCGAGCTATTTGGCAACCCATTATCTCGCCATTTCTGGAGTCGCTGGATATGGTCGCTATCATTCCTCGTACCGTCGTGGGGTAGGAAATGCCAGCCATAAATATATGGTTTACTCTGGATAAGCTTAACCATCGGCTCATCACCGATGTTGTTTGTCTCATAATAGTCGATGATATTGAGTTTTTTATCAATGAACTGGAACCAAGTAATAGCTGTACTATCTGCACCGCCCCCAAGGTCAACCGCCGTATAAACAGGTTGGATCGGGTCATATGCGTTATTGCCGATCCGCCCATCTTTCTCCATCGCCATAAGTGATACACCGTAGTACGAGGTTTGGTCGGTCTGCCCCCAATCGAGCAACATCTCTTGGCGGTAGTTGAAGTCATTGCCAGTTTCAGCGATGTCGTCTTTGCGGAACTGCTCAAGCTGGGCTTTGGTGAATATCTTACTTTTATCAGCCCGCAAGTAAATAGCATATTGGGTTTTGTCTTTGGTCGCTCCATCATAGAGCTTTTTGAACGTCATACCAGAGATACCGGTAATCTTCGGCGTCGATTGAATAATAATCTGGCCACCGTTAGCAAGTGTAATTGGTCGGACTACCCGTAATGCCTTGGCTGGGATATCGACGAACTCATCGAATATATAAATCTTAGCGTTGGCACCACGCAGGGCATCAGGCTTGGTCGCACCAAGGACACGGAACACAGAGCCATTTTTTAGCTCGATATACATACTGTCCTCAGTACCGCTGGAGCGAGCAATTAGCTCTTTCGGGATATACTCGATAGTCTTGAAGCCATCGTTTTCCACGTTAGTCCAGAAGTTGTCGAAGCCTTGTTTCAAAGTCGGGTACACCATGATGACCGTCATCGTCTCCTCGACCATACGCTGAATAGCATAAGCAAAAGTAGTCAGCGTCTTACCGGCACGACGGTGGATAACCAAAACGCTAAAACGGCTATGTTTCAAGCCGTTTAATACGTCTAACTGATACGGTCGAACACTAGGATCGTAGTGGGCGGGAACTTGTATCATTACACTGCCCTCCTAGTGTATCTTATTTAGCTGTTGTTTTGGTAGCAGTTTTAGGCTTGCTGGCATCAGCGACACGCTTCAAGTAGTCCTTTTGAGCGTCACCTTTATTGTCTCGGCTTGCTCGGGTTTCAAGTTCGTCAACCTGGAATATCTCGTCAAGCCATGCGTCAACGATGTGGTTGATATTGACGTCTAGTGGGTTCATCTTGCGCTCTTTAGCGAAGGTACGGATGAAGTTCTTGTCGTCGTAGCGGCCTTCCCATAAAGCACGGACTTCTGGGTCAACTCTCCAGCCTAGGTCATAGACGTGGGCGTTTTTGTGAACGTCACCACTCTTGATATAAGCTTCAACTTGTGGTCGGCGAGACAATTTTACTGATTGTCCTGTTACGATATTTTCAAATTTGATTGGTAGTGACATAATTATTTCCCTTCAAAGTACCTATCGAAGGCACTTGTTAAATTATCTTTTTTAGCGGCTGGCGTATTGTTGTTACCAACAGGTAAGTCAGCGCGGTCAGCTTGCTTAGTCTTTTCAGCTTCGGCAGTTTTGCGAGCTGCCTCGCCCTCTGCTTTTAGCTCCATCTGTTTGGCCACACTCTGCATCGGTTTCATCGCCGTCTCGTAGTAAGCCACCACATTTAGGGGCATATCGGTGATATAACCAGCCTTAGTAACTTTAGTGGTCTTTAGATAATTGTCGAGTAGTTGTTTGGCAATCTCTGGATTAGATTTTAAGAACGTGCCATATTTCTGCTCGACGATTTGCGAACCTTCAAAGAACGACTGGTTGTTCTCGGCATAAGAGTCAATCAGTTGTTCGCGCTGTTCGATAGCCTTGTCGATTTGCTTCTGGGCGTTGTCCCAATAGTCCTTAGCTTCTTCGTAAGTGAATAGCTCTTGAGTTTTGGGGTTAATCAACTTACCTGCTATTTGGCTCGGCCCAACAATAATACCGTTGTCGCTATCTTTGATTTGTAGATCAACGTCAATGCCTTCTGGGAATAACTCGCTGCGGAGTTCGCTGCGGAGTGACTTACGAGTTGTCTGTTGAGCTTCGGCCATAGCAGTTTGTTCAGCTAGGGCAGCCCGAATATCATCTTTAGTAGCGAACTGTTCTTTCTTATCATCGCCATCTGGTTTAGCTTCGTCAGCCTTGTTTTGGTCTGATGAGGTATCGGTAGGTGGGACTTTATCCTCATCAGATTTCGTGGAGTCCGTTTCAGAAGTGTCCTCCCCAGCCGATGTCTCTGTCGATTTGTCATCGTCAGTACCCTCGTCATCAGCTTTAGTATCCTCTGAAACGCTAGTGTCGGTTGAAGAAGTATCGTCAGTCTCATCGGCTACTTCTTCTTTTTTATTTTCTTTATCTAAAACTTCCGTTTGTTTATCATCGAATAGGTTAAATTTTTCATCGTCTCCGAACATACTAAACCCCCAAACTTTCTATTGCTTCCATAAGCTCCGCTCTGATTTCAGTCAGATGGAACTTAACCTTTTTATTTATTGCTAGTTGCTGTTTAACCGTGAAGCCAATCGTCTTTTCATCTGAGCCAAGGCTGTCAACACTGTCATAGAACCCTATCCGGTTTTCAAGTAATGCTAGTGACCTCTTAATAGCCCCCTTATCTGCCACATCCTGTGGGTCTGGGGCTGTCGATGCTAAAATGGAACTTTCCGTAGAACGGTAATCCAATTCGTCGTTGTCAAACATATCGAGTCTATTTAAGCACTATCAATTTGGATTGTCAACAGTTTCTTCGTAATAATCTTCGTTGATGCCTAAAATTAAACTTATCAGCATCTCAGCCGTAATTAACTCGCCTGTCTCAATAAACTCATTATTAAGTATGAGAGCCACCGTCTCCCATACTTTAAGTGGCACACGCATAGTGTTAAGCCTGCTGTCCTGCTGGTTGTGGTTGCACAGGGGCTCCGCCCATAGGGGCTGTCGGTTGTGATTGGTTAGAACTGTCCATTTGGATGCTTGGGTCGATAGCTTCAAACAGTTTGTCTTCTAGCATGTTCTTACGTTGTATCGCTACAGGGTCATTAGGGTTAGATGTTTGGCTGGCAACTGTTACAGCATCTTGAAGGTCAGCTCGTTTCTTAGCTTCGAGTGTTTCTTTGCTCATAGACAAATCGACGTTAACTTTCCAAGTTTTGATACTGTCATAGTATTCTTCCCAGTTAATGTGAACAATATTGTCATCGCCGACCGGAGGCACGAACATAGGAGCCTCTGGTGATGGAATAAACTTGCTTTCAGATAACGAGTTGATAGCTTCTTTCGCTTCATCGTCGATAATTAAGTCTTCTTCACCTACTTGTTCACTGAGGTGGAGGTCGATTGAAGTAAGACCAATTTGCTGTAAAAAGTTCTCTAGCATGTTAGTGATTTGCGTAGAACTGATGTCTTTGACTTTGTTCTGTTCCTGCACAGCATCTTGGTTTTGGTAAGTGCTAGGAGCGACAGCGCTACTTACACCCGACACACCCATAATAGTTAGAATTTGTTGACCGGAGAAATCCAAAACTTGGCGGAATTGAGTTAGTGTCGTGTTGCTAAGTTCAACTAAGCGAGCATCAGCATTTGGGTCGAGTGTTTTCCAACTGGCACGTCGCTTCAACTGAATAGGAGTCGTGAATTGACCGCGCTGTATTACTGGTGGGTCGGCGTTAATTAACTGCATACGAGCAGTCGATTGTAGGTAGATGTTGGCATAGTTAGCGGCAGGGCTGGCTAGACGAGCTCGTGAGACACCGAATGGGCTACGAGCCGTTGGGTCAAGGACAAGTGATGGGACTCGTGGATAGCCGAATTTACTCTTGCTTTTCATCGTGCGAAGTGGGCGGCTAATGTTCGTAGCGAAGGTAACTATATCGTAATATGGGCCGGTACCGAACATACTAATAACATCGTATTGGTTAGATAGGGCACTTATCTGCCCCCAATTGTCACGAGGCTCGCTGACATCGTTTCGTGGGTCCTGCTCGGCGTTAGGGCCAGATTTTAGCAATTCCTCGAGAGCTGAAACGTCCCAAGTAGTGTCTGGATTGGCTTTGGCATTTTTAATAAGCTTCTTTATAGCACCAGTAGTGACACGGTTACGGACGAAATAGAAGGTGCTCTCATTCCAGTCGAATACACCTTTTTCGATAGCCACGTCGCCGTAGCCTACCTGCTTAAGCTTTGTACCAAAATCATTCCCAATAGAACCGGTCGAAATAGTGAAAGCCTGGAAGCCACGGGTTAAAGCACTCTCAGCCCCAGTTTGGAGTGTTGATAGAATGCCTTTACCAAATGTGTCCTCATTGAACACTTTGTCGCGGAGTAGGAAACTAGCAATATAGGCCTTAATAGAGTTCTTGGTACCGTTCACAGTCATCGAGAATATAGGCACCTGTTGGATAGAATTGCGCGGTATTTGTCGTATTGCCCCAGCTAGAGTGACATCACCAACGATGGGAGCATCTTTAGCGTTGTTCAAGGCGACTCCGTCTGCAAGCTTATCTAGGGCTAGGAAATCTTGGGTATACCCATCAATCCACTCTTTGGCAGTCTTCCACTCAGCGATTAAATCGCTGACATCTTTAGTTTCGTCTTTTATTGGTTCTTTATTCATGTTAGGCATATTATATCACTTCCGCTTATGTTTTACCTTATGTCCGGACTTATTCCCAAACTTTGGCCTTCAAACGACACGCTACGACCAATAAAGGCCGAGTTAGTCAGGTTGACAGCCATAGTTACTCGGAGCTCATTAGTAATGTCATCAATCGGGATTGCGTAACGAATACTGTCTTTTTGGGAATTTTCAACGTCAGCAATGACATCAGTCTCACCCCAACGAAGCACGTCTGTATCACCCTTGAAGCTGTAACCAGGTGACGACCAGTTACCGCCTGAGCTTTGGGAATATGAGCCGTTGGTGATAGTGTCAGTAATGACTTGCCATTCACCTTCTTGGTCACGATAACGGACGGTGACATCAACCGAGCCGATGAAATTAGTCAAGTAGAACATGACTTGAACGACTGCGTAGTAACCGGTGTGGGCCGCATTACTGCCGATGATACCAGTAGTGACGGAGACTGGGAACGGAGCCGTAACGCCTGAGCTATCCTCGTCAAGAGCAACATATGACTTTTGGAGCCTGAATATATGATTGTCTTGGCAGACGTAGATGAAAGCCGGCTCATCACTTGGGCTGATAGTACCGATCCATTGAGACGGTATTTCAAATGTGTACCAAATAGGTAGGTCCTTGTTAGTGCTATCATAAACAATTATCTCGTTATTAGTATTGAAACCACGAGCTGAAATAGACCAGAGTACCCTGTCGCCCCAGGCCGTACCAACAACAGAAGCTAGACGGTTATTTTTGATAGTTGAAACTTCATTAACAATTGGGTTCGATATTTTATTGGTCGATAGAACGTTCTGGATAGAAGCCTGGGTGTCCATTTTCACGAAACCATCGGTGCTTGGGAACTGGAGAGCCCCCTTATAATTGACTACACCGTAAGGGCTTGAAACACCGGCCGCGCCGTAGTTCTGTTCGGTCGAGCCCCAGACTATGAAACTAATATCACCGTAAGTAACAGTTTGTTGTTCAACAATTGATTGCTTCGATAGACCTTGGGTATTTGAGAATAAGACAGTGATACTTGGTATGCCCTGACCGTTACGGAAACCGACAACTGACATAGGGTAGTAGTTAGTACCTTGATTAAGGACTAAACGATAGCCACCATTAGTCGGCGAAAAGTCGAGAGCGTGTTCACCGTTGCCACCTATATTGAGTGAATAGTCATCATCAGTGACACCGAATAAGAATGGACGGCCCTCAATTTCAACACCGTATTTAGCTTTCGGACCCTCAGTTGAGTTATCACTTGGGGCGGTGCCTGCCGATAGATTGACTGCTAAAGAGCCATTATCGACGAATGTGAGGATAGATAAGTCAAGACCAGTGGCAAGAGGCAACATATCAATATCAGCAATAGCGGCACCAGATGGAGCAGTTGAAACATATAAATTCCAAGATACAGCACCAGTTGGAGCGGTATTATTTCGAGTGACGGTTAAGTATTCGGTGCCATCAACTTTCCAAGTATCGCGCGATTTTGATACTGCTTGTGTTAGGATTGGGCTATTTTTGGTCATGCCGACGGTTGAGTTGAAAGATATTGAGTAATAGACCTTGAACGAGCCAGAGGCGGTAATACCAGTTGCAGCGGCGGTTGGGGCATTAGTAGGGTCGGTCACAGCATCATAGTGGTAAACTGTCATATCGCTCAAGTCAAGATAACCGAGTTTATCTGTGCCGTTAAGAATGAGCAGTTTATCGAGGACACGAAGGAATGTATTGACTACACCAGTTGTCGTGACTGCATCGCCACCAGCATCAGTCCAGACCGTATCACCACTCTCACAGTATTTAATCTTGCTGCCATTAGCAACAACATAATAAAGAACACCACCATAAAGAGCTGGGAATACCTGATAAACTGTTTCAACCGTGTCTGGCAACCATTTGCGAAGTCCGAAACGGTGGGTAATCAAACCCTGTTCATTAACCATCGCATTTCTACTAGCAGAAAAAGAGTTCGGAGTAATATTAGTTTCGCCACGTTGGTCAAGCCCACCGTTAAAAGAAACGATGTCCAAAGAGGTAATCTTTGACTTCGGGACTTTTTCAGGTTTGGTAATAGCCATAAACTAAAACCCAACTCCCCTGATACCGGATAGGTTTTCGGACACAGTAGATGACGAGGTTGATGTCATATCATTTTCAGCCTTAGCGCCATTTAATAGGTCACCATATTTCTGGGTGAAGTTTGGGGTAAGCCCACCTTGAACGACATCTGGCAAGGTTTGGTTTTTAACCACTCCAAGTGTGATAAGTTCTAACGGATCAATCAGAGATAAGACATCAATGTCGGTTAGCGATATTTTTGGCAGATATTTAACGACATCAACTTTAATCTCGCCATCTATTTCTTGGTCAGTCAGGGCACGAGAAAATACTACACTGCGAGCGATAAGCGCCACTCGATTAGGGTTGTCATCAGCTCCAGCGTTCCTTATCTGGTTTGGAGAGACAACATCCCAGACGGACACTACTGCACCATCTTTTACTATATATAGTGGTCTGTTTTCATCTTTAACTAAAGTACGATAAATAGCTGGGAGAGTATAAGAAGTCGCCGATGTTGCAGTTGCTAGGATATAATCATTTGTTCTAACCCAGCCCCAATAAGCTTCTTTATCTAGCTCTGACAAAAACTGGTTGATCTGAATAATAGTAGTCTCAAGAAACGTGGTTAGGCGCGTGCCAGTCACGTTGTTTTTGCGGTTCTTTCTAGTCACATATATTTGTTGAGCTAGGTCGGTTACTTCGGTTGTATAATCTGCCATGTTTTACCCCTATAATGCTAGTGCCATTATAACATCTTTCTTATGCTTTTTCATATGGACATTTGAGTGACAATTACGACATAACCACACCACCCCTAATGGCTTTGAGTAGTCGTCGTGATGTGCCTCGACATCAGTGATACTAGGACACCTTTCACAGAAGAAGGGCTTAACTAGAACACCGTTGCGGACGGCGTTTCTCACTTCAAGTCTAGCCTTGTGCCTCTCTGGGTACTTAGCCACGCTTTTCTTCATTGCGAGTGAAGTCCTCTCAGCACCACGAACTGTAGACCGATACGCCTTCAACCTCTTACGGTTACATTCCCTACAAGAATAGTAAGAATGTACCTTTCCACTTTTCATTCTTAGGACGGCGGTAGGCTTCGGCATTAAGTTTTCAGTCGTTTTACAGTGTCGGCATATCATAATGAAACCCCACGCTTAACGCTAATATTACGTTTAACCTTTTTGGACGCTTCACCGATGCCTAATGGCTTAACAAGCGGAGTATTCCAGCTAGATTTGATGGTCGGATTGGTGAACCCAGATTTTTCAGCATTTACAGCGGAGGTACTTGCGAATGAGAAGCTATTACCGCCAGAGCCACTACCTGAACCACTGCCATATTTCGACGCTGAATGGTCGCCATCTTTCAACGACACGCCAGCACCAGCACGTGCCTCATCCAAAGCTAGCAGAGCCTTACGGATAGGGTTTTCAGGTGCCATAGCCAACAATTCTTTTTTCGAGATGTTTTTGTACTGTTCTTCCAAAGTGGCAGTCCAGTAAGGTAATGTGGCGTTGACTTGTGATGAGATAGCCTTGTAATGGAGCGATGACGAGTTTTCGAGGTTATCATCTTTAGCCGTCAAGGTATCGTTAGCAATGGCGTTTTCGTACCTACCAACGTGATAATCGACAGCATTTGTCTTGTCTTCTAGCCACTTATCACGCTCGTCTACACCCATGAGCGTACCAATGGCAAGAGCACTCTTGGCGGTGTCAGAAAGACTGTCGTTAATATCTTCTAACTTACCTGAGTAAAGGGTAGACTGTAGGGCATCTTTTTTACCTTCATCGTCAAGCCCTTGGTACCACTCGGACTTGGTGATACGATTCGCCATATCCTCAGCATTTTTCTGTGTATTTGAATTACCACTTGGTTTGAGCCCAAGGCGATTTGCCTCTGCTCCAAGTTCAGTCTCGCCCCAACCACTGCCAACAGTGTTGAGCGGGATGATAGCTTTGAGTGGGGAGTTTGGAATTTTATTGCCGAATTGGTCTGTCTTTTCAGTGAGCATCTGTTCACGGAGCCCAGGAACCTTAGAAGCCAGTTGCTGCATAAATTGGACGAAAGCATCATCATCCTTTGTCACGCGCTGATATGGGTCGGTAGCATTTGCAATAGAGTTAATTTCACCAGAGAACGGCGCAAAAGCAGCCAGCATATTAGGGAACCTACTTGCCAACCCACTCAAATCACCATTAAGGGCATCCCCCATTTGGCTCATCGTATCGCCGATACTATCAGCACCGAAATTACTTAGGACTTGGCCAGTGACTAAAGCGGGGATTGAAGCAATATTGACCGCACTGTCACCTCGAGAAATAGCGGCCGCGATCATGACAGGAACGGCGTATGGGCCGATAAAACGACCGAGTTCAACATAATCATTGCCAAGTTTTAATGAATATGGAGGCACCCATTCACCGTTTGCCTGCTTCTCAGGTTCAGAGCCAGTAATCATATCAGATTGACCAAGCAAAACGCCAAGTCCAGCCAAGCCTGTCCCGGCAGCAGCACCGTCAATCGCGTCACGAAGATGAAGCGCTTTTTGGAGGGCAGTCGCATCGTCAATCACGTTAACCTTCGAGGCCTTGTAGAGGTTGCTCATCCCAAACGTGGCATAATCCATACCCTTGCTACCGACATTCCAGACGACACGGGGGAAGCCTACAAGTGGGATGCTAATAGCATCAGCCATATTACGACGAACAGATCGTGAGAGAGTGGTAGCGAACGTATTGTCTATAGCCTTGTTCAAGCCAGATTTTGCGCCGTCAAACCATGTATTAACAGCTCCCTTAGTAACACCAGGGCCACCTCGGACTGTGCGACCGGTAATGTCACCGATACCAGAGAAACGGTTACGGTTAGTTGAGAACTGGTTGAACACACGATCCCATTCCTTAGTCCCGACAGCTTTACGGATATATTCTGTTACGTCGGCTGCACCCTGAGTCTCAGCCTGAGCCGCGAAATAACGGGCAGTATCTAGCGTCGGAGCTGATTGACGGGAACCAAGTTCAGTAACGTAGGTACCAGCCGCATTGTAACGACCAGCCGCTTTCTGCAGGACATTATCTGATGTAGCATCGCCTATAGCCTTATTTAATGTATAGTTATTTTTGCGCTGGTTAAGCACAGAGTCACGAGCCACAGTTTTAGCCGCCTGTTTGCCAGCTTTAGTAGTAGGACGGAAATCTTTAGTAGCCCCACGAGTAAGTGGAGAAGTTAGGGCATCACCAACCGACTGAGTTATTTTTCCTACCTGGTCGGCGATACGACCTGGTAACTGGAACAGCATGTTGGTCTTAACGAATGACTGCTGATAAGCAGTTTGTTTGTGGGCATATTCTAGGCGGTTTTCAAGCTCAACAATACGGGCCGTTTTTTGTTCTCGTGATAGATTACTTGCCTTAGTCTCTTTGATGAGGTCATCAATCTGCTTTTTCATTTGAGTTAGCTTATCAACAGAATTATCAATAGTTTTCTGGTTGACAGCTTTTTGCGCTTTCTTAATAATAGTCTCATCGCCGATTTTAGCCGCGTCTGCGTAATCGCGTTGGAGAGAGACTAGTTCATCCGCATTTTTCGTTATCTGGCCACCATCAAGTTTAACTGGTTTACCGTCCATACCAGTAAGAGGTTCTTTAGACGCACCGAACATAATATCATTCATGTCAGTCTGAGATATACGAGTTGACTTAATAGAGTCGACCTGAGTATCTGATAGGTACTGGGAACCCTTGCCTCGGACGTAGTAATCAGTATAGGCGGCGCGGATACCCTCTGGCAGTTTATCACTCACCGTACCATCGGCTTTAATGAAACCACCGCTACGGCCTTTAGAGTAATTGAAAGTGCTTGCGTTTATATCTTCTGGCGTAAATACTTTTTCAATGCTTGACTCGTCACCAGTTGGGAGGTAATCACGGCGGATACCTAAGTCTTTATCTATAATGCCTTGTGATGTCAAGACACGCTCCGCATCGTTGATGTTCTTATTCAAGTAATCAAAAGCTTCACGCTCGGCTGGAGTGAGTTGAGCGGTAGTTTTATTAACATCTGCAACATATAGTTTCTCGCCAAGCTTACTGACATCAGAGCCTTCACGGGCCAGTATCTCATCAGCTTTATTGAGGTATTGCTCGGCTTCTTTGTAGAGCTTAGATATGCGTGGGTCAACATCAGGAGAGGTCTTAGTTGATATATTATTGCTATCAAGCACTTCTTTTAACCTAGGGTTAGCAGCGGCGAGTTCGTCCATAGACACGGATTGGCGGCGACTATTCCCCTCTCCAGTAGTGAGGTGAATACTTTTATTAAATGTTTTGCCATCACTGAATTGTTTGTCGGATATACGGCTAATTTCTGGACGCAATATTTCGGCTTGTTCAGGAGTGAGTAGAGTTTTGTTTTTGCCTATTGTCACATAAGTTTTTTGACTGTCTGGAGTCCCATCTGGGTAGCCATCTGCTGTAGGAGTACCCTGAGCCTGTGCCGTCTCATTAGCAGCTAAACGAGCGTCAGTTTCACTAACTGGGTTAGCAGCGGCACGAACAGACTCCTGTGATATAGGAGTAGCGTTTTCAGCTATATTTCGGCTTTCCTGTGTAATTGGGCTCTCCATCGGCTGAACGGGTTGAACAACCTCAGACACTGGGGCTTCTGGAGCTGGTGCGGTTGTTTCGGTATCGAGTTTAGTCTGAACCTCATCAAACCGACGGTTGATTTCATCAACAGCTTGAGTGTCACCAGCATCAACACGAGCTAATAATTGTTCTGGAGTAGCCTTTTGGAGGGTCAATGGCATATCTTGATTAGTGATATTTGGCGTGTCTATTTGACGGACGGGCGCTTGTGGCACGTCAACGACAATCTGCTCAGCTTGCTGGCGAAGATTGTTGGCTGCGGTTTTAGCGCTGGATATTTTGCTTTCAGCTAAGGTTGGGCTACTGATGCCATCATCAATTTTGCCGAGTTGAGAGGTTGGAGTTTCTTGGACGACTCGCTCAATATCATCAGCGGTTTTAAGTAGGGAATTTTTAGCACGACTCAATGAACTAGCCGCTTTTGTAAGCTTACTGGCGCTGGTGATAGCCTGTGCAGTTTCTAAAGGACTTACCATAGACCCAGTAGCTTCCGAGAGCGCTAAACCCCATTTCTCTGCCTCGTTGAGGTCCCCGCCATTCCTATATATCTGGTCTATGGAAAGGTCTTTAGCACGTTCTGTGTCATCAATATATTCATTGTAGGTTTTATCGCCTATTTTTACACTGCCTAAAGTGTTAGACACCCCAGTAGACCAGTCCTCTTCAAATTTCTTGTTACCGAACAACCCACCAACAAAAGCTGGTAGGTTAGCAATATCACGAACAGATGATTGGACGGGAGCCCACAACTGGTTCACAAGCAGGTTGGCTTTAGCCGACGATATGCTGCGCGCCTTATTGTCTGCATTTAACTTATCCATATTATCCTTGATGGCAGCACGCGGGTCAGCGGCAGCCTTCAGCTCTGGGCTGTATGGTGCATTTGGGTTATTCCTAGCGTCCATGAGCTGTTGATTAGAAAACTCAGAAGCTACTGGCTTTTGCAAGATAAAATTATTTTGTGGCAACCCTGGAGCGCCAATATTAGGCAACGTAAATTGTGGTGTGTTTGCTTGACGGATCTGAGCAGGGCCGGCTTGGGGCTGTTGTTGCGCTTTCTTTTTTTCATCATCAAGTTGGGTATTGGAAATCCAGCCCTTACCTTGAAAGAAATTGGCGAGGTTCTCAAACATTGAGAAACCTCCTAACTTAACTCATCTTTACGCTTTTGGACAGTAGCGACCACACTTGGAGAGTTCGGTTGCGAATTCCCAGTTTGGGTTTTAACTTGAAGATTGTTAGTGCCAGAAAGATATTTAGCCAGATTTTGTGGGCTATATAGGCTAGAAACTGGCGTGTAGGAAACAGCTTGGCCTTGTGGTATTTTAGCAACATCGGCATAAAGACCAGCAGCCTGGTTGGAATAATTAGCACCCTCTGAGGTATCAGCCCCATAAACATTGGCAAGTTTGCCAAGAATATCAATCTTATTATTATAGAAGCTAGTGTCAGCGTTGTTAAACGATGATTGTAATGCTGCATCAGCTTGCGCGCGACGTTGTTTGTCTTGGGCCTCAGTATCAGACCAAGCGTTCTGTAGAGTAGAAGCGTTGGTCTCAAAATTATTCTGAGCGTCGCCAATGTCTTTGTTAGCAGCTTGACCAATAGCACGGTCAGCAAGGACTGAACCGGTACCGTTTAATGCGCCCATAGCGGCAAGAACCGCACGAAGCCCTTGGCCACCTTGAGCAGCTTGAAGCATAGCGGCTTGACGATTACCAGTTAAGTTTTGTTCGTTCTGAGTAGTTTGACCCGTGTACCTAGTTCGGTCGATATCGAGTTGGTCGTTGTACTGCTTAACCGTATTATCGAAGTCGCCTTGGGCACGATCACGAGAGGTTTGGCGAGCAGGGTCGAGCGACGCTAAGGCAGCCAATAACGGGTTAGCTTGAACAGTTTTAGCGTCGGGAACGGCACCAGCAGCACCACCGGTATCGCCACCGGTATCGCCACCGGTATCGCCACCGGTATCGCCACCGGTATCGCCACCGGTATCGCCACCGGCAGCACTGCCTAACAGTACAGGATTTGCACCGCTGAAATCATAGAGCTTTCCGTCAATTTCCTGGACACCAGGTTTGTATGGGGTACCAAGATTAGTGGCTGTTTGTAAAGAGCCGCCAGTAGGGCTGCTATAAGTGCCCCCGTCTGGGAGTTTATATGTGGTAGGAACACTTGCACCTCCTGCCGACTCAGTCCAGCCCATCTCAGGCGTGTTTATACCTACACTGTGTAAAGTATTCGCTGTATTTTGCAAAGCATCTGCTATGAACCCCATATTCTCCCCGTTCTCTTAGGTTAACGACATATTGTGCCTTGTATTATACCATAAACGAAATAGGAATAGTGAAATTAGGCTTGTTCAGCCAAGATTTTTATTATTTCCCGATAGATAGCGTATTCTGTCTTTTTAATCCTCTTACGCCGGAGACGTAATGGAGGCTCGCTATCTAGGGGTAGATAATCGTTTCAACTCATGCCTCAATTCTAGCACTAACCGACCATTTCGGCAACAAGCTCGGCGAAAGTCGTAGTCGGCTCCCAGCCAAGCTCTACCTTAGCTTTAGTAGCATCACCTTTAAGATATGGAACTTCATTCGGGCGGTAAAACTCGGGGTTAACCCTGACTGCAACACATCCGTTAACGGTGCCAATTTCATCGACACCAGCGCCAGTCCATACGACTTTTTGGTTAATGGCTGCGAAGGCGGCGTTCACAAAATCACGGACAGTATGAGCTACCCCAGTAGCGACAATAAATTCATCTGGCGTGTCTTGTTGAAGCATTAGCCACATGGCACGAACATAATCACGGGCGTGGCCCCAATCACGGATTGAGTTCATATTGCCAAGTTCAATCGGCTCGGCGGTACATTGCCAATTCTTAACTCCTAAAGCAATTTTCTGGGTAACGAAATTAGACCCACGGAGCTTACCCTCGTGGTTAAACAAAATACCGCAAGAAATAAATCGACCTTGGGAACGTTTCGATCGGGCGTAAAAATGAGCGGCCGTTTTAGCGATAGCATAAGGACTGTTCGGGTTGAGTGGTGTATCCTCTGATAAAATCGGTGTGCCAGTCTTATCACCGAACATCTCGCTTGTGCTTGCTTGGTATAAGCGCCAATCGCCATTATGCTCGCTCTCAAGCGCTTGAACCAGATTGACAAAACCAGTATAGACCACGTCAGTCGTCAAAGCTGGCTGTTCGAAACTAACGGCGACATGACTCTGAGCGGCAAGATTATAAATTTCGTCTGGTTGCCACTTTTTGACGATGCTAGCCAGCGACTTGTAATCTGTCATATCGCCCTCGACAATATGGAGCTTATCTGTGCAAAAATCTAATCTGTGACATCTAGGGTCAGTGCTAACACGGCGTATCATAGCCACGACTTCATAACCCTTATTTAGTAACAACTCGGTCAAATATTGGCCGTCCATACCAGTAAACCCGGTGACAAATGCTCGTTTCATAATTCGTAGCTCCCATTATTTATTTCATTATCGGTGGTTATTTTAGTTCCATACCACTGTTGGTTAGTGAACGGCACAAAACGTAAATCACCCATGCTTATCTCAGCGATGCCAGATGTAATGTCTTTGACCCCTAACGACACGAGCAATTTCTCGTCCTGCTTTAGCCAAATAGCGCCAGACACGAACTCGACACTTTCGTTAAGTTTAGGGGTTGAATCTCGACAATCACCGACACCAAAATGGAATAACTGGCTAACATGAGTGATAGTTCCCTTTTCATCCCTGATAACAGCAATAGAGGCGTAGAATCGGTGCATAAGATATGGGTGTTTAATGCTTTGGAGGACGTGGGCAATAGTTATCCATTGGTTATCTTTATAAGGTAGCAGCTGCGAACCACCATGGATTTTAGAGTTAGTCGGCTCGCCATAGACCTTATCGTCAACGACAACTTGAGTTAGCGAGTAAGTGTAATCAAACCAGCGAGTGGGCACGGTTGGCGGAGACCAGTTCTTTTCAGCCATCTCTGTCGGCTGGGGGTAATCCTTAATATGCTTATATGTGTGAGTCTTTGGGTCAATCTCAATAAGCGTTTGCCCGATACCCATCTTGATACGTCCTAGCTTATCATAAGTAGTATAGATTCGCGCCCCAATGCCGCATAACTTATCATCACGGCTAAAAATACGGACATCTTCAATGCCAAAATCGGGGTTTTCAGGCGTCATTTTAACGATTTTCGGCGAGTATTTCAGCTCCAAGGTTTTTGGGTCGAGTTCTGATAAGAGCAAGAAATTCTGGTAATGGCGTTTGGTCGGGTCGTAGCCTTTATTGACCTTATTACCACGAAAAGTAATGTACAGATGGTCATTACACCACGCCATCGACGGGTTGTGGGTGAAATCCACCGTATCAGGTAACTTAAAATCAAGAACCTTTACTTCGGTTGGTATCTGGTAAACAACGCCGCTTTCCATCATATAAACATTTCCATTTCTTTTTTAGTTTTATTCCAATTTTCTGGGTAAACAGCGCGAGAAAAGTACATTCTATCTAACTTCGCAATAGTAGGCTTTTGCAATGGTTGGAACGGCTCATCTTTTGACTTCTTTATTTCAAGCGCAAACCAACCGCCACCGTCCATAAGAGCAATAATATCAGGACAGCCGTTGGGAGTACCGAGCCCACCAGTTTTAATAACATAACACCCTTTATTTTTAAGATATTTAATTATTTTCGATTGAAATGCTGACTCTTTTATCATATCTTCCCCTTTTATAATGGTTACGTTTCAGTTTGTCAAGCTTATTTGAATTCCCTATGTGGTAGTAGTGGCAGGAAAGGCAACGGTAGAAATCAAGTGATTGCTGCGCCCTCTCTATGTGCCGAGACCGTTTCATGCACCATACTTTCTTTTTTACTTCTTGATAAGTATGATATTTAACCTTCCCGTCACACCCGACTCTAACCATTACTGCCCTGCCCTAGTTTCAAAGCCCAACTGTCAGTGATATTCTTACTTTCTATGATATAGACCCCATCAGTATCTAAATAACCGCCAGCAGGGGCAATAGTATCGTAGTTATTCATATAGACATCATCACCCAATAATTTATAAGTTGTAGCGACTTTTCCATCTATTTGGTTCAAGAGTTCTTCCATCGCACCTTGTTTGGTCTTACTAAGCATAATCAGAGCCGAGGCGATAACATGCTTAACTTTCACCGCTGCTTTCGACTCGTAAGTCGGGTCGATTATAAACCGACCAGCAATCTCAAGCACTTTAGCAGCCGCACCCTTCGGTCGGGACGACACCTCAGCGATTGCGCCCCGAATACCAGCAGTCGCCATCTCGGGCGCTGGGATATTGACTTTAGGTGGTGCCATCGGAGCAACAATAGCGTTTTTACTATTAGTGGCATTGACATTTATCGCATTTGGGTAGCAAATGATAAATCTAGGATACTCAACCTTGATATTCTCAGCCTGTTTGCCATCAACTCGCTCAATCGCCCGACGGATAGCAGATAATGACGTCTTTTCGTCGGCGATCGAGTAAATCAACTCCAAAATCGCATCTTCGTACTCGGTTTTGTCGTCGTCCTTGTAGGCTTTGATAAAGTCCTTCCAATGCCACTCTGCCACATCTGACAAATTGTAACCCATTTTACTTCTCCTCTTTCATATCAGTAAAGCCTAATTGCACCAACTCGTCATCTAAATCGTCGGTACTCATATTCTTCAACTCAGTCACAACCTCAGGGCCGACTTTCAAACCTATTCGCATAGGCATTTGTGTTAAGTCACCTGGCGCAGTTTTACTATCGTAAAAGAAATACCAGTTAACCCGATTATCGCCAATCCGAACCGTACGGGGCTTATCGGCCGTAAACGGCTTAAACACTCGCCTAACGTTAGTGATACCAAGTGGCACCAAGCCATGCTCCGAACACCACTCTTGATAGTCGTTGTAAAGCTGGGCATAATTAGAAAACGCCTCAACCCCAGTAATAACCAAGTCTTTGCGATACGCCTCAGCCGAGTTAGACTCCTCGTCGTATTCGCTCTTAGCAACTTGAGTCGCTGGTGAAAACGCATAACGGTAGTGGTTGTCTCGTAAAAATTGTGCCTTATCGAGTATCAAAAATAGCAGTCCCGATAAAAATTCCGGCGTGAATGTCCGGTCGTTAAATTCCTCGTCAGCCTTAAATTTATTTGGGAACGGCACGATCACTGTACGGCGCCTAGTGCCATCAGTCTTATCGGCAAAAGTCGGGATGTTGTTGGCGTTAAAAATCGTATGAAAGTCAGCATCAATCATGAACCCTTCCTGGGAATGGAACTTGTGCACCGAAAACGGCTCGTGGGTACCAAGGGCTTTATAGCGCTCCGTGTCATTGACTCGAACCTCACTACTCTCTCGCACCAAGTTGCCAAGTATCGCGTTCAGTTTCAGCGCATCCCGCCCATCCTCGAGGGCACTGGTAGTGACGCTAGTCAAAAACGGTCCGACAATCCGATAAACGGCGTCAATAAGTGAGGACTTGCCATTCGCCCCGTCACCGACGAACCAAATCACACCCGTCGGGCGTCGGCTCATAAATAGTGGCGCCAATGCCTGTAAATAGTCTTCAACTAAGTCAGTGTCACCCTTCGCCAGATCAAGTAAAAACTTCTGTGGCGCCTCAACCTGGTCGACATCCGGCGTAATCGGCGACGAGTAAACAACCAGCTCGTCGTCGCGCATCGGGCGCTGAACCAGCTTGTCCATCTCCCACACCGAGTAGTCACCTAGCAGTATCTTACCCGACGCCTCGGCCGTCACGTCAACCGCCTTCTTCTGGAAAGCATCATACAGTTCTTTGATATCCTGTATCTTCGGAAAGCCTAGGTAGGCGTAGCACAGCTCAGCGAAGCGATCGTAGTTCACCCTACCGAGCGCATTATTCAAATAAAGCTGCTGCTTAAACCGAAAAAACCGATTGTTCATCGCCAACAGCTCGTATTTCTTCTGCTTAGCGTTAGCCGACCCGATATTCTCAGGTGTTTCCGGTGGTTGAACTACTATTGCAACGTTATCATTCATTTTACCCCTATTCTAGTCAATGCAAAATTGTCACTACCCGCGACATTGGTTAGAGCACTGGAACTGCCACGATAGTACCATGTAACTTAGTGCCGGCACAACGCTATATATATCAAAATTGGTAACGCTCAAACGCTATACTAGTTATGCCAGAATATAGAAATCCCCCCACCGAGATACGATGGAGGGAAGGCTCTAACCAGTTATTATTGTAGCATCTATGGTGTTATTTATCAAGTATCTCGTAATACTTACGGTATTTCGTTGGCAGACTGATATCAATGCCCTCCTCAGCCGCGTAGTTCTTAGCAAAATATTTAGCCTTATCCTCAGAGTCGAACGAGTCAATCTCCGTTGCATAAAACCTGTTGCCGTTGTCTAGTAATGTCTGATTGGCTGGATCATCTTTGTCGATGCCAGTCATATCCTGAAAAGCTGGTATCATATCAGCTTTCTCTTTGTCGGACACTAGCAACGTTCTAGAGTCCTTCACCCCAGGCGGGTAAAGCGACGGCTCGACTTCATAAACTTGCCATCTGGTTTCCTTCTCTACTAATGGTCCTGGTGCAGTTTTTTCTTGTAGTGATGGCATTATATCTCGCATTGTCGGGCGATATTCTACTGGGGGGACCACCGCCTTATTAGGTTTGTTATCTACAAGTTCCTCTTTGGTTAGTTTTGTAATATCAATTCCAATAAATACCGATTTAGGTGATAATATAACTCCTCCGGCTTCATTGACCGCAACTTTCACCGGCTTTTTATATTCCTTAGTTTTTCTATCCCAGAAACGGCATAAATCACCTTTGATTCCTAAGCTGGATAAAAACATATAAGCTCTTTGCGGAGCTATACCAGCGGTTATTACATCGGCTACTAATTCGTGGTAAGTGTACTCTTTTTCTATATCTAAACGTATCATGTATTTAGTATAGGGTATATAGGTATATATGTCAATGCCCTAGTTGATTTTATTTTAAATTTCGGGGTTAATGTGATAATAAGGGTTCCCTCGTCCCCAAGATTACACCCCCCCCACTATCTACACCGCCACCACGCCGGGCCCGGCCCTTGCCCTGCGCTGCTCGCCCACTAACATAATAGACAGGTGTATTATATAAAACCCTATAATATAGCAGTGCTTGCGCCCTGGCTGCTGATTCACCGCTAAGCAAGCGAAGCCGGTACTATCTCTTGCTTTTCTTCTAAAAATATTATTTATTGTGTTTTGTCATAACGAGTCAGTTATATCCATATAACTCTAGGGGGTAGGTATATACCTTATATAATAGTATTGAATAAGTAAGGTACTTATGACATTTTGGAATAACAGAGGAAAATGGGGGTGTTGTGTCAATAACTAGAGGCCCAAAACACCCCTGTTAGCCATTGACGTATCACCACTATCGTGTTATTGCTAGATTTGTCACAATGGGTTTTTTTGACATTTTTTGACATTCTTTTTGACATATTGACAAACCTTAATAATCTAACACAATTTAACTAAATACTATTGACAAACTAACCCCATCCGTGCTATTATTAGAGTATGAGAATAAACCACTCCGACGGTAGCCATTAAGCGATACGCTAGGCACCATCTAAACGGCTCTAACCACAATAACAAGTGTATCCGGTAGCACTGCGAGGCTATCGGATACACACCAAGCCCAAGGAGGGCAACAATATGACAATAGCAAAAACAAACACTATAGACGCTATCGACGATATAGACAATCTATATATCGAGGCATCAAACGTCAAGCGTAATCATACCCGCAAGACCAAGACGGCCAAACGTATTAAAGTTCGAGGCTCTGTCGAAGTGGCCCGGGACAATTACCGAGCAGCTAAACGCCTACAACGGGCTAACATCAAACGAGCGAAGCAGAATATCAAAAGTTATAAACTTTTGATTGTACAGGCTAAGACATCATACAAATTGATTAAGCTTAGCGACGGCCACAAAAAGTGGTTTCAGTTCTGGAAATAATATATAGCAAGTAGCGTCTAGGAGGCGCAAAACTATGAGCAAATACAACGACAACGACATTAAAATTATCAACACATCTTATCACAAGCACATGACGGATCGTCATCTAGCCCAGGTCAACTTTACGGCCGGAATACCACGCAATATGTGGGACGAGTATACCAGCAAAACATCTATGGACCACCAAAATCTTGGCCGCATCCGCTTTATGCAATTAGTTGGGCCAGACAACGAGAGCGATGGGGTGGTGGTCTTTGGCCGTGTCTCGCATGGCTACGGCTACGAGATATCACAAGACATCAGTGGCGCGATTGAGTTTAGCAAAGGGGTGCAAAAATAATATGGCGTACACTTGCCCATACTGTAAAGATGTAGATTTTAGTTATAACAACGGCAAATGTATGCGCTGCGGTCATAAACGTGAACGCGATGACGCCAACATTAAAGAAATAATCGCACCTAGCAAACGCTTAAACGTGGCCCAGGCCATTGCCGACAACCCAACACTTAACAGTACCGAGTTAGCCCAAAAGCTAGCGGGTGGCTATAGTGGCGGTTCATACCCTAAATACACCACAATCTTATTGAAAATTAATGAGATAAAAGGAGTAACAAAGTCATGACCGCCCACAACCCACCAAAAGGCATCGTTCGCAAATATATGCGCGACCAATTACGCGGCGAGCGCAAGCACGCCAAGACCATCAAAACTAATCTAAAAAGGAGTAAATAATGGTCATACAAATCATTATCCACGACGGTATCAAAACCCGCACCCGGACTTATCGCGACATCGTACCCGCTAACGGCGGATTGGCGCGGCTACGCGAGGGCTTTCAGGCTCAGGCAGCGTTTAGTAAGTGGGGCGAGATGGTGCAACTAAAAGGTAAAGAGCGGCTAGTGCTATCTAGCTTCGGAAAGGTTGAAAAATGAGTAAACAGGCTTGGCGATATGCAGCCCTTGAAAACAATACACGGCTGATTGAGGCGTTTTGCAAAAAGCACCGCTTAACAATCGAATACCTGAACGATGGCTATCAGCTCCGCATTAACGGCGTGATTGATATCTACCCGGTACGCCTTAAATATCACTACTTGAAAAACGGGCAGCGGGGCGAATTTGAAACTATGGAACATCTTGACTTGAGTATCTTCGATAATGTTATAACAGTCCGCAATGGTGTAATGAGTACGCCGCCTAATGACGGTATTTATACACCTGATTTTAGCATGCCGAGCCGTGTATTAAAAAACTTACCAAAGCCAACCACGAGTAAACGCAAATGGTGGCAGATATGGAGGAAAAAATAATGCGCGTATATATTAACGAACCAATAGTGCAACCACTCCCGGTCTTCTTTAACTTCATGGGCGGCCTAGACTTCATTGGAAGTGTCCAAAAGCTAAACAAGCTCACGGCTGCACCACGCCACTGGCGAGGACGCAAGATACCGATTCGTAACGGCTATGCGGCACCTCACTATATACCAATTACTGTTTACCAAGACGACATTTTGGTATACTGTAACCATATGAATCAGGAAATCGAGCAGGTCAGTTTCTACGCCGGTCTTGATGACGAATATACTCGGCCTGCTTCTGTATGCCAGAAATGTGGCGCCGGATGGGACGAAAACGGCGAGCAGGTGTTAAATACTTCGAATTAGAAGATGCTGCATATCACTCCAATGATAGTAGGGCATCATTACAGCTAGATGCAGTTAACGCTATTATGAAACTAATCGACACCTACACCACCAACCTCCAAGCCGAGTCCTACAAACAAGGCTTTATAGCTGGTAGTATTGAACAAATAAATAAGGGGGAATAATATGAGTAAAACATTAATTGATAGGCTATATATTTATGAAAAGTATAATATTCACCTAGATAATATGAAGGCTACTGAGATAAGTGAATTAATTGATTTATTAGTCGAGGAGATGGCTTATCGTATTGATAACCCGAATGGCAGTTCTAACCCAGAGGCGAAAATTATGACCCACCTAAAACCAACCACTAATACAGGAAGTGAGGAGTAGGGTATGAACAAAGATGTATATTATAAAATTTATAGTCATTCAAGAAACTCTAGTGGAACGAATGATTTTAAAAACCTATTCCAAGTATTTGTGTTTTTATTTAGAGAATTAGCTTTTAACAAATATCCTAGTAGTAAAACATTTGAAGTTACACAGGATTATGGGTATGAATTAGTTGAAAAGCGTGAGTTAAAACGTCTTAAAAAGAAATATGAGGTGAAAAAATGAATTCCCAACCACCTGAGAATATGACTTCTAAATCCCAAGCTAGTGTAGATGAGGTGCTGTTAAACTGTGCCTGGTGGGGTTCTGATACTCACGCTGGTACCACAGGAAAGCACGTCCCAGCAGATTATAATGTCCAAGCCAAACAGCAACTAAAACAGTTAATACTAGGGGCTGTACCTCAAAAAGCTACCAAACCATTCTCAGATATGAATATGGGATATAACAACGCTATCGACCAATTCGAAGCTAACATTAACCAATTATTCGAGGGGGAATTATGACTGATAAAGCAACAAATGAAGCAATAGTTATACTGAATCAAATACTAGGCGGTGATATATCATACAAAAAAGCTTGCGAGATAATAGAAAACGCTATTAAGTTATTGAAAGAAGACGAGTCATGACCTCTAAAGCAACAAGCAGAGTAATAAAGTTTAGAGCGTATGGAACTAAAACTAAAATGATGTTTGGTAGTGAACATCTTGGTCATTGGTCTATCGGTAGAATTGAAAAAGGCGATACTGATGAGTTTATATTTATGCAGTTCACTGGACTCCTCGATAAAAATGGCAAAGAGATATGGGAAGGTGACGTAGCAAAATGCCAGTATTGCGAAAGGCACAAATTAGAAGTGTTTTACGATACTAGAATCTCTGCTTTTGCCCTAAAAAGTGTTGGCGGTGAACCATGTGCGAATAAACACCTTATTAAGATTGATAACTGGTTAGAAGTTATCGGCAATGTCTTTGAACACGGTCATTTACTTGAAAATGAAAGCAAGAAGTAAAACATTCCAAGGTATAGCAGACGCTATGGCTGAACAATGGAGTGTTGAACACCCTAACCTATTACAAAAGAAAG
>Ga0210043_1000581_pt1 | contig 38177 bp, 50 predicted proteins | sample CryGeymet201501t_FD_183990 | JGI IMG/M metagenome (GOLD analysis project Ga0210043, IMG submission 183990) | Groundwater microbial communities from Crystal Geyser aquifers in Utah, USA - Crystal Geyser metaG 2015-01t (SPAdes) (version 2) | ecosystem: Environmental > Aquatic > Deep subsurface >... | reverse complement strand
AGATGCTGGATCCCGTAACGGAGGAGGTCCCCAATGTTAAACGTTGATACTCGTAACGGCGGGTTGTTGCTTTCGTCTGAGGAAGCGCCTATTCTCACAGCGGGGCCGCTGCGTGATGGGCCGGACGTATCCTGGATATCGCGCTGCAAGGTTGGCGACGATCAAGGCCGTGAGGGCGCCTGCGCAATATTTGCCCTTGCCAACTGGGCCGAGGTGATGCACGGCAAGTCTATCTCAAACAACGACTGCCTGGAGCTTTATGCCGCCACACTCCGGAAGCTTAACCGCACAACATCCGGGCTCACATTCTCTGATGCATTTGCGGCGGTCCGCGATGCCGGCTGGCTGCCGGGTTCCAAGGCGCTCGTCAGGGCCGGATCCCTGGCGGCCTTAACCACGCAGCCGCTGATTGCTGGATACGAGATCACCGGCGCCTGGGATGGAGTCAGCGCGCAAGGATGTCTGGATCACCAGGTCAAGACGCCGTCAAGGGGTTATCACGCGGTCCTGATCGTTGGACACGGTGCAATCGATAAACTGCCCAATGGGATGCTGAAACCGCGGTGGGTATATATCGAGAATTCGTGGGGGCTCAAATGGGGATGGAATGGGATCGGAGTTATGAGTGAGACGCTGCACCGGTCGATGTGCCGAGAAATGTGGGGGATCGCGTGAAGGTATTTATCGCGCTGCGTAATTGCGTGCTGCTTTATGGAGTCGTATGCCTGAGCGCTCTTGGATGTGCGTCAATTAGGGATTGGATTACCCCGGATCCAAAGCCTGTGCCGCCCGCCAACACGCTACCAATAAACCCGGATGTTGGGCCGGATTTGCCTAACAGCATTAGCGAGCACTGGTCATTGGCTCGTAAGGAGCATGATCAGACGTGGCGTATCCGCTGGCCGTCGTACTTTGCGCGCACACTCAACCTTGGATCTGGCTCGTATTGTCTAGCCAACGGCAACCGCGCTGAGTTCCGATCGTTTGATGGCGACAACGGGAGTAAGCGTCCCTCCTACACCATGCCGCTATCTATCGCCCTGGTGGAGCCTGCAACATGCATCCTGTACGATGCGAGCGGCAAGGCTGCAGGGTGGTTTAAGGCTGAGCGAATAAACGCAAGCGGCAGGCTGCCTGCCGCGGTGGAGGTAGAAAGAAGATGACTATCATGCCAGACGAGCGTTTAACCTTAGAGCAGCTCCGCAAGGCAGCCCAGCGAGTCGAGGCGATGCCTGGCTGCAGTGACCAGAATCATGCGGCCGTCGTCACTCTAATCACGCTCACGGCCTCGGTACTGGATCTGGTATACGAAAAACTCAACAGCATATTTGATGAGTTGAGCCTTTTGAATGACAAGCTCGCAACTGATGCCATAACGCCCGTCACATGGACCGCTGTGCTGAAAAAAGTTGCAATGCACTCCCCTCTTTCTGTCGCGCTGGTATTGGCTGCGTTTATGGCTTGGTGTGCGCTGGTCGGATTGACGCCGCTTGATGTATTGCCCTTTCTGAGGCACTTATGAGAATTAAAGCCCAACATAATGGGATTAGCTACTATCCTGAGCGCTGCCCGCTTTCCGGTGCCGGCAACCAGGTTTACGATTGTGAGTACGCAACACTGAATGAACCGGTCCGCTGTGCTTATGAGGAAACCAGCGTGCTACACGTGGACCCGCCGATGAACTGCCCGCTGCGCCGGGTGCCGGCGGCTATGATTGTTGAGGGGGTTACGCCGTGATGGAACCTGACAAAGCCGAATATCTGTGGCAGATCCATTACTCAATTCACCGGTGGCATTACGGCAAGAGGGTGAAGATCCGCTACAGATGCGAGCTTACCGTCAGCTATTATTCCGAGCGGTACGGCAAATGGATCACCGTTAACAAGGGGTTCTGGTCTGACGGCGCCACCGGCGTGATCGATGTGGCGAGTTTTGCATGGTGGGTGCACGATGTGATCTGCGAGCGCTGGCGGTGGGATGATGGATCGCCGATCACAGTCCTGCAGAGCTCGATGGTGCTGCATGACATTCTAAAAGCTGAGGGCCGCAAGATCCGGGCGCGGTTATGGGGTTCTGCTACTTTCGGCTGGCAACTGATTAAACGGCCTTTCAGGCATTAAATACGACACATGTGTCGGATATCAATAAAGGAGGCATGATGCAGATCGATGTAACTAAGGCTATCACGAATTACGACAACACCCCGCTACTCGGTCCGGACGGGCTGAAGGCATCCGAGGCTATCGTTCGCCTGGCGTCGCTGAACGCCTCTATCTCGGCGCAGGACCTAGCAAAAGCCGTTGAGGCGGTGTCTACACCCCTTACACTGAGAGAGGCAGCCTGTGGGGCGCTCATGGGCGTCTACAAGGATGAAACTGAGCTATCCGGCCAGGAGAAGACCCGGCGCTGGTGCCTGGCAAGGAAGATTTACGAGGACGATAAGCCTGACCTGCAGGCCGAGGATCTGTCGCTGATTAAGACCCTCATCGCAAAGCGGTACTCAACAGCCGTCGTCGGCCGTGCCTGGCAGATGTTGGAGGGGAAATGATGAACTATTTTAAGCGTCGCAAGATGTATCGTCAGGCGTATCAGGTGGCTTTTCGGTTACTGGATGAGATTGCTGATCCAGCAGTACAGCGAGCAAGGATGAATCGTCTTCTACGCGACATAGACGAGATTGAAGGTTGAGATGATAGTTTTCGACAAGGAAGACATCGAAGTGGTTAAGGGAATGATCAAACGTCACTGGGCGGTTCTTGGCCGGGGACTGCCCCCAGAGCACGTCGCAAAATGTCGCAAACGTTGCTTAAGACGCCTTTCTCGCCTGGCTTCTGGTCATAGACTCCGGAGCTCAGTGCCGAATCCAGATACAGGTAAATTTGAGATGCTTCTTTGTCGGGAAGCCTCTCGGCAATAGCGCCCACGATAAACAATAAAGCATCGATTCTCTGTTCAAGATCCTTGATCTTGTCTTCAATATTCATCCCCTTCCCCTTCCTTGCTTTCATTCCGTGGCCCCTCACTCATTCGCTACACCTCCCGCAGCTCTTTAAGGGTTCTGCGCGGACCAAACCGCGAACTCTAGGCGTGCTCTTGACAAGCCTTCGCTTGCCGTTTCGCGCCATTCGATGTTGTAAATATAACCAATAGAATTAACCATGAATGTTCCCTGTTCGTCTTTTGACCCATGACAGTTTACGGTTCTCACGAGGCCAGGCATTTTCGAGAAAGAACACACCAGAGACGACTTAAACATGTATTTGTCTAGTAACAACACCCCAAAGGATTGTTCGGAAAGAGTCCTAACATGCTGAATAGGAATAGGATCGTAAGGTATAAATGCTATAGAATTCAGGCAGCCTTGTTCGTTGAAGCTCAAGATAACCTTTTTCCATTCAAGGCAAGGTTCTATTGTGTTGCCCTCCCCTCTGAAAGCGGAATTCTCCCCTAATGTTTGCCTCGATAGGCCAAAAAACGCTGGTACGTTCAAGCCTGTGGCAGGCGGGGGCATGCCATAATCCTTTTTACGTGAAACAGCGGTTTGCCGCGTCTCCGCTTCCTGCTGATCTCGTTCAGCTTGCTGCTCAGCATGCGCCCTTTCGGCGGCAGCCTTCTCCGCCATGCGCTTTTCGTATTGAGCTTGCAGCTCCGGTGAAAGTTTCTTTGGCTCTTTGGGTTTCGGGATCAGCGAAATCCCAATTGCTACAATCACAAGGCCGATCAAGGCAAAGCAACCCTTCTCTATGATCGAAAGTTTCTTCATTTCTTCACCTCGCTCTCTTTGTTTTTGCTCCTAACTTCTTGTCACCTTCCCCATTTAGGTTCTTTCGCGATCTCAACACAGATACAGGAGATTTACCGTCATATCCCCTTTTCTTTGCCAAACGGTAAATCTCAGTTACAACAGATGTACCAGCGACTTCCATCCAATCCGCAATTTGATGAATCTTTTCCACGTAATCATCATGCATATCAACTATAGGATCTTCCGTGAAATTGGAGGCATCACCAGATATTGCCGCATGATTATCACCCATAACAACAACACCAACATTGCTATTTGTGAAGGAAGGAACAGGCGCCCTTTGGGCGTTTTGGTACCAGCGCTCAAATTCTGACACTGCCGAGTCTACTACCTGCGACTGAGAAAGATTAAAACGGGTGCATAGCTTGTTCAAGATACTCACCGATTGATTGCTGATACGTACAGTCTTATTGCCTTTCGTTCTCATGATCCCTCCATTTGCCGCAATATAGCAAAGTGGACACTTTTTCAAAAGTGTTTATTTTGTTGTTGCGTGGTGTTCGCTTGGTGTGCATACTGCGCACCATGAAAACAAACCAACGGACAATCAAAGTATACGACAGCTCACACAAACGCGCAGCGAAGCTCAGCACCCGTTTCGGAATCTCTATGACGGCCATCGTGGAGCTGGCGCTGGTCGAACTCGAAAAGAAGAAGGAGCTCACTCTTCCGGCGCGCGATCCGCGATCGAAGAAGATGAACGCGAGAAGAGTTCTCGGAAAATAAATCAAACGTCAAAAGGAGAAATCATGAAAGTAGCAACTTCGAGTCAGTATCGGGCGCTGCCCGATTGCGTGTGCCTAAAGGCGCTCTGCACGCTGCGTGATAGCAGCAAGTGCACCAATGGAGGGGGACCGTGCGTGTTGCCGGGATACCCATCGGCGAGGCATATATCAGACGCCACGACTGTTCTGATCTGTGTTGTGGTCGGCATGGTTCTGGTTGGCGCTGGGTTGATCATTAAAGCGCTTTAGCAATTTGCCGGGGCCCGGCGTCGCTGCCCTCCTGGACAGAGATAAGCGACTCGCCACGGTTGGCACGGGCCCCGGCTCTTACGAAAGGAGAGACCATGAGGATACTAATGAATCACGCGGACTTAGTGGAGGCTGGCAAGCTTATCGCTCAGTCCGAGATGTTCGGGAAAATCAACCCTTCATCGGGTTATATGATCGCCTCCCTGTGCTATCAGGAAGGGATCTCGTACCTCGATTTCGCCGAAACCTATAACTGGATGCACAACAGCGCATCTATGAAGGCCGATGCGATGCTGGCTAGGTTTTGCGACCGCGGCGGGAAGTATGTCGTTGTGACCCGCACCCCCGAGAAAGCCGAGATAACAATCGAATTTCAGGGGCGGACAAGCTCTTTCGGGATCACATGGGAAGAGGTCAAAGAAGAGCCGTTTGTCTTTAAGAATGATGGCAAAACCATCAAAGCCAACTACGCCACGCCTCGAAAGCGGATGCAGTCGCTCTGGTCTCGTGCGGTGAGTGATGCGGTGCATACCGTATGCCCGCAGGCCTGCAAGGGCTCCTACACGGCGGAAGAGGCTGAGACGTTTGTGACCGACGATGACTCTGCCCCTCGCACCGCCCCCGCCCCGATCACCGCTGCAGAGGCGGCCAGACGCGTTCAGGAGGCAGGATCTCTGCCGCCTGCCGAGCCTGATTACACGATCTGCCCGGAAGGGTTTGGGGATTTGAGCGGGTTTAGCTGGTCGGAAATGGATGACAGCACGCTTGAGGCCGCATTCGACAGCAAGAATCCGGGCATAACAGACAAACACAAGACCGCGATTGTCGCGGTAATCGAAAGGAGAAAGTAACAATGCTTATCGCAATAGACATAGAGACAATTCCAAACATCGACATGATCGACAAGCTGCCTGAACCGTCGATCGACGCCAGACTCAAGGACCCGGCCAAGATCGCGGACGCGAAAGCCGGGGCCAAGCAGAAGCAGATTGACGGTATGGCGCTGGACGCGCTGACGGCCCGCGTGTGCTGTTACGGCTGCGTCGGGCTGGTTGCCCCGACTCATGAAGGGGAGCAGGAGCACGGCGAGATCATAGCCGCGGCGACGGACGACGAAGAGCGTAAGCTGATTCATTCGATCATGAACATGCTCGGCACAGGAGACGTGCGGATCGTGACCTTTAACGGGATCAATTTCGATCTGCCGATGATCTACAAGCGGGCGATGATCCTCGGAATCGATCCGGGCAACTTTGGAGCCCCGCCCCTGAGCGCATGGACAAAGCGCTACAGCACGGACCGCCATTACGATCTTATGCAGATCTGGGGCGGCTGGTCAACACAGGGCTGGGAGAAGCTGGAAACCATCGCCCGGCTGGTGCTGGGCGAAACCCGCGCGGATATCCCTTATGAGCAGGTGCCGGATCTTATCAAGACCGAGGCAGGCCGCACGGCCGTGCTGGATGGCTGCATCAACCACACGCGGCTGGCATGGCAGCTCTGGAAGCGGTTTAACGGGACTCTGTTCGCTTAATGGTATGAGCCTGGCCGCGTCAACGCCGCGCGGCTGAGCTTAACAGTGTAGGCGTGGCAGCCGGGAGAGACCGGAAAAGGAGAACGGTTATGTTCACAGCAGAAGGCACGATAATGTGCAAAATAGACGAAGTGGGCTTTGCGGAACCTAAGTTCGCAGATGCCAGCACGGGCGCGTTCGACATCATCATTCACGGTTCGTCGATCGACGATCCGAATCAGTCCGACTGGTGGCGCGGCGAGATGAGTGGCGAGTATGGCAAGGGCAACTTTGCCACAATGACGCAGGCTGAAATCACAATGCAGACGCTGCGCAAGGTCGGATTCGAGGGCGATGATCTGTCGACGCTGGAAGAGCAGTTGATGGGGCGGGAAGTCCCGTTCCACGTTAAGGCTCGGGACCACGAAGGCAAGGCATATTACGATGTTAAGTACATCGGCGAGAGTGGTAACGCCCCGAAGAAAATCGATCTAGCCACAATGCAGAGCCGCTTGTCGACGCTGTTCGGCAGTGGGCATCAGGCACAGGCTCCGGCTCCGGCGCCTGTAAAAAAGGCCGCTCCGGCGGGTAATCCTTTCGCGAAACAGCCCGGAGCCGCGGCGGCCCCGAAGGCCGGCAGAGGAAAGCTGCCGTTCTAATGGAGCCGCTACGCATAGTCATAGATTCGCGCGAGCAATCGCCCTGGGCGTGGGACCCGAGTGACGCAGTCACAGAGGTCCGCGCCCTGGTGGCGGGCGACTATGCGATTGCGCAGGATTGCGAGGTTGTTCGCGGGCGTGAAGCGCTTGCTGTTCGCTTCGCAATCGAGCGCAAGAGCCTTGATGACTTCCTCGGCACCATCAGTGCAGGGTTTGGTCGCTTCCAACGCGAGCTAGCGCGCATGGAGGCCTTTCCCGCCCGCGTGGTGGTTGTCGAGGGGGACTTCTCGGATTGTTGTTTCAGTGAGGATGCGGGGGTGCTTGTTCCCCCGCCCCATAACCATCCGCAGCTGAGGCCGTCGTTTGTGGCCCGGCGCATCGCGGAATTAACCATGATGGGTGTCAGTGTGTTGTTTGCCGGCGACGCGCAATTAGCGGCCGGATTAGCTTTGAGGATTTTCAAAAGGAGATTGGATATATGAAAAAGAAGAAGGTTGACGCGGTTATTGAACTGCCGGGCATGCCGGAGCCGGACGAAGTCGGACGTGAGGCGAACGCGTATACGGCCGCCCTCGAGGAGTTGGACCAGATCAAAGATCGGGTTGAGAAGCGCGCGAACGATTTGCTTGAGGCCATGATTCGGGCAAATCGCAGTTATGTACGTTGCAATGGTCGAACCATCACTATTCAGCACGTCCACGAAGCAACCAAGCTAAAGGTCAAGAAGGGTTAAACAATGCCCAGCCTGAACGTCATAGTCAACCGCGTGGCCTATCCGCCTGCAACGTCCGAACCTGATGCCTGGTACATACTGGCAACGGATCACGGCGCATGCAAGGGCCGGATGGCGTGGCGGCCCCAGGAGAACGAGCAGCTTATCCTCGATGGCGAATGGGCGAACTATAAAGGCGAGCGGGAGTTTGCGTTCAAGTCTGCCCGGCTGGATGTTCCGACCGAATCACGCGATCAACTGCACTACGTTTGTATGCGTACATCAGGGCTCGGAGCCGCAGCCGAACAGCTGATCTGGGAAAAGGCCGGCGTGGCGTGGCTGGAAATCGCAGAGGGCGAAGTCCCGCGGCTCCATGGCAAGGTTTACGCAAACTTCAAACTACAGCTTGAGGCGCTGCGCGAGAAGTCCGAAGAGGTCAAGGTTATCGCCACCCTGATGGGTAAAGGCGCCACTACCAACATGGCAACGACCGCATGGGAACAGTGGAAGGCCGAAACGCTGGGCGTGGTACATGCCGACTGCTACCGGCTGGCTGAGCTTTCCGGGTACGGGTTCAAAGACGTGGACCGCGAGATCCGGCGCAATTACGGCATTCTGGATGACGACAAGCGCAGGATTCGGGCGTCCGTGGTCTATTCCCTGCGCAGGCTCACGGATCCAGGCGACACGGTCGTTGATTGGGAGCAGCTTTTCTCGCAAACCATCGCGCTCCTGGGCGGATATGCAGAGATGATTTCAGACTGCACCAGCGAGCTTTTCGAGGAAGGCACGCTCAAGGCGTTCCCTGGCTGCCTGGGCGTGAGTCTGGCCGCCGACTGGAAAGCCGAAACAGCAATTTGGGAATTTATTGAGTCAACAACTAACAAGGAGAGAAAGGTATGAGTACAGATATTGAGATATTAGAGCCCGAAGTCATCGGACAACAGCTTGCCGAGGTGGAGAGTAAGACGGGCGTTAACGAGGATGAGGCGCTTGCCCTGCGCGGGCAGTTTGCCGATCACTACAACAGCATCGTGGATCTCAGGGGTAAGGTATCCATGATCACAGACGTAGAGGATCCTGTGCAGCAGAAGCTGGCGCGGGAGATCCGGCTTGGACTTAAGGATGTTCGCTGCAACGTGGAGCGGATCCGTAAGACGATGAAGGAAGAGTCGCTCCGCCGCGGGAAGGCGATCGACGGCTTTGCCAACGTGCTGAAATACCTTTGCGAGCCGGTTGAGGAGAAACTGCTGGATATTGAGCAGTATGCAGAGCGCCAGGAGGCCGCCCGGATCGCCGCGCTGGTCGAGGATAGATGCTCGAAGCTTGAATGCGAGGGATTAACCACCGATGACGCAACCGCTTACAACCTCGCAGCCATGAGCGAGGAAATGTTCGAGTCGCTGTTAAAGATGGTTCAACAGGACCGCGAACAAAAAGCAGCGGTAGCGGCAAAAGCCGAGCAGGATCGTATCGCCCGCGAAAAGGCTGAGGCCGATGAGCGCGAGCGGATCCGCAAGGAGAACGAAAAGCTCAAGAAAGAAGCTGCCGAGCGCGAGGCTGAGCTTGCCAAGGAACGCAAGGCGAAGGAGGCAGCGGAGAAGGCTACGGCTGAGGCGAAGCGCAAGGAAGATGACCGCATCGCGAAAGAAAAAGCCGAGGCCGATGCAAAGGCGAAAGCCGACAGGGCTGCCGCGGCTAAGGCAAAGCGAGCTCCGGACCGCGAGAAGGTAAAGCAGCTTGTCTCGACAATCCTCGATATCGAGCTACCTAAGCTCACCAGCCCGGAAGGCAAGGATCTCATGATCGAAATCAGTCAGAAGCGCGACGGCTTCGCTTGTTGGATCGAGAAAATGGCAGAGGTGCTGTAATGACCGAAAAACCCATACTATTCAGCGGTCCAATGGTGCGCGCAATCCTCGAAGGCTACAAGACGCAGACAAGGCGAGTGGTTGATTTTAACAGGCTCAGGATTGTTCCAAGATGGACAATCAGGGCGGACTGGGGTCTGGGCTCAGGTGGCGTATTGAATCAAGGCAAGAAGGCTAAGTGTACTTTCAACCAATGCGGCGCAGTTAGTGGAAAGGATACAAAGGGCTGTTGGCTTGGCGTTAAACCGGAAGAGTTCGATTTCGTGTGTCCATATGCTGAGGGTCAGACTCATCTGAAAGAAAAACAATGGCAGATAAGCGTGGATAACTCTCAGCTTTGGGTGCGTGAGACGTGGGCTGCCATTGCCTGGGATTGGCCCCAAGGCTGGATGGATGTTCAGTACAAGGCCGATAAGGCTATATCCATGCAGCGGGCGGTGCCTGACAATAAATGGCTTCGTTTATTCAGCTGCTCAAATTCTTGCAGTGACGCTGATGGAGACAAATGGCGTCCGTCAATCCATATGCCGCGCTGGGCAAGCCGGATTCAGCTCGAAGTGACAGGAGTACGGGTAGAGCGGGTGCAGGATATCAGCGAGCAGGATGCTGTATCCGAGGGGATAGGTGGCAAAGACTATCATTGGATATACGGTAACCCCATTGATGAGTTCGGTCAACTATGGGACAGCATCAACGAGTCTCGCGGCTTTGGATGGGCCGTGAATCCATGGGTGTGGGTAATCGAGTTTAGGAGGGTTCTTTCATGAACTTCGACGCCTCCCAACAATCAGCAATCACCAAAGCCTGCACAACGCAGATCAGCATCATCACCGGCGGCGCGGGTACCGGCAAGACCACCATAATCAAAGCCGTCGCTCAGCAACTCGAATCCCTCAAAGAAACGGTCACTCTGGCCGCGTTCGCTGGCAAGGCCGCGGCGCGGATCCGCGAGGCCTGCGAGCACCCGGCCAGCACGATTCACCGCATGCTGGGCTATAACGGGAAAGCCTTTACCGCGGGCGATCTGACCAGCGCATCGATCATCATCGATGAGGCGTCTATGATCGACTCCGTGCTCATGGCTGAAATCGTAAGGCGCAAACCGAAGCGCCTCTGCCTGGTCGGGGATCCGGCCCAGCTGCCGCCCGTTGGAAGAGGCCAGCCGTTTCATGATCTGATTAACCTGCGCGCCGATCTGGTCGCGTCGCTTACAACATGCTACAGGGCAACCGAGGCCGTGTTTAAGGCGGCAACGGCTATCCGCAACGGTGGCCGCCCTCCCCTTTCCGCTCAATCGGAATCGGAGAAATGGACCATGATCAACACCGGCGGGGCAAAACAGACACAGGACCAGATCCTGCAGTGGATTCAGGCCGGGCTGATTGACTTCGAGCAGGACATCATCCTCTGCGCTCGTAACGGCGAAAGCGAAAACGACGCATGCACAATCAGAGGCCTGAACGCGGCTATCGTGGACTTGATCGCGCCGCGGGATGGAAAGACCAAATTCCGGACCGGCGACCGGGTAATCAACACCAAGAACATCCCTGATCTGGATGTTTGGAACGGAACCACTGGCACGGTGCACGCGATCGATCAGGACGGCGGGATCTGGGTGCGCACCGACATCCCTGTAATCGACTGGTCGAAGAGCACTGACGAAAAGAACGCAGTGTACACGTCTCACGTTCTGTTTGCGAAGGACAACCGGAAGCACCTGCAGCTTGCCTATGCGCTCACAGTCCACAAGGCGCAGGGGAGTCAATACCGCAACGTCCTGATGTGCTGCTTTAACCGCGACGGCTGGGGCCTGCTCGACCGGTCCTTGCTGTATACAGGAGTAACCAGGACGAAATCAGCCTGCTGCGTCGTCGGCGAGCTCTCGTCGGTCTGGGCGGCCATCAACAAAGTCAACCACAAGAAAACGATCATTCAGCAATTAGCGGAGGCAGCATGAAGCGGCTCAAGGATACTGACCTTATGACGATCGGATCCAAGTACGTTAGTGAACCGATGATCGAAGTCCCAGCCATGGAGCTGTTGCGACTCTGGGAATCTGAAGGGCTGAAGCACGACACCGAATTCGAGCCGGTCGCTGAATACATCCAGCGCAATTTAATGAGGTTACGTCAGGAAGCACAAAAACGATTCATGAAACCAGAGAGGACTGTATGAAATTCTATTCTTTTGAGGATATCCGGGCAGCGGCGGATTGCGCGGCATTTGCCAAGGATGTGTTTGGATGCCGGATTGCCGGCGGGCGCTGCGCTGCGATCTGGCGCGGCGGCGACAATCCCGAAGCAGTGGCGATCGACCGCGAAAAGTGGTACGATCATGTTGAGAAGACCGGCGGCGGGATCATCGAACTGGCGGCAATACGTTTCGATGGCAACACTCAGCAGGCTCAAGCGTTTCTGGGCGAATACTACGGCCTGCAGCCGCGCATGGAAACGGGCCCTCAGCCGGCCAAGGACAGCCGCTACGACCAGCTTATTCGTCAGGGGTATAAAGAGGTTGCCCGGTACGGGTATCACGATCTGGACGGCAATCTGGTGCATTTCGCGAGCCGTTTAGAACACCCCGAGAAACAGAAAGAATTTCTCCAGGGCACGCCTGCCGGATGGGGCCTCAAGAACGTCGCGACGATCCTCTACAACCTGCAGGGAATCACCGATTTGCCCTGGTGCTGCATTGTCGAGGGCGAAAAGACCGCCGACGCGCTGATCGCGGAGGGGATCCCAGCGACAACCTGCTGCGGAGGTGCCAAGAAGTGGCATTCCGGATATGCTGAAACCTTTAAGGGTAAGCATGTCGCGGTGCTGCCTGATAACGACGATCCCGGTTATGAGCATGCGAACATCATTGCCGCCAGCCTTGTCGGGATAGCGGCGGAGGTGCGGATTGTACCCACCAGCGAAGCGCCAAAAGGCGACGCTTACAATTACCTGATTGATGAGGGGCACAGCGCCGACGAGCTTATACAGCTGATCGGCGAGGCCGCCTGCATCGGTGTGGAGATCATGGACGAGGTTGTCGTTCCGGAGCCTGAATCGCCCGAGATCAGGGCAGCCAAGATGGCTAACCAGGTCCCCTTCCGGAACTTCATCCCTATCAAGCACCAGGATGACGCCAAACAGAAGCGGCGCAATGCCAAGCCGGAAATCGAGCGCAAGCCGCGGCTGATCAGCGAGATGATCGATGACTGCCATCACCGGTTTCTGGGCTTTCCTCGCAAGGTCGGCGAACAGCTCTTCGATCATGACCGGGACAGCGGACGGATCTGCTACCTCTACAAGTCCAGTGAGCTCTTCGCGTGGATCGGACGCAAATCCAAGCAGCGCACTGAATGGACCCGAGGCGACGCGTGCGTGACCAAAGACGAGATCTTTGCCGGGCTCGCGGCCGCGGCGATCCGTTACGAGGCAATATCGCTGGTACCGGACTGGCCGAAACGCTGCGACGTGTATTACGCACACAAGCGCCTGCCTCCTGCCTGCCCGGATCGGTCGAGGTTTACGGCCCTCCTGGACTCGTTCGCGCCGGCTACAGCGGCCGACAGGACGATGCTCAAGGCCTTCCTGATTGCCCCGCTCTGGTACATTTACGGCATTCCAAAGCCCTCTTGGATCATCGACTCCGAGGATGGCGCCGGTACCGGCAAGAGCACGCTGGCGGAAATCGCAGCACATCTCTACTGCGGGGAGCCGATCCGGACCAACCGGCAAGAGCTTCGCATGGGCGTGCAGGAGCTCATTAAGCGCGTGGTTTCGTCTCACGGCCGTCAACAGCGCATTCTGCTGGTGGATAACGTCACGGGTCAATTCTCCTGCCCTGAACTGGCCGACCTAATCACGGCTCAATCCATTTCAGGTCGGGCACCTTACGGGCACGGAGAAGAAACCCGCCCGAATAACCTCGTGTTTGTCATAACGTCCAACACGGCCAACGTGGACAACGATATCGCGGACCGCTCGTATTACATCAACGTGCGGCGGCCGTCACGCTCTCCTGACTGGAAACCGGCGATCATGGCTTATGTTGACAAACACCGGTTTGAGATCGTTGCTGACATCATCGCGATGCTGGAAGCCGGCGCCGGGTTTCAGGCTGATCCTCATACCCGCTTTCCTGAATTCGAGACCAGCATCCTTCAGGCCGTCTGCGATGATCTGAACGAATACGAGGAAGCAATCAATCACCTCAAAACCTGCAAATCAGATACCAGCGTGGAAGAGGAGCAGGCCAAGGTTATCGAGGACGCTATCCGCGAACGCCTGGCGGAAATCGGCCTGCATCCGGATCAGCACACGGTGTTTATCAGGACCCCTGTTTTAGAGCACTGGCTAGATCAGGTTTTGGACCGGTATAGCTATCAGGGCGGCTTGATTCAGCACGTCCGAAACCTCGCCAAAATGAGGCAGCTTGAGAAGGTGGATCCGAAAATCCGGCGCTTCCCCTTCCATGGAGAAGGCCGTCGGAGCGGGATCATGTGGAACTGGGGAGAGGTCGAAAACCCGAAGACACTGGCGCTGACATCGAAAAAGGAAGTGCAGGTATTGCTATGATTTGCTCCAAGGTGCTCCAAGGGTTTTCCGAACACTTCAAAAAATCTTTTGAGTTTTATTTTTGCTCCAAGGTGCTCCAAGGGGGTCAAAATAATTCTTTGTCGTTTTTTTGTCGTTTTGCTCCAACTGCTCCAAGGTGCTCCATAGCTGTAGCCTATAGAGCAGGGATAGCGCGTGCGCGCGCGCACATTAGCCCAGCCTCTATAGAAAATGCCTTGGAGCAGTATGGAGCAGGTTGGAGCAGTGTTTTTGTCGGTTTTCGCAACATCGAGGTGGGATCATGATCAAAACCGTCGATCACCCCTCTTTGCCGCTATCGATAACCTTCAACGAATCCGATCACACGTACCGGGATAATACCGGCGTTCGATACACGTCCGTGACAACGTTCGTCAAGGCGTTCTTTCCGCCCTTCGACGATATCGCCGCCGCTTCGAGAATTGCCGCTCGAACGGGACGCCTCGAAATGGACATCATTGCTGAGTGGCGCCAGAAGGCAACCCTCGCGGGTGATTATGGCACGCACGTGCACAATTACGCTGAGGCGCTCGTAAACGGGCAAACGCCCCCTCACCCTGTATCGGACAAGGAGAAACGCGCATTCGCGATCATAGATCGTGCTGTGAGCGCCCTATCGGCTCAATACGAGTTCCTTGCCGCCGAACAGGTCGTATTCGATCCGCTGTTCGAGATCGCCGGCATGATCGATCTGGTCGCCCGGAACCGGGTAAGTGGTGCGCTCGCGGTGCTGGACTGGAAAACGTGCGAAGATATCACCAACGATTCTTACGGCCGGTGGGCACTGCCCCCGATCAAATACATTCCGGACAGCAAGCAGGCTCATTACCAGCTGCAGCTTTCGACCTATGCCTGGATGCTGACGGATCCGGAGTACAGCGGTTATCCCTCAGCTGGTGAACCGGTTGAGATCGCGCTGATCCACATCCCGCATATCGGCGACTCTCCGGTTTGGAGGCCGCTCGCATACGACGGAAGGGCCGTGGCCGCAATGGTCGAATCTCGATGGAACGCGGAGAAACTCACTAAAACTAACCAGTAGGAGTAAAATATGCCTGATTGTCACGCCTGCAAACACAACATGGATCCGGCCCTGACAGGGCTGCCATGGGAAGAGACGCCATGCTCGACATGCAAGCTCTCAGACGATCCCTCGCACAAAGGCAAGTCTCATGTCAGCCGTGACTGGTCTGAGGCGGTCGAAGCTGAGGAGGCCATGCAACCTCAAGAAATGGCCCTGATGGACTCCCGGATCGAGAAGCTGGCTGGGTTCATTGATCAGTTCATGAGTCTGCCAGCCATTACCAGGGACATCGTTGCTTTTAGATTTTCACAGCCTGATAAGCCGCTGAACGTGGTTGCCAGTAGGCACAAGATCACAGTTCAGGCGGTACACAGCAGGCTCAAGAAGGCACTGAAACGGTTTCCAGTGCTGGGTGAGGTCATACAAATGCGAACAACAGGAGGCAACAAGAATGACGACTGAATTGACAGCAACACGGGGGTCCGAGTACGCCGAACGGATCCGGACAACGTTTCGGCAAAGCGTCGAAGCGATCATGGAGACCGGCAGGATCCTCGCTGAGGCAAAAGACAAGCTCAAGCATGGCGAATTCACGGCGATGGTCACAAACGAGCTGCCCTTCTCGCCCCGAACAGCGCAGATGATGATGGCGCTTACTGGCGATGCAAGGCTGTCAGACCCGAAGCATGCTTCGCTTTTGCCGCCCTCTTGGTACACGCTGTACAAGCTCAGTGAGCTGCATGACGACGAATTTGAGCGAGGCATCACTCAGGGCATTATCAGGCCGGACATGACCCGATCAGAAGTCAAGAAGCTGCACGCGGTACCGGGGCACCTGGTAGCAAAGGCGCAAGCAAGTGGCACTGCCCTACCCTCAGCGCCCGTCACAGTGCAGCTGGTGAAGCCAGACGGCGTCTCTGAGGCTGACATCGAGCAGGCTGTATCCATCGTCAAGGAGACGCACAGAGCCTCAACCAGTGCGCTTCAGCGTAGGCTCAGGATCGGGTTCACTCGGGCGGCTAGGCTGATGGACATCCTCGATGAACGAGGGATTATTGGGCCGCCTAACGGATCGGAGCCGCGTGAGGTGTTCCTGGACAAGATCGAGGCTGCGGAGGCTGTAGCGGAGGAGCCCAGTGAGCCCGAGATAAGCGCGCCGTGCAAGGAGGGCATCAGTGTTCGCGTGCTGTGTAAGGCTGGACTCACCGTTCAGTGCGCCTTATGCGAATGGCCTTCACAAAATGGTGGACCATGCCCGCCCAGCAGGCAGCGCGATCTTGTCGTTGGTTATGTTTCTCGTTCTGACGAGCTGATCACTGTTGGTGTTCGTGACAAAGCGACTTTAATTCTGCTCAAGGCAGCGCTTGACGGGGTCGATGGCGTGTCTGTAATCCACGTGTCTGAATAATGATTTCACGCGCACACAGCTTGCTCTGGCGCTCGATCCGCCATGCGGTCTATGCGGATCAGCGTCGTGTGTGCGGATGTGGAGCAACGTGCTCCGCTCCTTTCAACGGTCGAGCCCAGGCGATCGGTAATAGACCGCTCCTGGGTAATTTTTTAACACTATAACGCGAGGTGACGAGATGGACACAGCAACAACATACGATGATCGGATCTGTGTCTTGAAACGCGTCGCAGAAGAAAAAGAGGAGAGGAACCAGCGCGCCTCTTTTCGCGATGAGAACGCTAAAAATTGGCGACTAATCCAGCGTCAACACTCAAGACGCCCGGCGTTGAAGGTAATGGCGTTGGGTCGAAGAATATAGCATGAAGCAAAACGTCACAATCCAGCGAGGCGGGGAATGATAACGGCTCAAGTGCTCAACGACACAACAGTCAAACAGATCGACACAGATTACGCGCTGATCGGGCTGGCTTATGCCATTGTGACTCAGGCCGTGGAAGACGTGTACATGCTGCAGGCGGCCGGGCTAATCCGTGACGGGCAAGTAGTTGTCGATGATTGGCTCTACAGCACACGGAAAACGCAGGGCTATGCAAGCCCACATGAGGTGCGGGAACTCATTCTGTGGTTCAGTCGCGGCTATGCTGATCGGCTGTTGTGCCAGCTCGGGTCCGTTGTGAGCACAAAAGCCATGTGTCAGCGGCTTAAGATTAAGCTGGAGGCGAGTGAGTAGCTTGATATGACCAAAACAGTCACAGTACAGCGAGCACGACAAGAGCTCGGGGACAAGGTCGCGCACATGTCGGACTTTGCCCTTGAACAGTTCATCGATTCGCTGTACTCTGTGACCAGAATCCTTGTCCAGGAGGTGAGAGATAAAAAGCGCAGTGATATATTGCCGCGTCTCCAGTCTTGAGCAGGTTCAGGGAACCAGCTTAGACCAGCAGGAGCGTGATTGTCGCCAGTTCTGTGAGCGTGAGGGTCATCGCGTGGCGGCTGTCTTCGTCGACAAAGGCGAATCAGCCAAGACAGCGGATCGGCCTCAGTTTCAGGCTATGGTGGCATACTGCAACGCCAACCCGGTAGACGCTGCGGTGGTCTGGAAGCTCGATCGATTCGCGCGCAACTCCTACGATCACGCGGTATTTCAGGCCGTACTGGCCAAGGCGGGCGTCGAGGTTAAGAGCGTAACCGAGCCGCTGAGCGACTCCCCTGCAGGCAAGTTACTTACCACGATGCTGGCCGGGATAGCGCAGTTCGACAACGATGTGCGGGCTGAGCGCACGAAATCAGGCATGCGGGCAGTGGCCGCAGCCGGCGGATGGACCACTACGCCTCCGATCGGGTACAGGACGGCCAAGGTTAAGGGGCTGGCAGCGCTGGAGCCTTGTCCGGATCAGGCCCTTATCGTTCGGCGGCTTTTCAGCAAGGTTGCTGAGGGCGACACAACAACCGGCGCGGCGGCCGTATGGCTTTCCGGGCAACTCGGGCGCAAGATCGGGCGGCAGTCGCTGCATAAGATCCTGCGCAATCCGGTGTACATCGGGATCGTCAAGAGTAGTTTAACCGATCATCGCCCTGTGCGGGCTGTGTTCGACGGGATAATCTCGGATGGGGTCTTCCAGAAGGTTCAGTCTGTTCTAGCGGGCAATGGCAAGGTTCAGAGGTCCATTCCTACCGACTCCTACCCTCTGCGCGGCGCGCTGCAGTGCGAATGCGGGAAGCTTCTATCTGCGTCGACATCGATCGGCCGGAAGCAGAAACAGTACAGCTACTATCACTGCTCGTGCGGGACCAGGGCAAGGCAGGATGCGGTCGAGGAGCTGTTTAACGAGCATCTTGCCGCCTCCGCTCGCGAGTGCGCGGAACTGCTACCAATCCTGAAGCTGATGGTCTGCGACGTGTGGCGCGATCTGCAGGCTGATGCCATTGTCAACGCCGAACGCGCAAGGCTTAACGTCCAGAAGCTTGAGCAGCAGATCGAGAAGCTGCTCGACCTGTACTTGTCCGGCGGGATCTCGGTCGAGGCATACAAGCGCAAAACAAGCGATTTCGAGATGCAGCTCGCAGTGGAGCGGACCAAGGCAAACGATTCGCAGATCGACGAGCTTGACGCTGAGGCCGCGCTCGGATTCGCTGAAAAGCTCTTCTCGGATCTGCCTCGGGTCTTCTGGGGTATGGCCGCCGACCAGCGCCGAAAGTTTGTTGACGGCGTATTCGGAGGCCCTATCACGCTCACCAAGGATGGCGCCATGGTCTCTCGCGCAGACAGCGGCCTTATAGCCCACTTGGCTCAGATGACCGATTCGAACCAGCAAATCTCCGGGGTACCACCTCAAAATCTTCGAACCACATTGATTTGCTTCATTTCTGAGGCTCGTGCCGTTTCGAAGCTGCTTGCGGCTGCTTGATGTCTCGGCCATTCACATGAGGCTTACACCCAAAGAACAGCTTTTCATAAAGCATTTCCTGATCGACCTGAACCAGCACCAGGCTGCAAGGCTTGCCGGATACAAGGCTTGGGCGAAGATGTCCGTGCAGTGTATGCAGAAGCCTGAGATCCGTGATGCCATCAGGAAAGCGATGAAGAAACGCTACAAGAAGTTCGAGGCGGTAGCTGACAAAGTTATCCAAGATCTGGCTGATATCGCTCACCTCGACAGATCTCAGGTGTTTCAGGTCCGTAACGGTGTTCTGCATGTGACCGACACCGATCTGCTGCCCGAACGGGTCCGCCGCTGCATCTCGAAGATATCCCAGACTCAACACGGGATCCGGATCGAGTTTGACGACAGAATCAAGGCGCTCGAGCTCTTGGGGCGGCATCTGGCGCTATTCACCGACAATCTGAACGTGAATGGCAATCTGAACACCGGAGCCATTGACGATATGACTGAGGAGGAGATTGATGCCGAGCTCAAACGACTTGAAGATCAAACGCCTAAAGCTGGCAAAGAAGAGGGCGAAAGCAAGAAGCAATCTGCTTGATTTCCTGAAGCATGTCTGGTGGATGCCACAGCCTTTAGCCATCGGCAGCCACACAGCCAAGATAGCAGCTGCGATCACCCGTGCGATCGAGCGCTACAAGCAGGGCCTCAGCACGTACCTTGACATCGAGGTTGCGTTCAGACACGGGAAGTCCGATCTATCCAGCCGGGCAACTCCAGCCTTCATTCAGGGAGCGCTTGCTGAATATCAGCCTGATGTGATGCTGCTGTCTTATGCGGCGAGCTTGAGTAATGACTTCTCTCGGGATGTAAAGAGCATCATTCGATCGCCCAGGTACCAAGAGCTCTTTCCCGGAGTGATGCCAGGCTATGGGCAGGATTCAGTAGGTTCCTGGGCTGTTGACGGCAGCCACGGGAAGAACACGTTCACGGGGCTGGGCGGCGCTTATACAGGCAAGGGCGCGAGCATTTTGATTGTTGACGACTTCTTTGCGGGCAAGGATGAAGCTCGATCCGAGAAGATCCGCAAGACGCGCTGGGAAGGGTTTACGGACGCACTGTCAAGGCTGGCGCCGGTCCATATCGTGATGCTGGTAGCCACCAGCTGGCATGTAGATGACGTGCGGGCTCGACTTAAGACGGCAGAGAAAACAGAGGTGGGTTTTCCGCAGTTCGAGCACTTGAGCTTTCCTGCCAAGATTCTGGATGATACCGGACAATGGGCAGGCGACTACATCTTCCCTGAACGCTACTCGGACGCTTGGTACGCGGCCATGTATGCATCGCAGGGGTACTGGGCTTCTGCCCTGCTGGACTGTGAGCCAGTCACCGAGGGTGGCAACCGGTTCCGTATCGATATGGTCGTGATCCACTCGTCTACAGAAGGCTGGCCACAAGCGAGGGAAACAAGGGGCTGGGACTTGGCTAGCAGCAAGAAGGAGCGGGACAAAGATGATCCTGACTGGACATGGGGCGTCCGGGGGCATGTGCAGACTGAGACCATCCGGATCCAAGGGGATATCGCGAGGAAGCATCATATCTGGGTTTCTGATCTTGTGGCTTGCCAGGCTGAGGCACCAGAACGAGACGAACTGATCAGGCGTACGGCATTACGGGACGGGGCAGCAGTGGCCCAACATGTCGAGGCCTTTGGAGCTTACAAGGATGCTTTCACCACGCTCAAGAAGGCACTTCCAGGGGTTTCCACGGTTCACAAGTCGCAACTGCCGGGTGACAAGAGCGCGAAGCTGGCGCCACTAGAACCATCGTTCGATTCCGGCATTGTGCATGTTGTTGATGGGCCGCTGGTGAAAGAGTGGCTGAAACAGTTCTCTCAGTTCCCCAGCGGTACACATGATGACGCTTGTGACGCTACGGCGGTGATGTTCCACTCTTTTGTGGCGTCAGAGCGGGCTGGGATCGCAAACCCGTATCTTTACGGCCTCGGTTGATTGTCCGGCCATCAATATGGCAAAGATTCAAGATATTCGTGCTACCCGTAGACACAAGATCCTTCAAAAACGCGGCTCTCAGCTGAGCTACAACCACATGGCTGCAGCCGGCGGGAAAGACTACATCGACGCTCGACTGACGCGCTTCCCTTGCGAGTCTGATGTATCATGGGCCGGCAACTCGCAGGGATCTGTGCACGAGTCGAAGTGGTCAAGTAACTGGGCAAAGCCTGGCGGCAGCATCATCGGGCGAAAAGACCGAGCTTATTGCATCAATTACGCTCGACGCATAGTCACCAAGATCAATCAGTATGTTTTCGGCGGCGACATCATCCGTAATGGCATTGATGAGGCATTTCAGGTGGACGCTACAAAGACAGGCCTGTCAGTTAATTGCTTGATGCAGGAAGCGTCCGCGTCTCTGACAGCGGGTCAGTGGTGCTGGTTGAGCGTGGATCGGGCTGTTATGCCAAGAGATCCAGCGACTGGTCTCCCCTCCCCCAGATCAGTGGCCCAAAGGGAAGCTGTTGGCGATCGTGTCTTCTGGATGCTCTGGAATTCTGATGAGATTGTTGACTGGCATTTCGACGGTACCGGCAAACTCAAGTGGCTGATTACCGAGCAGGCCGTCTACAATAACGAAGATTTTACCGTTGAGGCGAGCACGCAGAAGGTGCGTACGATTTGGGAGCGCGGCCGTATGACGCGACTCATTCTTGACGAGAAAGACGGGTCGAAGGTTGCGAGTGAGGAGCGCGTTGAATTTGCAGCGCAAGCGGTCCCGTTTGTCCTGATGGGGATACCCTCCGTCAAGCCCTGGTGGTTTGATGATGTCGAGCGCGTGCAGGCATCCCTGCTGGATCTGGAAAGCGCTCACAATGAGAACCTGATCACGACGGTTTACCCGCAACTTGTTTTGCCGCATGGCATCATCGAGGACATCATGCGCCTGACTCAACTTGATGGGATTGAGGGATACCAGAAGGCACTGGAATTGGTGCGAGGACTGAATTACCCGATCTTAGAGCCAACTGAGGCGTCCGGATTGACCAGGTACCTCACGCCGGCCGCTGGTGATCTTAAGGCTATCCCGGACGAGATCATGCGCAGGCGCAAGGAACTCATGAACATTGTAGGGCTGGCAATGGCTAATCCCGAGACCAACCAGGCGCAGAGCGCGAAGTCGAAGGCATGGGACAACCTTGACCCGTCCAACACAATGCGGACTCGTGCCATTGAGCTTGAGGACGCGGAAGCTAAGGCAGTGGAGTTATCAAAGCTGATCGACACCAGCTTCAAGGCATACAAGCCTGAGTACCCGCGTCAATTCGACATTCCTGAGCCTGAACAGGACATAGCGACACTGGTTCAGCTGGGCAACCTTGAACTGCCTGATTCCGGCCGGCGCGAGGTGATGAAGGCCAGCATGAAGCTCCTGGGGGCTATCGTTTCGATCCCGAAAGACCGTATGACTGCGGTCCTCGACGAGATCGATAAGATGGATATTCAGGACCTCACGTCGCTCGCGTCGTTATTGCCACCGATCCCACCTGATGATCAGGCTTGATTGATTCGCTGGCCACTTTTGTAAGTTCGCCTCCTTGTCTGGGCGCATCAGGCATGAACGGTTGACTGGGGCCGTGTAAACCCCTGAAAAGAGGATGTGACAATGAAGCTCAAGGATATTCTGGCAAAAGTAGCAAAAGGCGAGGCTCTTACCGACGAGGAAAAGAAGTTTCTTGCCGATCATGATCCTGAGAAAGCTGCTAATGATATCGCTGCGGCCGCAAGGCGCAAGGCGGAGGAAAAGGCTGCTGCTCTTGAGAAAGAGCGCGAGGATCTGAATAAAAAGCTTGAGGAGATGCAGGGCAAGCTTGATCACGCTGCTAATGCTGGGAAGACAGACCTTGAGAAGGCGCAGGGGCAGATCGCAGGGCTCTCTAAACAGCTCAATGATCTGCAGACCAAGATCCAATCCACCGAACAGGAAAAGGCTGGCATGCTGAGGAATCAGCGGCTTTCCGAGCTGCGCCGTGAGGCAGGCATTCAGTTCGTTGGCGGATTAGACCAAAAGATGCTCGAGAGAAGCTTTGCCGGAGCCTTTGAGGGCGTTGACAACCTGGATGACGAGAATGTCATCAAGGTCAAGGTTGACACCTGGAAGGCGATGAATAAGGCCGCAATTCTCGATGCATCAGGCGGCGGCGCAGGATCACCTCCTCACGTTGGCGGTCGCGAGACATCAACACCCACGACGATCAAGGGCGATGCTCTGATTGAAATGGCGAAAAGCGGCTCTATCGAAGATGTGGAAAAAGAGCTCGCGAAGATGGAGCAGGCCGACATGGCTGGAACATTGACAATAAACTAACAACGCTTTAGGCGTTTGGGAGGCTCATAGTGAAGAAATTGATTCTGGCATCACTTGCAGCGATGGCTATGGTGGGCATATTGTATGCGGCTGGCGAGATAATCCCCGTATACATCAAGGCTGACAGCACGACAGCTGGCGCTGTGAACGGGACCACTGTTGCGGCAACGCAGTCATACGGCGAGGTTCACAAAACAGTTGTCACGTGTACTGATACGCCTGCAACAATCACTTACGGCGGATCGGGAACGAATTCTGTCGGCGGCGTGAAGGTATACGATATGCCTGAAGGCCGGATTCTCGTTCTAGGCGTAACCGTTAAAGACATGACAGTCATCCCTGTTGCGGCTAATGGATTCTCCGTGACTGATGGCGGCGACTTCTCGCTCGGAACTACAGTCGCGGCTGGCGCGGCCCTTGAGACCACAGGCGTGGATCTTTGTCCCGCAACAAGCATTGACGCTGTTACGAACGTAACATCTGCGGCTCTGGCTGCATCTGCGCAGTTCGATGGCACAACTACAGCGAAGGATGTTTATGTAAACTTCCTTGTGGATGCTGATGATGTCACAAACAACGCAACACTGACTTTTAGCGCAACAACGGAGATCACCTGGATAAACCTGGGCGACTACTAAGGCTTTAAATCGAGGCCATTTGTATAGAGATCACAGTTTGAGACAAAACATATAACGAGGTAATTCACATGTCATTCGAGAACTTCAAATCAACACTGATGCTGGCAAAGATGATCCTTCTTGCCCGCAAGAACCTGGTCGGATCAGAATTCTGCAACCTTGGCCTGGGTGTAGGATTGACGCAGAAAGGCAAGCAGGTAACGATCAACACCGAGGGCGATGTATCGTCTGCAAACACAGACGAAGCCAACCCGATGACGTACAGCGATGTCGACACAACGGCGAGCACGCTGACCATCACGCTGGACAAGACTATTTCGGTCAAGTTGCATGACAGGGATATGCACGAGATCGAATGCGGACGCCAGTCACTGGAAGGCGCCTTGGCGTCGCGTATGATGTATGTCCTGAACGGCGATGTCGATGTGCTTGTCATGGAGCAGTATGCCAACGCAGGCAGCGACAGCTTCGAAACAGGATCAACACCATGGCAGTGGGGATCTGATGCCTCCGACTGGCCTAAGTTCTGCGCCGCTGTGCACAAAGGGCTGGATGATGTTGATGCCCCTGCAGAAGGTCGGTTCCTGACGCTCCCGAATGTTGCCATTCAGGCAATCAGGCTGTACTACGGAAGCCGGGCCACTAACCTGGGCGACCAGATGCACCAGAACGGGCTTGTCGCGAAGGATCTGTTCGGATTCAGCGTGTACGGGTCGAGGAATGTTCAGGGATCAAGCACCCTGCATGGCCTGGCGGGCGTCAAGGGCGACGGACTTGCTCTGGCTGTACAGATCAGCCCGACGATTGAGAAGATCAGGCTGGAAGGCTTCTGGGCGGATGGTATCCGTGCAAGAGTGACGGCCGGGGCCAAGGTCTACAAGCCGGCCAATGTTATTGACATCAACCTGAACGCCACATTGCTGGCCTAATGTTTAACTGTTTGCAATTCCTGGGCGGGTTAATCCCCGCTCGGGAGAGCAGGAGGAATTGAGTTATGGCACCTGAAAAAGAGAACAAGGAAGTCCTGGCTGAGATCGAAGCCCTGAAGCAGAAGAATGCTGAACTGGCTGAGCAAGTGGCGAAGCTTTCGACCCGCGCCCCGACAAGGGCTGAATTGCAGAAAGCCCGCGAAGAGCGCGAAGCCAAGCAGAGAGCCGAGGCCGCAAAGCGTGATGCAGAATCCAAAGATGTTGTTGTGATTGAGAAATACAATCGCGACGGCGAGATGATTAGGCAGCGCACTTGTGCGAGGGTTGATGTTGATCATTTCACAAAGCAAGGTTTCAAAGTAGCTAAAAACGGTTAACGCTGTGTGCAGACACGTCTAGCGCCCCTCGGTTATCTCCTTGCCGAGGGGCGTGCCGTTTTACGGAGGCAGCAATATGAGCATAGATGTTACAGGCGCAACCAGTTACTTTTCTCAGCACATGAGGGCGCAGGTCTGGAACGGCTTTGCGGATCCTCAGCGTACAGCGGCCATTGCACACGCTAAGCGGGTCCTCAATAGGGCAATCAACTCTGACATAGACAACGAGCCCGTTGATACTACCGATTACTCCTTTCGCCCAGACTACGCGGTCTACGAGCAGGCCCTCTGGATGCTAGAAAACGGCGTGATTGCTAACGGCGAACAATCAGCACCTGCGTTCATTGCCTCCGATCCTGAAAAGCCGGACAACGCAAGAGATTCTCAGAAAGCTATGATATCCCCTGAAGCTATGCGATGGCTAGGGATTGGGCCAATGATCCATCTTGCCAGGGGGTAACTCATGCCCCGCAAGAAACCAACGCCAGCAGAGCTTATAGCGAAGCTTAAGCGCCGCGAGGTCATGGCTACGGTAGAGCTCAGAACACGCCTTAAACGCGCTCAGCAGGCCGTGGCGGCCAAGATTGAGGCGGTGGCAGCCCGAACCAAGTCAGCTACCAGTGCGGCGGCCAGGAATGCCCTGTATACCGAAGTGACCGGCGTCTACGATTTAGCTGCAGCTGGCATTGACTCCTGGATGAAGGATCAGGTTGAGCAGACTGCAATTGAGTGGCACAGCCAGGCAAAAAAGGATCTAAAAGCCGCCGGCGCAAAGGTCGGCAGCCTGGTCGCATTCGACCGACGCCTAGTCAAGCGATACTGGGAGATAGTCCACGGTAAGAATACGAAGAATCTGGCTGGCGTCTTCACGCAGCAGATGACTGGTTCTGACCTCCGCAATCTGAGATCAGCCTTCCTGGACACGTTCCGACAGCAGACCATAGAGGGATGGACAGCTAGAGAGACACACAAGAAGCTGCAGGAGCGATGGGATCGGCTCGCGAAGAATCTGCGGAGCGACAGGTTTGTCGATGCTACGGGGCGTCCCTGGGCAAACGCAGACTATTTAAACATGCTTACACGCACTACCTTCCAGCGCGTATCCAATGAAAGCTATGTGGACGGTATTGTAAAGGAGGGCTACGAGCTGGCCCGGATCGTGGACGATGGTGAACCGTGTCAGTATTGCAGGGCCTGGGCTGGGCTGATCGTTGATATCAGCGGGAAACAGCGGACCCACTACCCCAGCCTCTCGCAGGCCTACGATGGCGGCTGGGGACATCCGAATTGCGGGTGCAATCTGGAAGCGGTAATTCCGGAGATTGATGGACCAGAGATCGACAGGCAACGAAAGCAGCCAGGTGCGGACTGGACGGATCCTAAGCAGGTCCAGAAATACAATGACGACATCCGGATACAAGGCAAGCGCGATGCGGGGATGAACGCGAAAGATGCCGAGCGGGACCTCAAGCGGGACAAGATCAAGCGGGAGTTAAGCGCAGGCCTTATCGGAGAACATGCCGGCGAAATCGACAAGATACCGCCAGCAGTACTGGATCGGCTGCCCATGGATAAGATTCCTCGCTTCGAATATGCAAAGAAAGGCGATTTAGCTACTGGTCAAATTGCATCAAATCGCAAGAGCTCGCTGGGTGGCGTAATCAAGATTGACCGCGATAATATCAAGCCTGAAGAGATCGGGCGGCAAATAAGGTTTACAACAGCAAAAACCGCCCTTGACGAAATCGGCACCATTCGTGACTCTCGCGGGCGGAATGTTGTTTTTAGTAGCAGAACTGTCGCGCATTGGGAAAAGGCAAACAAAACAACCAAGGATATGGATGGCAGGTTTGCTGCTATCAACTCTGCTATCAAGGCTGTCAAAACGGGCACCGTGCGAGTGCGTCCTGGCGGAACCCGCGCTTATACTGACATAGAAGCCGATGGCAAACACGGCGTTGTTGCTTTTGTTGGGATATCAGGAACCGTTGCGTCATGGTTGCCGGTATCAACACGGCGAAACATTAGGAATTGGCTGTCCTGGCCAGAGGAAAAGTAGACGGTGGTCGTGAGTGCCCGATCCGTCTAGCTGCAGGGACGATCCACACCCAGAACCCTTACAGCATCTATGAATAGCCTACAAATCAACTGATGCCGGGTCAAGCGCCTTTATCTTCCGGCCATTGTCATGGACGTGGCAATAGAACTCAAAGGCGTCAGAGAAGCCCTGCAGACCCTCAACCGAGTCGCAAAAGACGGCCCTGCAGCATCATTGCGGGCGTTGAGGGCGATCGGCATCCTGGTGCAGCGTGAAGCCAAGAAGAATGCGCCTAAGTCCCCTAGCGCATCATTACTCAATAAAGCCAGAAAAACAAAAGGTAGACGAGGCTGGAAAAAGGGCAAGGATGGTCGATTATTTAAGATCGCAAAAGATCGCACCGTTTACAGGCCCTCCCCTGGCGGCCTGGAACGCTCCATCGAGCGCGAGGTCACATCAGACTCAGCCCGGATCTTTGTCGCTTCGAATTCGGCGGCCGGAAAGTACGCTGGCCGGATCCATGACGCAAAAGGGAAGAGTTGGCGCAATCGCGGGCCCGGTACCATAGCAAAGGGCGCAAGGGCTGACGACAAGTTCATTAAGCGGGCGATAGTGGACAACGAAGGCAAGATTCTCGACATCATCAAAGCAGAACATAGGAGGGCGGGCTGGTATGAACTTTGACAATGCATGGGTTGAGGCGGAAAGCACGGTATTTAATGCGCTTTGCAAGGCGACCGGCAGCGTTGAAGGCAAGCAGGCCTTTCGGGGATATATACCTCCAATAGTAAATGCTTGGGCTCTCTATACTGGTGGACCTGGCGGCAACGAACAGACGACTTGGGCACCGGATGTGGTTTCGGTTCATATAGCTGCACGCATCGAGGCAGCTTTCGCGCAGCGCCCGCATGCGCTCGTCTTCAGTATGCAGATCGTCAAGGCGCTGCCAATCCTGAACAGCGGCAATGTTCAGAATTTCCGCATCAAAATGGGGGGCTTCCCTGAGCCGCAAGCGGATTTCGTGCCGGTAGCGAACGAAGCCAAAAAGGTGCTGGCATGGACGCTGAACATGCAGTGCGAACTTGTGTTCAGCACAGGCGGCCGTCTGTGACAGATTGATTCTCTGGCCATTCTCATGAGGTCTTTAACTAAGCTCAGGAGATAAGCCATGTCTGACAAATTAGTACCGTTTTTCAATCCCTCCGACGTTCTGAGCCTGGGCGGCGATTGGGTCGTGCAGGATGATGGGCTTGCCGATTCCAATCAGCGCGCGCAGGGCCTCGCGGCGAACGGTGATGAGTCCGCAAACCAGTTACACGACGGCAAGACGGCCGGAACTATCAAATACGAATGCTTTGCCTCCGCGGGCAATCTGGTCCTTCCGAATGTCGGCAGCGTTAAAGGCGGCTACCACATAGACAGCATCTCCCTCACCCCGCAAGCAACCGGCTGGCCTCAGCTGACTGTCACGGTCCACCAGCATGATGACAATGCTCATGTAGACGGCGATTTCAACGAGTATGCGCCTTCCATCGTTTTTCCTGCAGGTTACGGTATTCCGAGGACGCTTGCCCTGGTTGCTATAGGTACAGCGTTCAGCTTGGATGATGTAGAGGCCGGGATGCGCGGTATGACGTACACTCTTAGCTGTCAGCATCAGGACGAGCCGGATGGCTCAGGCAATCACCTGGCCGGCGAGAACCGCGACGGTGTCGAGACGCTTGCTTGTGAGTTCACGAAGGACCCGTCAGCCGTGACAATAGCAGCCGGCTGGGATGAGATGACCGACGGCGCTACCAGATCTAATACCGCTGCTGAAACGGCATCGAGGCAGTGGGAACACCACATAACACGGGAGGTTTAATCTCATGGAGATACACATCAAACGCATACGCCGCATGTTGACCTGCAACATTCAATCCCTGACTCCCGAGCAGGGCAAAGAACTTACTGAAATCATCGAGAAAAAGGTGAAAGCACATGCCGACATTAAGACCAAAGCTAAGCCGAGTAGCGGAAGCGGGAATTCGGGAGCTGCGGTCTGATTTTGGGATAGAGCCCACTCTCGACGAGATCATCTGGCTGCACGAACTGGGGAAGATCCAGGAGGCTGCAGGCAAAATCGACGGAATCCTCGAAGGTCCTGCACAAGCAGGTTCTGCATTCCTGTGGCCCATGACCATAATGGCGGCTGAATGGTACCGCAATTACGCCTGCACGTGGTTTGTCTCTTCAAAGCTGTACACGTTCTACGCTCTCACCTTCGCCCTTGCGCATGGCCGCGGCCAACCCATTCCGGATACAGCTCGTCGCGGATGGTTTGAACGTCTGCTTCGCCGCCTCCTGAACGTTCAGGAGGAGCGCACGCTGAAGGACTTGCTTGATCGACGCGAAGCTATAGAAGCGATCAAAAAGTGGATTCTGGCCACCGGCGCAACAGAAGCAGAACTTTCGGCCGCCTTCGATGTCGTCATGCCGGCACAGCATCTGAAGAAAAAGGGCGACGAAGATGACGAGCCTGTACACCGCGGTACCAACTACGATGACATCGTCCATAGTCTGGCGGCGCTGTCCGGAACGGATCCGGATTACTGGCGGACCCGCACGAGCAAGGATGAGACCATGCGTGCCTATCTCAACGCCTGCATGATTGAGCGGGCGCGGCAGCACCGTGAAGGGCCCAGCCCGCTCGATGCGCTGGGTATCGCAATCCAGAATTTCCGGAATGCAATCGTGGCCATCATAGAGGCGCACCGCACAGAGCAACCACAGGAGGATGCAGTATGAGGATGGTGGGCCGAATAGTACTTGTCGTGGGTGTTCTTGTGGCTAAGGGCTGCGGACGCGTCCTGGGCGAAATAGAGGGCCGCTACTACCGGCGCAAAGCCAGGAGGCTCGCCCGTGGGTAGCAAGATCCTAGAATTTATCATAAGGGCCAAAGATTCCACTAAGGCCGGCCTCAGCAAGGTCCGTCAGAACTTCCAAGGCTTGGCTGGTAAAGTTGGCGGCAGCATCAAGAGCATGATGGGCAGCATGGCCAGGATTATTGGCGTCACAGCTGGTGTCGCGGGCGCGCTGAAACTGTTTACCAGCTCCATCAAGTCAGCCTTTGAGTTTGAGCGGTATGAGGTGCAGTTCAAAGTACTGTTCGGGAGCCTGGAGAAGGCAAAGCAGCATATCGCGGAATTGAAAAACTTCTCTGCTAGTACTCCGCTTGAATTCGGAGATATCGCTCAGGCATCGCGCACGCTGATCGTGATGACTAACGGAGTCATGGGGGCAAAAGAGTCCCTTGAGTTAGTCGGTGATGCCGCCACTGCGACTGGGGCAAACATAGGCGAGCTGGCCACATGGGTCGGACGTGCTTACGGCGCCATCAAATCAGGGCGACCGTTCGGCGAAGCGGCGCAGCGCCTCATGGAGCTGGGCATCATTACTCCTGATGTGCGCGCCGAGATGGAAAAGTTGCAGGCTGAAGGCGCGACTAACGCAGAGGTGTGGGCTAAGCTCCAAGAGTCTATGGAGAAGTATAAGGGCGGCATGGAAGAGTTGTCCACTACGGGCGAGGGCTTGTTTTCGACTATGAAGGATAACTGGAATCTAACGCTGGCTGAGTTTGGCAAATCCTTTGAAGATATCGCAAAGAACGAGATCAAACTACTGATCAAGATGATGGAAGAACTGAAAGAGAACGGCAGCATTGAGGTATGGGCGGATCAGGTAAAAACGTCGCTTGAAGACCTTGCCATTACAATCCAGACCGTCTCTAAGGGGTTGAAATTTGCATACAAATGGTCTGGCGCTAAACTCACAGTTGATACCGCGATGACAGTGAACAAGGCCCAGATTGCCGCTATCAAAGGTGCCATGGCGGGTGCGGGTGCGTTAACAACAGGAATGGGGCTTAAAGACGCATGGGGAGTGGCCAAAACGACCGCAAAGGAGTCTTACACTGGCGAGAGAGCCAGCAAGATCCGTGCAGCTGCCAAAGAGGAGAATGCGCAGGCAGCCAAGAAGGCCGAGGATGAAAAGATAACTGAGGAACAGGCTAGAACCAAAGACCTGAAGCTAGCACAGGCGCAGAAAGACGAAAAGACCGCCGCTAAATTAGCCGAGGAAGCGAAGAAGGCTCAAGAGAAAGCTGACAAGGAGTTAGCTGACCAGCGTGCCAAGGACATGAGGGCGCTGGTCGAAGAGGAAAAGAACCTGAAGCGGGCCGCAATCTCGCAACTGGGCGACGAGCAGTCAAAGCAGCAGGATCGTCTGTCTCGCGCAGAGCAGGCGGCATCTCAGGCCTGGGCGGAATACAAAGATCCCGAACTGCGCAAACAGCGCAAAGAGGCGGAAGCGCAGGACAAGGCTATGCGGGACCAGTTCGCAAAAGACAAGGAGCGCGTCGGGTTCAAGGTTGCGGCGGGAATGCAGCTCACGGATCAGGAGCAGGCGGCTCAGCGCGTGATGAATGCGGAGAAAGAGAAGGAAGCAGCGCAGAAAGCTTTGGGGGAGATCGCAGAAAACACGGCGGCAACAAGGAAGCTGCTCGAAGAACTTATGAGGATGAAATAATGGCCTGGTTAACAGCAGCACCAACTCCGTGGACAACGACAAAGAAGTACATCACCGAAAGGCGCTGGACCGGTTACTTCTTTGAGGGGCAATTTTACGTGACAGGCGAATTGACGCGATCCCGCACAATCTACACGCAATTCTATTCCGCGATGACTCAGGCGGTCGCCGAGGCACTGGCCGCCTCTTTGAGCTCAGCAGCCAACATAACAGACGTGCATGCGGACCGGCAGAATGACGCAGGCGCGTACTCCGTGACCGCGACGTATGATGTCAAAGGGGCGTGGGCTTAAAATGACGTGGCCTCTACAGGAGAAGTTTGCGCCGGGCGGTCCGATCACCCAGATCCCGCTCGAATGGTTTGAGACCGTTTCGGCCATTCTCAACAATATCGGCGGCGTTAATTGCCTGATCGAAAAAACAGCAGCGCCCAGTGAGGCGAATCCATGGCAGGTTATAGTCAACTTGCCGTCGCTTGAGCTCGAAACAATCCCTCCTCACGACGCGTCTACTGACGGTTTTGCGCTGGTATCAAATGGTACTGACTCTCCGACATGGCAGGAGCTTGCGTCGGTGCTGCCCGCACAATCGGGGCATGACGGCAAATTTCTGACGACAAACGGCACAGCGGCCAGCTGGGAGGCGATCAAACAGTTAGGTAACGGCTCAGCCGAGGGGCAGTTGCTGGTGTGGAACAATACCGCTGGTGAATGGCAGTTAAGAGGCGTTGGAGCTGAGGGAACAGTATTGTCGATCGTTTCGGGCGTTCCTGCGTGGGCCGAGATCCCGGATCAGCTTCCCGCTCAAACTGGCAATAGCGGAAAGTTCCTGACAACAGACGGATCGGTCGCGAGCTGGGCGGATGGTCCATCCGATATCTACGATGTGCTTGAGGGAGTAGGTACGGGCTTTGTGCGCTGGAATGATACAGCCAACACCTTCAGTACTTATCTCCGGATGACCGCCAGCCTGATTGACTCAAACATCACGACTATTACAGACACATTTATTGGCCCCGTGATGCTGTATGCGCCCGCCGGGGCAAATCAGGTTTTTGTTGCAAAGGAAATGGCCTATTGCATCGGAACGCAATTGGGCTCCGGTGGAACGAAATCTGACGGACAGGTGTTGACGCTAAACTCGTCGGCTGGCAGCTGGCTGGCGACATGGGAAGATGCATCCGGGTCGATCCCTAGCGGCACTGGCGGCGATATGATAATTCACAATGGGAGCGCGTGGGCGGTACTCAGTAAACCGACAGGCACGAAGATCCTGCAGAACGCAAGCGGAACCTTTTCGTGGATCGATGCACCTACCAGCATGCCGACCGGCGGCTCCACGAGCATGGTCCTGCAAAAGGCCAGCGCCACGAATTACGATATCGAATGGGATTGGGTGAGGACTGTCTAATGGCAGCGTTTACGACAGCCACAACGATCCAAGCGAAAGAGTTGTTTCAGGAACTTCAAAACGCATTCTATGAGCGCTATCAGGTGATGTGCCCGGCTGCAACTCCGAGCTGGTGCTTGCCTGCAAACAGCATTGCAGCGGGCGTAAATTTACAGGACAATGCGTTTTGGAAAGCGTGGTACGACAGGCTTTCGACTCTACTCAGCGACGCGGCTGCGAATAATAGCTATTTTCTGCAAACGACCGGCACGATCCCGGATTATGAGGACACGGCAGAGGGGTCGATATCGGTTTACAACGGATCTGCAGACGTGGGCGCGTTATGGCTGGCCGCGGTCGGTAGCTCATCCGGTCCAAGGAGATACACATCCGCTAACGCATGGACGTACGGGCGGCACGTCACAGGGGACGCGATCGGGCCGTGGTTGATCACGGATATGCAGCTTGCCTTGAAGAAGCTCAAATACACGCTTGCAGTCAAAAATGGCAGCGTGTTGTATCAACCCCCTTTGCAGTGGGACAACAGCGGCACTCCTGATGACCGAACGTATCACCTGCAAACTTATGCCCCCTGGCGCATTTACTGGGGGCGCAATCATTCCGGCGGCACGGGCGGCACATCGACCGACTACGACGCCGCAAGGATGAATCACGACTGGACCACAGGTCATTACACAAACACTTATGACCACGCGGGAAACATCTCCGAGAATGCGCTTGAATCCAGCGTCATCACAAACCGCATGGGCGTGATGCTGCGGACGTACTACGGATCTGCTTTGGTTGCTCGACATGTCGTTGCGTCCGTAACCGAGGCTGGATTCGTGCAAATCACCGGGCTGCCCACATCGATCTCGCACAGCGCGGATCTGTATCTTGTTTGCGATGAAGTGACTATGTCCGAAATCGAATACGCAACAGGCAGTTTCCTGACGGCAGGCAAATACTGGATCGATTACGGCGTTCCGCCGCCGGGTGACGCACCTGCGAACGTCACATGGAAGCCCATAAATTACGCCGGGCGCGTATCCGCTGCAGGTCGATTCGTCAAGGTCCAGAGTTTTGCGTCATCGTCGTCGGCAAGTCATAACTACAGCTTCAACCCGAGCCTGGCTTTCCCTGCTCACGCGTCATCGGAATATAACCTTTTTGGGTATGGCGGCGATGTTTACGACAACCAAACTTCGGGCGGCAAAGATATTCCGTGGCACGGATGCCAGATGAACAAGGAAACATACTGGGTGATTACCTGGAACTGGTCTTATACGTGAGGGCTTGATTCTCTGGCCATTGTCATGAGGTGGTCAGGCATAATTCTGGGGCTCGTGTTCGCGACGCATGCCTTTGCTCAGCAGATCCAGTCAACCGAAGCTGATTTGCGCAAGAAGAACAGAGACTTTCTATTTGAGGCGGCAGAACAGACTACCCCTACCCTCCGCGCTTATATCCGGGAGAATGGCAGCGCTTACACGTCTGTCAGTAACCTCGGAGCTATATTCTATTTCTCGTCGAACGCCACAGACGAGGTCGGCATGGCCGTCACCAATACCAGCAGCGGGCTTGACTATCTTGAGTGGACGCTCACCTCTGACCAGACAGCGGTACCGGGTGAGTACTTCGCGCAAATCATCGTAACTAACACCACGGGCTCAATCCAGGAGTGGATCCGCGGCGAGTTCGATATCCTCGACAGCCCAGGCACTACGGCCGTGAACAGCTGGGCGTGGAACTCGTCCAATTATGCAACCGTCGCGTGGGTTGAGGCGCAGATTGCGGCCGTCGAGGCATCCATCACCGGGATGGTCGAGCGATCAGTGTTCGATGCAACCAACGCAATCACCATCGCCGCGCTGGAAGTGCTCAGCACCGGCAAAGTGAGCATTGCCGCATGGCAGGGATCCAATCTCGTGCTGCAGGCCGGAATAACGGCCAATGCCGACGCTATAGGCGTGCTGCAGACCGCTAAAGTGGACATCACCAGCTGGCAGTCCAGTAATGCGGTCCTGCAGGCCGGCATCGATGCCGCTCAGGGTATGGCTACTATGGGCGGGGACGTATCAGGGCCCAGCACCAACGCGGCGGTTGTTAAGATCCGATCGGTACCAGTGAGCGAATTACTGCCCGGCCTGGAAGAGGACGGCTACGGGCTCAAGTACGATCACGCAACTGGGTCCCTGCTGCTCGGGCCGGTAGCAACGGAGGGGACAAGCATCAGCAATATCCTGATCTTGAGTGATGTCGCGGCAAGCACCGATGTATCAATCAGCGAGGTCGGCGCCTATCGCATCCTGCGGCCCGGCAACCTGCCTTCGATGGTGCTTAATGTGGGCGGCTACGAGACTGCATATTTCGATTTGCTCGGGTTGACGCTTAAAGCCGGATCCCTGCATCTGCTCTCGGACGTGCTGGCGGTCAATCCGGCCGCGTACGATGGATCCGTTACAGCCCCGGCCTACACATGGGGGGATGACCGGGACCTGGGGAAGTATCGGTTTAGCTACAACGGCGACTATGCGGAGGGTTTTACGGTTCAAAGCAACCGGGTCTGGTACTGGGCGGCGGATGGCATCCACCTTGAGTCCGGCAAGCAGTTCTTTGGGTTGGATTACAGTTGGCTGGCCAATACGCCGGATCTCAGCAACACCGGCAACTGGGACACTGCTTACGGCTGGGGCGATCACTCTATTGTGGGTTATATACTTGCAAATGGATCTGTCGCGTGGACCGGCTCGCAGAACGCTGGAGGGCAATCCATAACCAATCTAGGCGCGGTCTCCGGCAACACCGGATCATTTCAGTTTTACAACATTGATGCCAGCGGCTTAACTACATTAGGCAAATCCGGTTCAAGCGCTTATTTTGCACTGTACGGGACTAACTTCCCCACTGCCGTAAAAGGCGACGCGTTCCTGTATGTCAACGATGAGTTTTATGTGATGTTTGGGGCGAGTACCAACCAATACGATTTCACTCCCAGCGCCATGTCTCCGAAATACTCAAGTTCAATGTCTCTAGGCTCTAGCAGTCAGAGATGGGCCAATGTGCATGCCTCGACGGCGATCGTAGATGTGGTGGAAATTGGCGGAGTTGGGTTTATCCAGGATATACTTGGCTCGCTAGACATCAGCACTACAGGCAGCATGTTTGCGGTCTCGATGGACGAGGTCAGTCAAGTCGCAACATTGCTTGCCTCAAGCGGCAAGAAGTGGCAAGTGGGGAGCGACGGCGCCACTGGCGCCGATATAATGAATTATCGCACCACTGTTACGTTGACCGCGCCTCAGTCATCCACCAACGATGCTCCGACCCTTATCACGCCGCGCTGGGTTGGTGATGAGCTAGCCATCTACGGCGCCACTCAAGTGATTTACCGGGCTTTTGGAATCACGACAAACGACTGGAGTCAGACGTGGCCGTAACGCATATCCGGATTATTGCAATGCTTATGCTGAGCGCGCTCACTGTAGCGGCGGCATTTGATCCGTTCAATTACGTACTCGATCGCACCATCGAATTCACCCGCCCCTATACGCCCTATTTCGCGACAAACTTCGGGGAGGTCGCGCGGGTGAATCTCGATCTCTCTCTCAATAGCGGGACCAACTGGCATAAGCGGATAGCCAATGGACTGGACGCAGCCTGGGGTACCAATGTCTACAACTACTCATTCCGCGTAACTCCGGATCTCTGGACTGAGCACGCGCGGATCGGTCTGCGTACGCTATGGAGCAGCACATCCGATGAGATCGATTTCTGGGAAGGCGCCATGTCTAAGGCTGATTTCGCGATCTGCGGCGTGCGATGGGTCTCGCCCACCAACGGCCAGGCCGTCCTGCAGCCGGGATATCAGGAATTTGTCTGGCACGAGGCGGGCTTTGATTATGTGGATATCGCAATCTCCACGAACGGCGGGGTCAGCTACACTCAGCTTTACACCATCGCCAGCCCGGACCTGACCAACTCTTATTTTATCCCGATCATGGATCTGCCGACCGGGCGCGTGGATTTTGCCGTGGTTGCCGCTAGCAACCTTTTTCACTCAATCAATGTAAGGATCTTCAACCAATGAAACGCAAACCATCTATAAGCCCAATTGCAGTGCAGATCCGCAAGATCGCGGCGGATTTGTGCAGGCTTGCCGATGCAATAGCGGCAGAGAACACGCCCGTGAAAATAGGATCCGGAGTATATAACCGCGCCTGCGGCACGATCGCGTTCAAGCGTAAATCCGTGCAGCTCACGCGCTCCCAGGCGAATGTCCTCGACGCCCTGGTTGATAACCGCGGCACTCTTATCACACGGGATGAGATGATGGTGATCTTGTACGGTGAGGCGGGCAATAGGATCATTACCCGGAGCATTGACCAAATAATTTGCTCTATTCGGCGCATTCTCGGCGATGAGTCTATTACCACCATATGCGGACGGGGGTGGATCTTATGTTAGCAGTGCACACACTGGAAGAGACCGCAGCCGCGCTTGGATTAAGCGTGGATGTCGTGAGGTTAATCGAGATAAAGGCTCTTAAGAAGCTGCGCAATGATCCTGTATTGAGATCGTCGGCGAAGGCGGTCGGGCTATTGCGGACGCGAACGGACGACGAAAAAGAAAGGATGAAATGAAAAAGGTTCTATTTGCGCTTTTAATCTGCGGCGTGCTGGCCGGCTGCTCCTCGTCGCACAAGAAGCAAGTATTGAGGGAGCGCTATCCTGTGCCCAAGATGCTGGATCCCGTAACGGAGGAGGTCCCCAATGTTAAACGTTGATACTCGTAACGGCGGGTTGTTGCTTTCGTCTGAGGAAGCGCCTATTCTCACAGCGGGGCCGCTGCGTGATGGGCCGGACATATCCTGGATATCGCGCTGCAAGGTTGGCGACGATCAAGGCCGTGAGGGCGCCTG
>Ga0210043_1000580_pt1 | contig 38194 bp, 45 predicted proteins | sample CryGeymet201501t_FD_183990 | JGI IMG/M metagenome (GOLD analysis project Ga0210043, IMG submission 183990) | Groundwater microbial communities from Crystal Geyser aquifers in Utah, USA - Crystal Geyser metaG 2015-01t (SPAdes) (version 2) | ecosystem: Environmental > Aquatic > Deep subsurface >... | reverse complement strand
GCGCTGCGGTGTTGCAGGGCGGCGGCCTGGGGATCTTCGGCGATTTTCTCGGCCAGAGCGAAAACCGCTTCGGCGGCGGGTTCGCCTCGACGCTGGCCGGGCCGGGCGTGCAGACGGCGCAGAACCTTGCGGATCTGACGATCGGGAACGCCTTCGCCGGTGCACGGGTTGCCTGGGGGAGCGAGGAGGCGCCGCCGAATGTCGGGCGCGATTTCATCAAAGTCTTAAAGCAAGAGACGCCGGGCGGGAGCCTGTGGTATGGCCGCCTTGCGCTCGAGCGCGTGCTGATCGACCAATTGCAGGAGCAGATAGACCCGGACTATCGGGCGAGCTTCCGCCGGATGCGCCAGCGCGCCGACGAGCGGGGGCAGGAGTTTTGGTGGGAGCCCGGCGAGCTATCGCCCGATCGGGCGCCGGCGTTGCAGGAATAAGGGGGGTAGCACATGACGACGAACACGATCACGCCGAACGTCGATTACATCGAGGACGGGGCTACTTTGACGCACCCGATCCCGTTCAAGTTTCTGTCCGATACCGATCTTGTGGTGCAGCGGATCTCCGCCGGGGTGGCCGAGACACTGACGCTCGGGTTGGATTACGCCGCCACCGGCGCCGGCGATGCATCGGGCGGCACGCTGGTCAAGACGGCGGCGGGGAGCTCGGGCGTGACGCTGCGGATCAAGCGTTTGACGACGCGCGGCCAGGGCTTCGATTACACGCCGCACGATACGTTCATGGCCGAGAGCCACGAAACTGCGCTCGACCGGCAATCGCTGGTCAACCAGGAGCAGGACGTCGATATAATCGACACCAAGGCGCGCGCATTCCTGGTGCCGGAAGGCGAGGCGGGCGGCGAGCTTCCGGTTGCGGCTGCGCGGGCCAACAAGTTCCAGGCTTACGGGCCTTCGGGCACGCTGATCATGTCGGCCGGGACCGGCGCCGACTTGGGGTTGCGGCAGGATCTTGCCGACGACGAGCTCGGCGGGCGGCTGATCTCGGTCGGCAACGGCAAGTTTATCGACAGCGTGATCTGCACCGCCGACGTGACGCTCTATGTCCGCACGACGGGGGACGACACGACAGGCGACGGGAGTTCGGAGGCCAAAGCGTTCGCGTCGGTGCAGCGCGCGCTCGATGCGCTGCCGATCATAGCCGACGACAAGAGCTATCTGATCGACGTCGGCGCGGGCACGTTCTCGACGTCGAACCGGCCGGCATACACGGTCGGGTCGCCGGAAATGCCGCGCAATGCGCTGCTCTATATCGACCGGCTGCGGAACGGAAAGCGCACCGCGCAGTTCGGCTCGAGCCTGTCGGGTTCGCTGGTGATCAAGGGCGCCGGCCAGGGGGTGACGATCCTCGAGCCGGGCGCGACCTATCCGCGCGGGATATACGGCACCGGCAATATCGGTTCGATCGGCCTGGTCGACATGACGGTGCGCGGCGGCGTCGGCGCCGAGAGCTGCGTAGTGACGCACCGGGGTTGCTATCTGCACGGTCGCCGCGTGGATCTCGATGGCAACGGCAATGCGGTCTATGGCTTGATCTGCGAAGCGGGCGGCAAAGCCGAAATGATCGACTGCAACGCCACCGGCTCGACGTCAGACGTCTATGCTTATCCCGGCGGGCAGATACAGTTTGCCAGCCCAGCGAACGATTGCACGATCGGTAAGATCTATTCGAGCGGCACCGAGTTCTCGCTCGGCCAGAACGTCGTCGTGACCGGCCGCGCGCAGTTCCTCGGCGGTTCGTTCCTGGCGGCGGTTTCCAGTGCGCAGGGGGCGATCGACTTCCAGGGGGATTGTTCGTTCGAGGGATGCCCGGTCCTGGGGCCGTGGATAAACTGGACCGGCGAGGATCGCCGGCTCGAGCTGCACGATAGCCGGGGGCATGGCGATGCGTGGAAGTTCAAGGCGCAAATGCTGCTGTTCAACAGCACGGTCGAGGGCAACGGGCACCACAGCTATATCGTCGAGCTCGATTACGATGCCGAGGCCGCCGCCTTCGCCAAGGGTGAGACGGTAACGGGCGGCACGTCGGGCGCGGTCGGTGTGGTGTGGCAGGTGGTCGACGCCGGCGGCGGCGCCGGCACGCTGATTTTCAGCTCTGTGACCGGGGCGTTCACGGACGGCGAGACGCTGACCGGGAGCGTGGCCGGCTCGGCCACGGCGAACGGCGCCTCGAGCGCGGCCAGGTCGCCGCATGTCTATCCGGTGTTGCTGCATGGCGAGGGTTCGCAATACGGGCAGTCGTGGGATTACAACACGCGGGCCTGGCGCGCGGCGAACAACAAGATCATCGGTAGCGACGGGGTGCAGCGCGGCCCGGCCTATGACCATACCAAGCTGACGTTCGAGGCGGCCGATCCCGATCCTTCGGGGACCGCGCTGGTGATCCCCTGGAACGGCAACCGCGAGATATTCTGCGAGGTCAAGAACAACCGCGCCGCGACGATTGGCAACATGACGCTGCCGGGGGTGATCCCGACGGGACGCAATGCCGGGGACCGCTGGCCCGAGGGGCAGATGCTAACGCTCTACTATGGCGATGCGTCGCTTATGACGATGCTGCCGGGCACGACAATGACGCTGCCCTATGGCTCGTCGATGGTGTTCTCGACCGCCGCCTCGCATTTCCGGGCGGCCCGGTTCGTGTGGGTTTCCTCGCTCAATCGCTGGCTGTGCCTGCGCTTCACGCAAACGATCCAGACGGCGCCGACGAACAACCTGGGATCGACGGCGGCCTATGTTGCGCCGGCGGGCGGTGCGACGGTCGACGCGGAAGCACGCTCCTCGCTGGCCCTGCTGGCTGCGCGCGTCGCCGCGCTCGAGGCGGATTTCGCGAACGAGAAATCGAAGATCCAGGCCGCCAAGATACACGCATAGGCACCTGGGAGGATATGACGACATGCGGGGGGTCGCACGAATGGATCAGGGGGTGAGTGCCGGCGAAGCCGGGGGTATGATCGCGGGCATTGTGGCGCTGCTCTATGCGTTCGGCCGCGGAATTGGCTGGGTGTGGAACAAGATCGAGCAGCGGGTCGATAGCCGCGCGGCCGAGAACGCCAGCGAGCGCGATCGGTTGTCGGCCTGGAGCAAGTCGCTCGAAGAGGAGGTGAAGCGGTATCGCGAGGGGATTCGGGTCGAGCTCGAGGCGGTCAAGCTCGAGCTCGGCGAGCTGCGGTTGCAGAACGTGGCGCTGGCGTCGGCGCTGCTCGACGTCTCGCTCGAGCACGCCGAGCTGGCGCCGAATAGTCCGGTGCTCGTCCGGTTGGGAGCGGCGCTGCGCCAGGTATTCAAGGTTCCGGGTGAGATCCCGGCGGAAATGGCGGTGCTGCTGTCGCGGCTCGAGGCGAGGGGGGGGGGCAATGAACATTGAGTTGATGGAGCTGCAAGTGTGGATGAACGGCAAGGGCGCAAGCCCGCGCCTGGTTGCCGACGGGCTCAAGGGGCCGGCGACCAGGGCGGCGATCATCGACGTGTTTCGCAATCGAGGGGCACCGGCGATCACGCGGCCGCAGCTCAAGATGATAGCCGATCGGCTCGGCGCGTCGGTGCGCCAGGTGGCGGCCTTCGCAGCGGTGGAAAGCGCCGGCGGAGGGTGGGACGATAGCGGCCTGCTCAAATGCCTGTGGGAGCGGCATTACCTGTGGCGCCGAGTGCGCGTTGCGGTGCCGTTCCTGTCCGATCCCAAGCCCGGCGGCTATACGACCGACGCCGATCGCGACGGGATCAACGACAGTTGGGAGAAGCTGGCCGACGCTTCGCTGCGGTTCGGGGCCGAGGCGGCGTTCGAGTGTGCCAGCTTCGGCAAGTTTCAGATCATGGGCGCGCACTGGAAAAAGCTCGGTTATCCGAGCGCGGTCGATTTCGTGTGGCACCTGTCGCGCAGCGAGTTCGCGCATTACGAGGCGTTCGCGCGTTACATCGAGACGTTCGGCCTGGTCGAGGCGCTGCGCGCGGTGAACGGCAATCCCGAAAACGCGCGGGCGATCGCCAAGGGTTACAACGGCAAGCACTACTGGAAACAGGGCTATCACGAGAAGATCGCCGCACATTGGAGGCGGTGGACGTGAGCAAGTGGTCGGCCTTCTGGCAGCGCATATTCTCGATCGAGACGGCGCGCTTCATCCTGGCGCTGATGGCGCTCAATTTCTCGGCGCTGGCGGTGCTGATGCTGATGACCGGCTACGCCGAGATCGACACGGACAAGGCGCAGGTGGTCAATTTCGCCCTGGGCCAGTTGTTCGCGCTGACCATGATCGCCTTTCATCGCTACTTCGGGCGGGCCGACGAGGAGCACGCGAGCGGCAAGCCGGAGGATCCGGTGCATTACGAGGAGGAACGCCAGGCCATGCCGCGCCCGACGTTCGGACAAGAGGGGAAATGAAATGCAGGGAAAGATAGCAGCCTTTTTCGCCGGCGCGCTCGGCAAGCTGGTGCTGGTGGCGCTGGTGATAGGCCTGGTGCTGTTCGGCGTGAGCCAGTGCAACAGTGCGCGCCAGGCGAATACCAGGGCCGAGCTCGGCGAGGGGCAGGCCGAGGCGGCGGGCGAGAACGCGGCCGACGCGGTGGACACGGCCGGGGCGGTGGCGGCCGCGCACGGCGAAGCCGACAGTTTAACCAGGGAGAACGCCGATGCGATCAACAATGCCGAGGGCGCCGCTGCGCCTGTCAATCCTGCTGCCCGCGATGCTGGCCTTGACAGCCTGTGCCGGCGGGCCTCCTATCGTGACGTCGCGGACTGCGTGCAGCGAGCTGGTGCCGGAAGCGATGAAGGCGCCGACGCCGCCCGCTCCCCTCCCGACGGGTGAGACGGTCGGCGAATGGATCCAGTTCGGCGACGCGCAGACCGGCCAGCTCGACAAGGCCAACGCCGACAAGCTCGGCTATCAGGTGATCGAGAGATGCGAGGCGCGCGATCGCGATCTGATCGAACGGGTGCGGCGGCCCTGGTGGCGGTTCTGGCGCTAGGATAGCCCTAGCAGCGTAAAGAGCGAGGGCGCCGGGGTGGTTGTAACCCTCGGCGCCCTTTCTGCGTCCTGTGTGGCTTTGTGGCGGGGCGTGTTACACGCCGCTCGCCTCGGCCTCGAGCAGCGCGGCGAGCAGCGCCAGGCGTTCACCGGGCGGGAGCTCGGCATACATCGCCTGCCAGCGCGCAGCCTTGCGCTTGATCCGCTGGCGATCGGTGAAGTTGCGGCCGGCGAAAGTGTGCCAGTGGGTGCCGGCGTCGGCGTAGTTCATCCAGAGCTGTTCGGTGCGCGGGCCGCCTCGCGATAGGCGTCGCCGCGTTGTTGTTGATCGGCCGCGTAGTCGGCATCGTCTGCCATTGTGGTTCCCCCCAAAGAAAAGGCGCCGCGTTGGCGGCGCCCGATCCTATCCCCGATCGCGCGGCTTTCGCCAGCGCCGAGGCACAATAAATCCCCGGCGAGGGTGGAGCGCGACGCGCTGAACGCGGCCGTCCTCGAGCACGGCGTCGAAGATCGGGCCGTCGCCGACGCCTTCGATCCGCTCGATGCGGCCGGCGAGCTTGAGTGCCTGCGCCTCGTCGTGCCAGGTCGTGACGTCCTGGTTCATCTTGGCGCGAGCTCGGCGAGGATCGTGCGGGGGCCGGCCACGGTGATCTTGATGTGGCGCGCCTCCTGGACGGATTGCGTCACGAGCCCGTCGTCGAGCTGGAAGGTGATCGGTTGGTTGGCCCAATCCTCGAACGCCTTGACGACGCGCGCGAGATAGTTCTCGTAACGCTCAAAGTGATCCGGCTCGGGTGCCTTGAACGGTTCGGTAATCATACGCCGAGCTCCTGTTGTTCCTGTCGGCCTTCATCGACCAGGTCGCGCAGGTGTGCCTGCATTTCCTCGCGCATGGCGAGATCGCCGGGGGGCGGCGGCGGGCTCGGCGGGAAAGACTTGTGGCGCTGGTAGTGCTCGCGCGCGGCTTGCGCGGCCTTCGCCATTTCGCCGCTTTCGCATTGCCGGATCCGTTCGGCGTGCGCCTCGCGCGCGAGCTCGCCGTCGGGCTCCCAACAGTGGCACCGCTTCCAATAGAGATCATGCACGAGCTGCAAGGCGGCAATCCGCCGGCGGCTTTCGTCCTCGGTCAACCGGCCCTTGGTGATCCGATCGGGATAGAACCGCTCGCGCAAGGCGAGCTCGCGGCGCAGCTCGGCGATCTTCTCGCGCCAAGTAAAGCGGCGGTTCGATAGCGGGAGCTCGCGGCGCTGCTGAAAGTCGGGATGGAAGGCGCGGCCGTGATCCTCGAGCATGTCGGCGAACAGGGCGATCCGGCGATCGGCGTCCCGCGGATCGAGCAGGCCCTTGTCGATCATGCCGGGATAGAAGCGCCGGCGATCGCCGAGTTCGCGCTCGAGCTCGGCCTTCATCGCGCGGGCCTGGTCATGGGTGAAGCCGGCGCCGGCGTGTTCCTCGTCGGTCATTATCCGTTCCTCAAGCTGGGACACGGATCGAGCCAGCGATAAAACTCGGGCCACTCCTCCCATGCCCGACCTTCGCGCCAGGCCCGCAGAAACTCCTCGGTGTTCGCGGGATCGCCGTCGCCGTTGTCGGTGATCCAATTGAGCGCCTGCTCGTGGGTGCCGTGGTCACACCACTCGCGCCCGGTGGCGGGGTCGTAGTCGCCGCGCTCCCAAAGGGGATCCATGAAGGAAGCGCGCTCGCCGTTGACGGAGACGATCGCGCTCGGCGCATAGTCTCTGCCGCCGCTCTTACCGACCATCCAGTAGCCTTCCCATCCGGCGAAGCGGATCGTCGATCGGCCGCCGCCGCAACGGGCGACGCAAACCTTGTCGCCCTCCTTCAAGGCGCGCCGCGCGCGGTGATAGGCGCGCAGGCTTTCGGCGCGCTGTGCGAGCGAGACGGTCATGGCAGGCGCTGTGCCTTGCTGGCGGTGAGGATAAAGGGCTCGAGGATCTCGGCGGCGATCCGTTCCGCCGTCTTGCGGTGGAGCTCGACCAGGAGGAACGGCACGCCGCCGTTGTCGTCCATGTGCTGTTCTGCCTCGACGGTGATCCGCCTGCCGTTGAGATCGAACACGGCGATCGCGCGGAGTTTGTAGCTCGCCGGATCCTGCTGTGCTTCTAGGTGGCCGCAAAAGCTGTTGGCGGGAAGCGCCATCGCGGCGATGCGATTGGCCTCGGCCTTTTGCTGCATTTCATTCAGGAGCTTCACGCTCTCGTCAGTGGGTGCGCGGTGTTCGTGAACCTCGCGGGTGACGTATTCGGTGCGCGTCTGTCCTGGCAGGACGACGACGCTAGGGGATCTGCCGAACATCAATTCTTCTCCTTGTCGGTTGCTAGGTCTTTCGCGGCCCAGGCGGTTGCCGCGCGGCGGGCTCGCTTGGCCTCGGGCCACCAATGTTTAAGGCGCAGGAGCTGGGCCTTGTGATCGGCCGGGAGGCGGCCGAAGTGATAGGCGCAGCCCCATTGCCATGCCTCGACCTTGATCGAGCAGCCGGGCCATCCGCAGGCATGGTGCCGACCGCGCGGCATAAGTCAGGGCCAGAGCTCGGCGATCGCGGCGATGAATGTCGCGCCGCCGACCAGGTAGTAGGCCCATCCCTCGCGCCAGCTCGGCCACCAGGTGCGCCGGCGCGCGCGTGTGCCGATCGGCTTGCCGTCCTGGCCGAGGATCCGCTCGGGCGAACGCGGTCTGTTGTCGTCTTTAGGCATGGGGATCCCCCTTCCGTTGTCTAACGGGAAACGGTGATGATGCGAAAGTCGGGGCTTGTCAATCCTGTTGCCGCGCTGCAAACAAGCGGCATGGCAAAGGGAACGATCGTAACGGAGCTGCGCACCTGGCGGGTTGCGCGTGGTTTGACGCTCGAGGCAGCGGGTGCGCTGATCATCGTCGACGGCAAGGCGGCCGATCGGGCAATGTTCCATGCCTGGGAAACCGGGCGCAAGACGCCGCGCCCCGAATGGATCTTCCAGATCGAGCGAGTGACGGGGGTGCAGCCCAACGCCTTCTATGCACGGCCGGCGCCGTCGCCGGCGAACGATCCGGCACCAATGCCGCCGCGCCAGGCGGTGATGCTGTGAGCACCAAGCAACAGGAGCGGGCGGCGAGCGCGATCAAGATCGTGGCAGCGGCGACGCTTTCGGCGCGCGGCGCGACGGCCGAGCAGCGCGAGCTGGCGCAGGCGGTGCTTGGCTCGACCGAAGCGGCCGAACTGGCCGGCGAGCTCGAGGCGCCGCGCGAGGCCGAGCAGATCGCCGACGCCTTCAACCGGCAGATGGATGCGGCGATCGACGCCAGCGACCGATCGCGCAAGGCCGACAAGCGATCGACGCGGCGGGCTATCCTGGCGCGCCGCCTCGAGGCGCATGGCCTGGTGCTGATCGACGCGGCCGAGCTTGCGGGCATGGTTGGCTGGCGGATCGAGCTCGAGCAGATGGCGACGATCACCGAAAGGCCGGGGGCGGTGCCATGCAAATGAGTGCCGGCCAGATCCCCTGCGTGGGCGAGTTGCCGTTCGAGCCGATCGCGCACCGCCGCTATCGGCAGGGTGAGCGGGCCTTGCCCGGCCGGGTGACGATCAGCGGCAAGCGGGTTTACCTGGTGACGCCGTGCGGCACGGCGGCGTGGCGGCTAACGAGCGAGGCGTTCGCGTGAGCCGGATCTACGAGGAGCACCGATCGGGCAATTACGAGCGGCGGGGGATGATCTCGATCGACGAGCTGAAAGAGCTCGCCAACGGCAACGTGCGCAGCCTGGCGTCGCACCTGCTGCCGAACGGTCGCGAGAATTGCGGCTTTTGGGAAGTCGGCTCGATCGCCGGCGAGAAGGGGCAGAGCCTCAAGGTCAATCTGACCGGCAACAACCGGGGGCTGTGGACCGATTTCAGCGCGGCCAAGGGATCGCCCGGCTATTCGGGCAATCTGATCCAGTTGACCGCGCACGTGATGTTCGGCGGCGATGTGGGCGATGCGATCCGATACCTGAAAAGCTGGCTCGGCATCGACGACATGGATCCCGAGCGGCTCGCCAAAGTCAAGGCGCGGGCGGTGCAGCAAGCGCGCGACCATGCCAAGGAGGCGGCGAAGGAACGCGAGAAGAAGCGCGCCCGCGCCCATCAATTGTTTCTGTCAGGCGTGCCGATCCCCGGAACGCCTGCCGAAGCCTATCTATGCGAGCGGGGGATCGACCTTCGCGGCGCCGGTATGGCGGCGCCTGGTAGCCTGCGGTTCCATCCCGAAGTGTGGTGCGCCGAGGTCCACCGCAAGTTGCCGGCGATGTTGGCCGCGATCGTCGGGCTCGACGGCCGGCACCTGGGGACGCACCGCACCTATCTGCGCGCGGACGGGCGCGACAAGGCGCAGCTCGGCGAGGCGAAGAAGGCGCTCGGCAATTTCAAAAGTGGGTTCATTCCGCTATGGAAGGGCGCGCAGCGGTGCTCGATGAAGGATCTGAAGCCAGGCACGCGGATCTATGCGAGCGAGGGGATCGAGGACGGCTTGAGCGTGGCGCTGGTGCGCCGGCCGGAACGGATAATCGCGGCGGTGAGCTTGTCGAATATCGGCAATCTCGATTTGGCCGATCGGTGCCCGCTCTACATTCTCGGCCAGCGCGACGAAAAGTTGCAGGCGATCGAGGCGCTTGAGGCGGCGGTCGCACGGCACCAGGAGGCGGGGCGAGAGGTCTTTCTCGTGACGCCGCCGGAAGGCTTCAAGGATTACAATGCGCCGATCGACCGGCGGGGGAAAGGCAGGGTTCGCGATGGCAAATGACGGGGGGTTGCGCGCGATCGACGGCGCGCTCGGCGAAGCGAAACCGGCGGCTAAGGTGGGCAGATCGAGGAACACGAGCTCTAACCTAAGCGAGGAGCCTGAGTTTCCGTTGCTGCCGGCGGGGTGCCCGGTGCAGCCATTGGGGAAGCTCGGCCAGGTCTGCTATTTCCTCGACGAGGCGGGCCAGTTGATCGGGCTCGATCCGCAGAAGGTCGGCAAGAACCATATCCGCAACCTGTTCGGCCGCCGCTCGGACCTGTGCGATGAATACTGGCCGCGCCACAACGACAAGGGCCAGATCAACGGATGGAAACCGGAGATCGCCGGCGACCTGTTGATGCGGGCCTGCGCGTGGGAAGGGATCTTCGATCCGCAAGGGCACGTGCGGGGGCGCGGCGCGCACAAGGGCGAGAACGGCGAGCTGGTGCTGCACCGGGGCGACAAGGTTTATTTCGCCGGGTGCGAGGCCGCCGGCTATCGAGATCCCGGCCTGATCGACGGTTATGTTTACCCGACGGCGCCGACGCTGCCGCGCCCGGATCCCGACGACGTGACAAGCGCGCCGGCCGAGCGGCTGCTGATGCTGCTACGCACCTGGCAATGGGCGCGCCCGTTGATCGACCCGATGCTGCTGCTCGGGTGGATCGGTGCCGCGTTCGTCGGCGGGGCGCTGCTATGGCGCCCGCACGTATGGGTGACGGGATCCAGCGCGACCGGCAAATCGACGCTGCAAATGCTGCTCGAGCTGGTGTTCGACGGGGCCGCGCTGCACACGCACGACGCGACCGAGGCGGCGCTGCGCCAGCTCCTCAAGCAACAGACGTTGCCGGTGTTCTTCGACGAGCTCGAGGCCGAGGAGGACAACCGCCGCAACAAGGCGGTGATCAAGCTCGCTCGCCTGGCCTCGAGCGGCGCCGTGGTGCTGCGCGGCGGGCAGGATCACCAGGGGCACGAGTTCGTCGCGCGATCGTGCTTCCTGTTCTCCTCGATCCTGCTGCCGCCGATGCTCTCCCAGGATCGCAACCGCCTGGCGGTGCTCGACCTGAAGCGCCTGCCGCCTGGCGCCGTGCCGCCGCCGCTCGACGAGCAGGAGCTCAACCTGATCGGGCGCCAGTTCCTCAAGCGCATGGCCGATCAGTGGCACCGCTTCGCCGACACGCTGCACCGCTATCGCGAGGGCCTGGCCGAGCAAGGGCACGGCGGCCGATCGCAGGATCAGTTCGGTGTGCTGCTCGCGTGCGCGGATATACTGCTCTACGACGAGACGGACGGCGAGGTAGTGCTCGAGCGGTCCGAATGGCTCAAAGCCTCGACGCTGGCCGAGAAGGCGCTCGACCTGGCCGACGAGGAGGAGATCGTCGAGTTCCTCGGCAATAGCTTCCTGCCAGCGCAGCGAGGCGGCGACGAGCCCGAACCGATAGTGCGCCATGTGCGCGCGGCGCTGGCGCCCGAGGGGGACAAGGCGCGCGAGCGGCTCGAAAACTTCGGCCTGGCCGTCGTGGTCGCGACGCCGAAAGAGGATGGATCGTGCGGCGCGAAGAAGCGCAAGAGCGAGGCGGTGGCGGATTGCCACCTGGCGATCGCCAACGCGCACGAGGGGCTGACAAAGATCTTCCGGGAAAAGCGGTGGGCCGAGGGCGTTTGGTCGCAATCGTTCTGTCGCGTCGCCGGCGCGCACGGCCGCGTCAAGGTGCGGTTCGCCGGTGGCAAGGCGCAATGGGCGACGCTGATCCCGCTGTCGTCGATGCTCGATTTCGCGCCCGAGGAATGATCGGAGAACCCGATGCAAGAAATAACTGTCGAAACCAGCGTTGGGCGGACACCGCCGCCCATTCCACCGATAACACCATCTAGCTCTATGCTGGCAGGTGCGAAGCCGCTGGAGAATGGTGAAAGCGAATGGATTTCGAACAAGGTAGGCAAGTCCAAGAAGGTCCGCTTGCTTGTTTCTGGCGGCGACATGGGGCCAAAGGAGATCCCGTTTATCCCCTTGACGCATGTGCGTCGCGCCAAGGCGTGAGTTGAGACTTTAGCTTCTCGAACTCCCTCGAATCACCATTTGTTCTAGCGGCACAAAGCTGCTCAAGGAGGGCCTGATCAAACTTATACACAGCGCAATGTGGAAATCCGACACCAGTCTTGGGCGCGGTATCTGCGTCAGACGAACTTACGTAGATCAGTTTGCGTGTTTGCCCGGTTATAAACCGGCGCAGCGGGCGGTCGCCGTAAGCCATTGCAATACAATGCATTTTGAATCCTCCATTTTGGCGCTAAACCATACTGCGCCACCGCGCAGACACTCAAGGGATGATTTGGTTATGTCCAAATGGTGCGCCGCCCTTAACCATGTTGCGCGGACAGTGGTTTTAGGTTAGACGCGGTTTCAGGACATTTTTTGGAGTGCGTCCCATGAGTGATGAAACTGCGCAAGCTTCGGGCCAAGGGACGTATCCGACGCCCCCCTACATTGCCTAAAGGGGATAAACGGGAAGGAGATTGGCAAACTAATCACGCTTCTTCAAGCGCAGCAGGCCGTTCTTGAGGATGACGACGAGGACGATTGAGTTAGGAAAAGGGGCACCGCCTCCTCGAGCTGCATCCCGACGCGCCGTTTGCGGCAATTCGTGTCTCGAGCGAGCACGCGATCGCGTTCTCGTTGAGATCAAGCGACGATCGCGAGGACGTCGGTGCGATCGCCAAGGCGTTCGGCGGCGGCGGACACCGTAACGCGGCCGGCTTTCGCGTTCCAAGGTAAGTCGATCGACAATAGACGCGGGCGGCTATGTGCGATTCCGGCATAGTCGCCCGCAGCTATTTCGGCCGAGACGAAAAGCGGCCGCCGACGTCGGACGGGGGAAGGGACGTCGGCGGCCTAAGCTGGCTTTGCGGGCGATCGGGAGCGGGGCGTGCTGCGATCGCCTGGCGCCAGCCTTCCTAATTCAGCGGCCGGCAAGGGGTTCCCGTCAAGGCGAAAAAAAGGGGCCGCTCCATTTCGGGGCGGCCCTTGAAGTTGGGAGAGGATGCCTGAAAGGCGTCTCCCCGATGATGAGCAACCAACATCGGAGAGCCGGCTTCTACGCGATCTCCTCGAGCTCGGCAACCTCGGCCGCCTGCTTGAGCTGCGCCAGGCCGCCGGCCTCCTCGGCGATGCGGTAAAGGTGGGTGCGGCTGATCTCGAGCTCGTCGATCAGGCCGTAGATACCCGCGCCCTGGGCGAGCTTGTGCTTGATCGCCTCGATCACCTGGTCGCGGTCGATCGTCGGCTTGCGGCCGCGATAGACGCCGGCCTTCTTGGCGCGCTCGATCCCTTCGCGCTGGCGCTCGCGGCGCAGATCGTTCTCGAACTCGGCGACGGCGCCGAGCACGCCGAACATGAGCTTGCCGGTGGGCGTGGTGGTGTCGATCGCGCCCTGTTGCAGGCATTGGAACCCGGTGCCGCTGTCATTGAGATCGGCGACGATCGCATAGAGATCGGGCACCGATCGGGCCAGGCGATCGAGGCGGGTGACAACCAGGACGTCGCCGCGCCGGCAATCGTCGATCGCGCGCTCGAGCTCGATCCGCTCGGCGGTCGAGCGGCCGCTGCGCTTCTCCTGGTAGATCTTCTCGCAGCCGGCGGCGGTGAGCTGCTCGAGCTGGACATCGAGCGATTGGCCGGTGCTGCTGACGCGGGCGTAGCCGATTTTCATTGGTCATTCTCCGATAGGTAGGCGGCGAGCTGGCCGATCGCGCCGCTGGAATAGATGAAGCGCGCCGGATCGAGCCCGGCCATCGCGGCCGCGAGCTGCACGAGCTCGCGGTAGTAGGCGCCGCCGAACACGAACGGCCGGGGCGCGAGCTCGCCGTGCCGATCGGCGCGGTGGAGCGCGGCGGCGACCTGGCCGCACAAGCGCCGCTGCCCTGGTCGATCGAGCCGGCGATCGTAGTAGAGGATTGGCTCGTATTCACCGATCAGGCCGTGCTCGGCCGACAAGGCGAAGCCGGGCATTTGCGCGCAGCTCTTGCGGGCGCGGTAGGTGTGCCAGGCCGGCCCGTTGTAGCGGACGAAAGCCGGGACCGGCATGGGGTCGCGGCGCTTGGTGGCGCTGCTCGCAATGATCACTTGGCGCATTAGCGTTGCTCCTCGAAATAGGCCGATCCGGCCGGGGTGATTGTCCAGGTGTAGCGGGCGCTGGTGCCCTCGATCCGCGCGCTCGCGACCAGGCCGAGGGCGCGCAGACGGTTAAGGCTCGGGTGGTTCCAACGCTCCTCGCGCGGGCGGAATTGCACGCTGCGCAGCACTTGCTCCAGTTGCTTGGTGATCCTCACTTGCCTGCCTCCTTGCGCAGCTCGTGGAACCGGGTGCCGAGCGTGGTGAATAGCTGCTCGACCTGGGCGGGCGTGGCCTGGTCGAAGATCCAGGCGGCGACGTGCTCGGCCGATCCGCGGTCGATTGCCTTGGCCGCATTGGCGGCCTTGCGCTCGGCCTCGGCGAGCTCGCGCGTGCGGGCGAGCTGCGAGCTCCTGGCGATCGCCTCGTCGAGCTCGGGATTGCGCTGGTCCGTAAGCTGCGCGACGCGCGGCTGCGCGTGCGAGGGGGCGACTGCAGCATCGCCGCCGGCGTCTATGCTTGACGGCGTGCCGCGATCGTTGAGCCAGGCGGCGAGCTCGGCCGGTGAATTGGGGACGTCGACGCGCTCGGCGCCCGCGCCCTGCTGGCCTGGCACCTGCCAGCCTTCGGGTCCGTGGTATAGCTTGGTCATTGCTTGGTGCTCCTGGTTGGGGTGAACGGGTCGATCTCGTGGCCTAGCCGGCCGCGCAGCGCGTGGTATTCGTCGGCCGGCATCCGGCCGGCCTCGCGATCCTCCTTTATCCATTGATCCATAAGCTGCCGCGATATGCGGCGGGCGCTCTTGCCCGCGCCCTTGTCGCGTGCCGATCCGTCGCGGGTGATGCGCGCAGCCATCGCGACGGCGGTCAAGCGGCGGCCGCGCACGGTCATGCGGTTGGCGTGGGCGATCCGGTGCTCGGCGCAGCAAAACATATTGCTATTCGCGGCGGCCTGGTTGGCGGCGACCGGCGCAAGGCACTCTGGACAGCGCCTCGAGCCGGGCGCGCCGGGTTCCGGGGTGGCGGGGCTTGAAGGCATGGCTTTGCGCTCCTGGGCCGTTCTAGCGGGGCCATGTAACACGGCGGTCATAGGAGCGCCCCTTGCGCCGCGATCGCCGTCTGGCGGGTGCCTGGCAGGGAAAGCTGCTGCCCTTCGCGCGGGTGGCGCTTGTCGAGACGGTGGCACTCGCGGCAGCCGCATAGCTCGGCCTCGAGCTCGGCAAGCTGTGCGCGACCGCGCGCCAGCTCCTCGCCCTGGTGGATGATCTCGAGCTGGTGGCGCCGGCGGGCGGCGTCGGTGGCAAGCTCGCGCGTGGCGAAGCCCTCGCCCTCGGGATTGGCGAAGCGGCCGCTGCGCTGCCAGTGCCAGCGGCCGGCGTCGTCGGTGAAGGTGAAGAACGCAAAGGGGTTCATGGTTGGTTGCTCCTGTTTGGTGTCAGCGCGGCCGGCGGCCGTTGCGCCGGCGTTCATGGGCCTGCGTTGCCAGGCGGCGCGCCCTGGCGAGGCGCTGGTGCTCCTCGCGATCGGCGCAATGCTGGCAATGGTTGCCCTCGAAATAGGCGGCCTCGGCATACATCATCGGGCGGCCTCCTCGAGCTCGCGATCGGCCGGCGCGTAGTCCATGCCGCAAGCGATCGCGTGCGCCCTGGCGCCGGCGGCCATCGCAGCAACGGCGGTTTCGTCTAGGCCGTCGTCGCCGTTGACTTCCACCAGGTCGCCGCGCGCGTCGAAGTCGAACCAAATCACCAGGCCGCGCCAGGGGCTCGCGTCGGCCTGCTCGCCCATTGCCGGCCATGTGCGGCCGAACGCTGCGAGCTCCTCCTCGGACAAGCCGACGGTGCAGCCGCCGTTGTAGGTCGCGGCCATCGCGTAGCGGGGGCCGGCGGCCGGCGCCTCGAGCTCGGCCGGGAAAGCGGCCTTGCAGCGTGCGAGCGCCTCGTCGGGGTCCGTCGTGCGCCAGAACCCGCCGCTGCTCTTGACGATCGAATGATCGCGCTCGAGCCAGGCATAGATTTCCGGCTTGCTGTCGCCTTGAAGCATCCAGCGAAAGGAAAGGCCGTTGCCTAGTCCTATGTCGCCGCTCGAGGCGAGCGGGCGGCGATCGGCGAAGAAATCGCCCTCGGCGCCGCAATCGTTGCACGTCTCGCTGTCATGGGTGCTCGAGAGCTCCCAGGCTTGGCTTTCGGCGCACCAGGCGGCGGCCGCGTCTTTGTGGACGTTCTCGCTGCCGCACTTGGGGCAGACGATCCGAATGGGTGTTTGCTTGGTCATGGTAGGTTCTCCGTGGTTGCTCGTTGTTGGCCTGGGGCCATCCTCGGGGCGCGTGGCGGGTGCCGCGCGCCCTCCGGGGGCGCCAGGTCAGGCGGCGGCGCGTTCGTCCTCCTCGGCCTCCTCGCCCGCGCCCTGGTCTAGGCCAGCATTGGCAAGCACCTGGTCGGCGGCGGTCTGCGCCAGCGCGGCCGCCTTGAAGATCGCCCGCTTGTCCTCGCGCAGGCACTTGAGCCAGCTCGCCAGATAGGCCGCGTGGCTGTCGATGTGCTCGCCGGCGACGCCAAGCCGGGCGCAAACGAAGGCGCTGCCCATTTCGGCGACCAGCTCCTCGAAGGCGTAGGACTTGGAGCCGAACCCGCCGCCCTGGTCGCGATCGAGCCGCGCCTTGTGCCCGGTCCAGTGGGTGAGCTCGTGCGCCAGGGTGGCGAGATAGGCGCCGGTCCCCTTGAACGCGGCGAAGGGTGGCATCTGCACATAGTCGGCCGAGGGGCTGAAATAGGCGCGGGCGCCGCCTTCGCGAATGTCGGCGCCGCAGCTCCGCAGCGCGGTTTCGGATCGGTCGATTTGCATTGTCGGGTTGCTCCGTTGTGGTTGCTCTAGGTGGGCGGTGTTCCGCCTCGCCTCATTAAATGGGGGACAATTGGGGAAGCTGTCAATCCCCTAAATGCAATTTATTTTCGGGACGCTTCGCCCTGGTGCAACGTCGCCGGCGCCCGGCGGCCGCAGGCCGACGGAATAGCGCGCGGGCTCCTCATTCCTCCTCGAGCGCAGCGAAAATCCCGCGCCCTGGGCGGCGATCGCGCCAGCTCGACGGCACGGCGGCCGCCGCTTCCCATGCCCGCACCCGCGCCCTTGCCTTCGGATAAGAATTAGGGCACAGGTTGCAGGCCGATCGGGGGCTGGGGGACGGCGCAAATGTTCCCAAGTGTTCCCAAGTGTTCCCAAGCCGGGAACAGCGCAAGGCGCTGAAATCTCACAAGAAATCGCAAGTGTTCCCATGTTCCCAAGGTCCATCGCGCGCGCGCTATACGCGCGTGTGCGCACGTATAGTTAGTTTTCATATCGTGGGAACATGGGAACATTAAGGGTTTCGCGCGTATAGGGCGTTGAAATTGCGCGGCTTTCCGATGTTCCCAAGAATGTTCCCAAGTGTTCCCGAGCGCCGATCTTGGGAACATTTCGCCGCTCGCCTCGCCTAGCTGCCTGCCCTCGTGCTATGGCTGCGCCTCGATCGAATTAAATACGGGGGGAAAAGGCGACATGGCCGATCATCCGGGGCCAATCGAGGAGGAGCTCACCGCCGCGCGCGACCTGGTGCTGCTCGAGGAGCCCGAGCAGCTCGAGCTGATCCGCGACAAGGTGCCCGGCCGGGACGCCGGCGCGGCCGTCCAGGCGGCGCGGCGCAAGGGCCGAGGGCGGCCGCCTGGCGCGCTCAACAAGCGCAACGCCAAGTTCCGCGATCAAATCCTCGCCCTGGGGCCGCATCCGGCGCTGGCGTTGCAGCGGGCCTATTCGACGCCGGTCGAGACGCTGGCGGCGCAGCTCGAGTGCTCCAAGCTCGAGGCCGCGCAGCTCGCGATCCGTGCCGCGTCGGAGCTCCTGCCCTACGTCGAGGGCAAGCAGCCGGTGACGATCGACCTTCGCGAGCAGCACGACGTGGTGCTGATCATGGGCGGCGCGCCGGGCGTGCGCGGCGAGGAGCTGCAAGCGATCGCCGACCAAGTGAACGACGCCGACGAGCACGGCGGCCTCGATTGGGAGAGCGCCGAGTTCGAGGAGCTGCCCTATCCTATCCCGAATGAGTAAACCCTAGAGGGAAGTCCCTGCAGCATGGCCGCCGGCGACTATGGCAAGGCGGAAAACCGTCACAAATCGGCCGCCCGGACGCGGGTCTAAGAGCCAAAAGGGAGGGCCACCCCTTCGACCTGGCCGCGATCGCGAGGCACCCCCGGCACCCCCCCCGAACGCCCACCGGCCGGCCCCCATGCCCCCTAGCGCACGCGATTTTATTGATTTCGGAGCGCCTCAAGCGCCTCCTAGAGCTGTCTGCCCTGCGGCGACGGCCGGAAAATTGAAGCGGAAAATGGGGCGCGGGGAAGGGGGAGGGATTGACGCGCCTGTATGCGTTGGGGCAACACTGGCTAGGCGCGGGGAATGGACCGCGCAAGTGGGCGGGGGATTTTTGGCGGTGGATAGGAGTTATCTCACGTGGGCGCAGGTGGCGCTTGAGGCGCGGATCCGGGGTATGGAGCCGGCGCTCGAGTTGCTGGCAATCGACGAGCACGATCGCCTGGTCGCGGTGGCGGCCAAGTTCCGCGAGCTCGCTAGCGGTTTCAAGCCGATCCAGATCGCGGCCGATCAGCTCGACGCCATCGCCGAGCACGGTGCCGGCGTGCTGCGCGCGCCCGCGCCAATCGAGCTCGGTCAGGCGGTCGAGACGATTGCCAGGCTAGCGCGCGAGAAGCCGATGAACCGGCAGGCGCGGCGGGCCGACGAGGCGAGGGGCGAGCGGCAGGATCGGCGGCTCAAGCGCAGCTCGCGATTGCAGGACATTGCCCGCGCGGCGGGCGAGATGCTTCAATGAGTTTCATCCCGGCCATTCCGGGGGCTAACCGCGCCGGTAGCCCTGCAAAGGCCGTCCTCCCGCTCGTGGCTTCGGCCGCGTCGGGCAATACCGGGTCGGGCGCGTCGACGGATTGGGTAGCCGGCGGCGTGGATAAGACGGTCAAGGGCGGTTCCGGCGTCGATTTTCCGCCTTCGGGCGACGAATTCGATTGCGAGGTGTGCCGGTGAGCTCGATCGCGACGCTGATGAAGCCGGTCGGACCGAAGGCCGAGGCGTTCGCGTTCGACAAGCGGTTGATCACCGGGATCATGGGGCCGGTCGGCTCGGCCAAAACGACGACGTGCATTCGCAAGATGATCCACGGCGCGCTGTGGCAGACGCCGGGGCCTGACGGCGTGTTCCGCGCCAAGTGGGGGGTGATCCGCGACACCTATCCGCAGCTCAAGAAAACCGCGTTGGCGAGCTGGTTCACCTGGTTTCCCAAGAAGCTCGGCCAATGGAACGGCGAGGCGCCCTACGAGCACACGGTGCGGTTCAAGGTTATGGCCGGGGCGCCGTTCATCGCCGGGCCGCGCCGGTGGGTGACGGTCGAGCTGACGGTGCTGTTCGCCGCGATCGGCGAGCACAAGGTCGAGGACGTCCTGCGCGGGTGGGAGCTCACCGGCCTGTGGATGAACGAAGGCGATCTCGTGGCGCGCGACGTGTTCACGTTCGGCGTCGGCCGCATTGGCCGCTATCCGAGTGCCTCGCAGGGCGGTTGCACCTGGCGCGGGATCATTCTCGACATGAACGCGCCCGACGTGGACAACTGGACCTATGAGATTTTCGTAGACCAGGATCTCGGGCTCGACGATGAAACTAAGGCCGAGCTGCTCGAGGAGCTCGGCGAGCTGTTCGGAATCGGTTTCTACGTGCAGCCGGGCGGGCGATCGAAGGATCCGCCGCCTGAGAACATCGAGAACCTGCCGAAGGGTTACTATGCGCAGCAGATCATGGGTATGGGGCGCGACAAGCACAAAATCCGCCGCATGGTCGACAACGAGTTCGGGCCGGTGCGGAAGGGTCAGCCGGTGTTCCCCGAATACCAGGACGATCTACACTGTGCGAAGGCCAAGCTCGATCCGATCCGGGGCAAGGATCTACGCCTGTCGGTCGACGGCGGGCTGACGCCGGCGGCGGTGTTTCAGCAGCGCGATCATCGCGGCCAGGTCCGCACCCTGGGCGAGGTCGTCGTGTTCGCCGACAACGACGAGGAGGAGCTCGAGCAGCTCGGCCCGTCGGCGTTCGCGCGAATGTGCGCGCGCTACGCGCAAGACGAGTTCCCCGACAACAAGATCGCCGAGATCGGGTTCGCGGATCCGGCGACGCTGGCGGGCGAGGGCGCGGCGGGCGAGGATCGGAGCTGGCGGCAGACGTTCCAGGCCGAGCTATCCAAGGCGCTCGGTTACAAGGTGCGGATCAAGCCGGCGCCGGTGAAGGGGAACGCGCTCACGCCGCGCCTCGAGTCGGTGCGCAAGCCGATGCAGCGCCTGGTCGAGGGCGGCGAGCCCGGTTACGTGATCTGCCCGGTGCGCTGCCCGATCCTGCGGCGCGGCTTCAAGGGAATGTATGTCTATCGGCGAACGACATTGCAGGGCGGGCATGGCCGCTATCTCGACGAGCCGGTGAAGAACGATTACAGTCACGTCCAGGACGCCAACCAATACGGTTGCGCGAGCTATGAGAAATCGCCGGTCGATGATACACGCTCGGGCCATCACCCAGGGGAGCGCGGCCATCCGGGCGAGCGCGTGAAGGTGACGCACAAGTATGACGTCTTTGTGGGGAGATAGACGATGAAAGCAATTGGATCAGTTATTCGCGCGCCTCTCAAGGCGCTCGGGATTGTCAAGTCGCCGGGCCGCGCACCGCAGCCGTTGCGAAGCGTGACGCGCGACGATGCGCGCGATCGTGCGTCGATGGAAGATGAATTGCGGCGGCGCCGGGGTGGCGCGGCCGATATGCTGACGGGTGCCGGCGGCGCCGAGGCCGGCGGCGGCGGTAAGAGCACTCTCGGCTAAGGAGACTGAAATTGGCGGACAAATCAAGAGACGTGCCGCCGGCGGAAAACCCGCCGGCCGATAACAACAAGCGGCTCGCCTATCTCGAGGAAACGGCGCCGAAAGTGCTCGCGATCGCCGCGAGCCTGTTAGGCAAGCTGTTGCCCGATCACGAGCTCGCCCCGAGGGACGCGGGGGAAGACCCGCTCGTCCATACGATCCGCCTGTTGACCGAGGCGCAGGACGCGCTCGAGGAGCGCGCCGGCAATTCCGACGACGCCGAAACGATCGCGGCTCTCGAGGAGAAGGTTCTCACGCTCGAGGAGGATCTCGCGACGGTGCGCAAGGCCGAAGCGGCGGCCAATCGCGGGGCGCGTATGGCCCACCGCCAGGGCAAGTCGCCGGGCAAGGCGCGCAAGGTCGGCGAGCTGAAAGACGGCACCGATCGCGAGGCGCTGCTCAAGGCGATGGACGACGGCGAGAACCTTGAGATCGTGCTTTCGACCGGCACGGCCGAGATCCTCGAGTTCGATCCGATCATGGTCTATCCGCAGGCGTTCCGCCGCACCGGCCGCTCGCGTTTCGACCTGATCGACGCGGTGATCGTCAAGGGCGCCGGCAAAGAGCAGCGCGTTCGCGGCGTGGCGTTGCTGGCGGGGGGCAAGCAAATAGCCTATACGGCGTTCCCTAACCCGGTGAAGGTGCCGGTGGGGCAGCAGGTGAAGTTCGATCGGATGATCGGCTTTGTCGCGCCGCCGTCGCCGGGTTAGGCGACGAAGGGAAGTGACGGGGCGGCCGCCGGCGGAATAGACGCCGGCGGCCATGCTTGAGTCGAGTAGAGGGTGGAACGAATGGCCGACGAGACGGAACAGGACGAGGGCCTGGTCAAGGGGATCCTGTGCGACCAGGAGCGCATGGCCGCGAAGCGCAAGCTCTACGAGCCGCTTTACAAGGAAATCGACCGCTACATCGACCCGTTCGGATCGGGCGGGTTCCAGCGCGCCGAGAACGTCGATCGCTCGATCGAGGATCTCTACGACGTGACGGCCATCAACCAGCTCGACCGGGGAACGGCGGTGATCACCAGCGTCACGACGCCGCGCAACCAGCGGTGGCACGGCGTGGGCTTCAAGGATCCCGAGCTGATGAAGCTGCCGATCGTGCGGCGGTGGTGCGAGCACGCGGCCGATAGAATGTTCGCCTGCCGCTATGCCCCGCACGCCGGGTTCGAGACGCAAGCGAGCGAGGACGCGCGCCAGGAGCTCAAATACGGCACCGCGCCGCTGTGGGTGGATGAAGTGCGCGGCAAGGGTTTGTTCTACAAGTCGCTGCACTTGTCCGAGATCTACGTGCGCGAGAATTACTACGGCCGCGTCGATACCGTTCACCGCAAGTTCGAGCTGACGCTGCGCCAGGCGGTGCAGCAATTCGGGCTCGACAACCTTTCGGACAAGTCGAGCCAGCTCTATGAGGAGCCGAAGAAGCGCGACGACAAGATCGAGCTGCTGCATTGCGTGCGGCCGAACGGCGATTACGAGAAAGAGCGGCTCGACTATCGCGGCAAGCCGATAGAAAGCATCTACGTCGAGGTCGATACCAAGCACATGATCCGGCGATCGGGTTACTACACGATGCCGATCCTAGTGAGCCGGCACATCACCGGCCCGCGCGACGAATACGGCCGATCGCCGGCGATGAAGATCCTCGCCACGGCGAAGGGGCTTAACGCAATGGCGCGCACGATCCTCGACGCCGGCAACCGGGCGGTCGATCCGCCGCTGTTGTTCCACGACGACGCCGATATTTCGGCGCTGATCACCAAGCCGGGCGGGCTCAATCCCGGCGGCGTCGACGAGTTTGGCCGGGAAATGGTCAAGCCGCTCTACACCGGCGCGCAGCTCCCGTTCGGGATGGAAATGCAGGCGCAGGATCGAGCGATCGTCGAACAGGCGTTTTTCGAGGAGTTCTTTCGCCTGCTATCCAACCCGGCTGACCGCATGACGGCGACGCAAGTCGTGGAGACGCTGCAAAAGGAGGGCGTGCTGATCAGCCCCATCGCGGGCCGGCGGGAGACGGAGAAGCTCGGCCCGATGGGCGAGCGCGAGCTCGACCTGTTGCTGCGCGCCGATCAGATCGACCCGATGCCCGAGGAGGTCCGTGAGGCCGGGGCCGGGCCGCGCGTCACCATGACGAACCCGCTGTCGCGCATGGCGCGCGCCGAGGAGGTTTCGGGCTTCACGCGCTTGGTCGAGATCGGGATCCAGGCCGCCAGCGCCGGCGCCCCGCAGGCGCTAAAGGTGATCAATTTCGAGCAGGGGATGCGCGACACGGCCGAAGTGCTCGGCGTGCGCTCGAGCCATATCTACTCGCCCGACGAGCTGGCGGCGCAAGCGGCGGCCGAGGCCGAGGAAAAGCAGGCGATGATCGGCGCCGAGGTCGCGCCGAAAGTGGCCGGCGCTGCGCTCGACGTGGCGCGCGCGAATGAGATCGCGGCGCGCCTCGGCCAGGGTGGCGGGCTGTGAGCTCGGCCGATCCGCGCGATCGCCGGATCGCCGAGCGCGTCAAGAGCGCCAAGCGGCGGATCCTGATCGGCACCGCGCGGTGCTTCAAGGCGTGCTTCCTGGGCGAGGATGGGAAGGTATCCTATGAAGGCGAGCGCGCGATCGCGGATCTGCGCAAGTTTGCGCGCATGGGACACGGTCCCGACGATCACGCTTTCCTGCGCGATCTCGAGGGGCGGATCGACCCGATCAGCATGGCAAGGATCGAGGGGCGCCGCGAGACGGTGAACCGCCTGGTCCGTTTTTTGGAGCTGGACCCGGCAGCGGTGCAGCAATTCGTGGAGGTGGACAATGAGAGTTAGGGGATCGGTTTTGTCAGGGGTTGCGTTCGGCGCCATGACAGCGAGCGAGCTGCGCCTGGGGCGCTATCTGCGTGCGCCGGAAGGGCACGGTGACGGTGGCGGCGGCGGCGGTGCGGCCGGGCTGCTCGACGATGATCCGCCTGCCGCCGGCGGCGATGGCGACAAGTCCGGCGGGGACAAGGGCGCCGGTGGCGACGCCGGCCAAAGCGGCGCCGATCCGGCCGATCTCGCCTGGGCGACCGGGATCTCGGCCGAGAAGGGCGACGGCGAGGAGCTAACGAACCGCGATTGGCTCGGCAAGCGCGGCTACAAGGATTTCGATGCCGTGGTGCGCGACGCGCGCAATCTCGAGCGCAGCTTGCGCGAAGGGGGCAAGGTCAAGATCCCCGGCGAGGATGCCAAGCCCGAGGAGATCAAGGCGTTCCGCGAGGCGATCGGTGTGCCCGAGAAGGCCGACGGCTACGAGATCAAGCTGCCCGACGCGGAAGGTGGCAATTACAAGCTTGAGATCGACGCCGGGTTCCTCGAGCCGATGCGCGAGATCGCGCACCAGCACAACGTGCCCAAGGCCGCATTCGAGGCGATGGCGCAGCAGTTCGTCACGGCGCAGCTCGAGGACATGAAGGCCGAGGCCGGCCAGGCCGACGCCGACGCGGCGGCGAAGGTCAAGGAGTGGGGGCAGAAGGCCGATCAGAACAAGATGGATCTCAAGCGCGGCGCGGAGATACTAGGGCTGAAACGGCAGGACGTCGCCGAGCTGCAAAAGGGCGGCAACGTCGGCCGGGTGATGGATCTGCTCGCCAAGGTGGGAAGCCTGGCGGGCGAGGATTTCTTTGCCGGCGAGGGCGGAAGCCAGAAGTTCGGCGTCACGTCGCTCGAGGAGGCGCAGTCCGAGCTCGATCGCATAAGCTCGGACAAGGACACTTACGCCAAGCTCAAGGCGAAGGATCCGACGACAGTTGCCAAGTATGACCGGCTGATCAGCGCGGTGGCGCATTTCAAGGCGCAGGCCGCCAAACGCTGATCCTCGATCGACCCTAGACGGCCCCGGCTATGCGCGATTCCGCCATAGCCGGGGCTGTCTATTTCAGTCGATCGCGTGCCGGCTCGGCTTGACGGATTGCCCGGCTTCGTGGCAAGGATCGCACCTGTTCCTTTGGGGGAGCATCAAGCCCGGCTTCGCCAATCGTCTCGATCGGCCCCGGCCCTGGTGTGGAGCACTCGGCGAACCGTGCCGTGAACGGTAGAACAGGCCCGGTTTTTACCGCTTCGCCTTTCGCAATTGGACCGCAATTCGATTGAGGGAGGCCCACGATGGGCGACGTAACTTTCACCGCACAGACCAAGTTCGAGAACGCGATGCGTCTCGAGCTCAACCAGAACAAGCCGCTGCTCGCTTCGCGGGCGATGGAGCGTGACTGCGCAGGCGCCGAGAAGAAGAAGCTCGAGAACCTGATCAGCCAGGCGCAAATGAAGAAAAAGACCGCCCGCAACACCGACGTCGAATATGATCAGACGGGTTGGGACGGGATCTGGATCGCCAAGCCCGACACCGACTATCTTGCGACCGAAGTCGATAACGACGACAAGCTCGTGACCGAGGTCGATCTCGAGGGCGGCGAGCTCATGAATCACTCGGCGGCCTACAACCGCGCCTGGGACGATGCGTTCCTGGCTGGCTTCTTCGGCGACCTGATCACCGGCAAGAGCGGGACGGTGCTCAATCCGTTCCCGAGCGGCAACGTGGTCGATGCGGCTGTTGGCGACAGCGGCGCCTCGGCCACCGGCATGAACGTCAAGAAGATCAAGCGCGCGCGCCGGATCCTGGCGGGAAATTACGTCGATATGCAGCAGCAGTTCTATCTCGCGATCGGCTCCGAACAGGTCGAAAACCTGTTCGACGAGATCGAGGCGACGAACCAGGACTACAAGCAGCTCGGCGTGCGCCTGTCGCCCGACGGCAAGCACCTGCTCGGTATGCTCGGTTTCGAGTTCATCGAAATGGAGCTAGGCAATCCGCTGCTCTACAGCACGGATCTGACGGTGAACGCCTCGAGCGAGCGCCTCAATCCGTATTGGAGCGCCGACGGGATGGTGATGGGCGTCTGGGAAAAGATCTTCACCAGTGTCGATCCGCTGCCCGGCCGCCACCACAATCACCAGGTCTATACCCGCACGGTCGTCGCCGCTTCGCGCACCGATCAGAGCCGTTGCGGCTACATCGAGAACGTCGAGGCGTAAGCCCCGGCGTGATCACGCGATCGGCGGCCGGGATCGGGGGGATCGCCCGGCCGCCGATTTACCAAAGGATCCCCGGAGGGCGGTGCTCCTAAGCTGCCGCACCCTTTGGAGTAGCATGATATGGCTGAAAAGAAATCACGCGAGCAGGACCGCACCGGCACGCCGGCCGCGCTGCAAACCGGGCACCTGGTGAACGGGCGCTTCCGCAGCTTGCGCGCCTCGGTCCATCTTTCGTCAACGGTTGTGGCGAACGGTGACACGATCGCGCTCGGCAAGCGGCCGAAGGGCTCGCGCTATTGCGGGCACCGGATCACGGCGGGCGTCTCGCTCGGCACCGCGACGCTGGCGATCGGCGTTGCGGGCACCGCCGGCAAGTATCGCGCGGCGGCGACGCACACCGCCGTCGACACGCCGAGCGACGTCGCGATCGCGGCGCGCCTGGCAGACGATCCGCTGACGGCCGACGAGGACATGATCGCCACGATCGGCACCGGCGCGCTCCCGACGAGTGATCACTATCTCGTGATCGAGACGTTCTACACTTACGACTGATCGGCGAGGGGCCGGCGCGTGCGGGGGCGCGCCGGCCTCGCGCTCGGTTTCTCCCTCGCGGTGCGTGACAGCGGGGGGATTGCATGGCCGAGGAGATCGACGTTGAAATCGCCAACCTGGCGACGGGTTTTTTCGGCGAGGACGATCAGGTTCGCAGCCGCGACGACGACAGCAAGCCGGCGCGCAGCGTGCGCGCGGTATGGGCCAAGGTCCGCAAGTTTGTTTTCAGCAAGGCAAACTGGAGCTGCGCCCTTCGCCGGTCGCGGCTTTCCGCGCGAGCGGCCGATGCGTCTTATGCCATCCTGGATCCCTATACCCATGCCTATCCGCTGCCGGCGGATTTCGTTCGCCTAGTCAAGATCCTCGATCCTGTCGGTGCGAAAGACGAATACTCGATGATGCGAGGACCGAAGGGGCGCGAGATCCATTGCGCCTATTCCGGCCCGCTGGTGATCGAGTGGATCGAGGACGTCAAGGATCCTGCGCTATGGTCGGCCGAGTTCCAAGAGTGTTTCGCGATGCGCCTGGCGTGGCAGGTGGCCGATCGGCTGTCGGGGGACAAGCAGCGCAAGCAACAGGCACTCGACGCCTACAAGGATGCGCTTTCGGAAGGCCGCAATTCGGATGCTCGCCAGCAACCGCCGCGCGCGCACGCGCAAGGCGATTGGTCGCGCGCCAGGCGGGACGTCCAGCTTAGAGCGCCGAATACCTGATGCCGATCCGGGGGATCCTCTACAGCTTCAACGGCGGCGAGCTGTCGCGCCGGATGGAGGGCCGTGTCGATCTCGATGGGGTTTATGATCGCGGCGCGGCGGAAATGTTCAATTGGGTCAGCACGGTCGAAGGGCCGGCGCTCAAGCGGTCTGGCACACGGCATATTCGCGCGGCGGCGGCGAGCTCGACCTGGCTTTCGAGTTTCGTGTTCAACGTGACGCAAGCCTATGTGCTCGAGTGGTTCGAGGAAGCGGTGCGTTTTTTCACCAACGGCGCGCAGATCGAGAGCTCGCCCGGTGTGCCGTATGAGGTCGCGGTGCCCTATGCGGCGGCCGAGGCGCCGGCGATCTCGAGCGTGCAAAGTTTCGATCGGCTTTACCTGGCGCACGAAAATCATGCGCCGGCGTCGCTGACGCGCACCGCAGCCTCGACGTTCGCGCACGAGACGCTCGAGCTCAAAAACGGGCCGTTCGAGGATTACAATTCCAACAAGGCGCGCACGATCACTCTTTCGGGCACGCTAACTGTTGGCGGGAGTGCGACGGCAACGGCCAGCACTGGAATATTCGATACGGGGATGGTTGGTTCGCCGATCATTATCGAGGCCGACGACTTTTCGGACGTCAAGGCTTGGGAGCCGGGTTACGACGGGATCACGGTCGGCACCAAGCGGCGCAGCGACGGCAAGGTTTACCAATGCACGGCGGTCGGCAGCGATAGCCGCACCGGGACAGTGCAGCCGACGCACACGAGCGGTGCCGAATGGGACGGCACCGATCTCGGCCAGGACATCAATGCCAACAATGCCGGCGGGGTTAAGTGGGAGTATCTCTACGATCGGTTCGGGATCGGCACGATCACGGCGGTCGGAAGCTCTACTTCGGCGACGATCGAGGTCACGCGGCGCTTTCCCGACAGCCTGACAGGCGCGGCCAGCCACAAGTGGGCGCTCGGCGCCTTCTCCGATTACGCGGGATGGCCGAAACTGGTGTGCATTGCTTTCGGGCGGATGATTTTCTTCAAGGGGGTGGAGATCTACGGTTCTGTCGTGGGGGATTATGGCGGCGGCCAGGTCAATTTCGCACCGCTGACCGATAGCGGGCTGTTCGCCGCGGATATGGCGTTTCGGCGCCGTCTCGAGCTCCCCGATCCGCCGCTGTGGGTGCGCGCCGACAAGGAGGCGCTGGTGATTGGCACCGCGCGCGGCGAATACCTGATTACCGCGATCAACACGACAGAGCCGGTCAGCGGCGACAATCTGCAAGCCCTGCCGCAAAGCTCCTATGGCTCGGCGGCGGTGCGGCCGATACAGGTCGGCACCGCTTCGCTGTTCGTCCAGCGCGGCGCGCGCAAGATCCGCGAGGCCGAATACACCTATCAGCGTGAGCGGTTCGTCGGGCTGAATATCACGGTATGGGCGAGGCACATTACCCGTTCGGGGATCCGCCAGCTCGCGTTTCAGCAGGAACCCGAGGAAATGCTGTGGGCGGTGCGCGAGGACGGCGTGCTGGCGGCACACCCGCATAGTCCCGAGCAACAGGTCAAGGGATTTTCGCGCTGCGCGCTTGGCGCGGGCGCGGTGATTTCCTCGGTGGCGATCCCGAGCGACGACGGCGCAAAGGACGATCTCTGGCTTCTCGCCGAGCTCGACGGCGCCCGGCACGTGCTCAAGCTCGCCGATTGGTGGGAGGAGATCGACGCGCGCGATCATGCCGACGAGAATGCGCTCGAGGCCGCGCGTTCGGCGGCGATCAAGGATGCGTTTTTCGTCGATTACGGGGTGAGTTACGACGGCACTCCCAAGGCCGAGTTCAATGACGGGCTCGATCATCTTGTCGGCCGCGAGGTATGGATATTGGCTGACGGCGGCGTAGTGCCGCCGCAGGTGGTGCAGGCGAGCGAGCCCCGGATCACGCTGCCCTACGAGGCCGGCAAGGTGCATATCGGAATCGGTTATTATGCGCGGTTCACGCCGATGCGGCCGGAAGTGCGAGGCGCGCCGACGCAACAGGGCTTGCGCAAGCGCGTGGTGCGGGCGCTGTTCCGGCTGATCGACGCGGCGGCGCTGATCGTGCGGGATCCGGCGAGCGGGCGCGACGAGCGGCTGATCGACCGGCCCGGCTCGAGCAAGATGAATGAGGCGGTGCCGCTGTTCAACGGCGATACCGAGAACAAGGCGGTCGGCGGCGGTTATGATCGCAACGGCCAGTTCACGCTGATTTCCGACGCGCCGCTGCCGGCAATGGTGACGGCGATCCTGCCGTCGATGGAAGTCGAACAGTGAGCGGCGGGGCGGTCACTTTCCGGCCTATGCGAGCGAGTGATGCGCCCGAGCTCGAGCTGCAAGCAAGCCAACAATTCGAGCTCGGGCTCGACGAGCCGATCCTGACGGCCGAGCGTGGCGCCGATCTGGCCGAGCACGGCGTCGCCTGGACTGCGCAGCGGGGCGAACGGATCCTGTGCTGTTCGGGCTTTCGCGAGATCTATCGCGGGCACGCGGTGGCATGGGCGGCGTTTGCCGATCCGGCCGAGATCGGGGCACTCGCCGGTGGCCGGATCACGCTGTTCGCGCGGGCGACGCTGGCGGCGGTGCTCGGCGATCGGTTTCACCGGATCGAGGCGATCATTGAGGCCGACAATGAGCGGGCGCTGATGTGGGCGCGGCGGATCGGGCTCGAGCCGTCGGCGGTGCTGCGCAAATACGGCGGCGAAGCGCGCGATCATATCTTGTTCGAGAGGGTAGCATGAAGGCGATCGGTCATTTCGCGGAAGGGGCCGCCGGCTATGAGGCCGGCAAGTTTACCCGCAAGGTCATGCAAACCAATTCGGCGAACGCGCTTCGCGACGGGGCGGCCGAAGCCTCGCGTCTGCGCGACACGGCGCGCCTGGCGATGGGGCGGCAAATCGCCGGGCTCGCGGCGTCGGGTTTTGAGGGTGCGAGCGGCTCGGCGCTCGACGCGGTGCGCGAGAGCTCGATCGAGAGCGAGCTCGAGATCATGTCGGCGCGGCGGCGCAGCGAGGCGGCGGCCAGTGGTTACAAGAGCCAGGGGCAGATTGCCTATGCGCAAGGTTACAACGCAATGAGCTCGGGGGTGATTTCGGGCGTGAACGCGACGATCGACAGCGTCGCCAAGCTAAACTACGCGGGGAGCTGACGGGATGGCGCGGGCGCCAGTATATCGGGCAGGGACCAATCCGGGCGGCACGCCGGCCTTTTCGGGCGCCGATCCGGCGTCGTTCGGTGCCGGCGTCGGCCGCGCGCTGCAAGAGGTCGGGGACAGTATGGAGCGGCGTCGCGAACGCGAGTTCCAGCGCCGGCGCGAGGAGGAGGCAGCGAACGCCGGGGTGGCGATGGCCGCGATCACCGGCGAGATCGACGTCCTGGCGACGCAATCGCGCGAGACGGCGGCGGCCGGCGGCGAGGGGCACACCGAAGCGGTGCTCGCCGAGCTCGACAAGCGCACCGAGGAGTTGCTTGGCGGGGTCGAGAACGAACGGGTGCGGCAAGCCTATCGCGGCCAGGCCGCCGATCTGCGCGCGCGGATACAGGCGCGCGAGGAAGGCTGGCAGGCGGGCGCGCGGGTCAATCACAAGGTTGAGCAGCTCGACAAAACCGGAACCCTGCTCGCCAACACGCAAGCGACCAATCCGACGCCAGAAGGGCTCGAAGGCGCGCTCGGCCAGGTCGAGGCGCAGGTCGGGTTGCTCGACCTGGCCGAGAACGTCAAAACGCAAGTGGTGCGCGAGCAGCAACGCAAGGTCGCTGCCGCGTGGGGCAATGCGATGGTCGAGCGCGATCACGAGGCGCTGGTCGCGGTAATCGACGCCGGCGCGCTCAATCCCTATCTCGAGCCCGAAGATCTCGACCGGCTGCGCGACGGGGCGCTGGTCGAGGGGCGTCGCCGCGACGCGGCCGAGCGCGCGCGCCTGGCGGCCGAGGAGGCCGAGGCGCGCGAGGCGATCGGGCTGTTCAAGAAGCGCATTGCCGCCGGCGATCAGCCGAGCGACGAGGAGTTCTCCGAGCATACCGCGCTGGCGCAGCAATTCGGGCTCGAGGGCTCCGAGTTTGATATTGCGGTTGCCCGTTCCGAGGTTTCGATCAACCGGGAAACCCGCGATTGGACGCCGACGATGTTCGAGCAGTCGATCAACGATCTGCGCGCCAAGGGTGATAGCCGATCGACCGGCGAGAACGTGCGCCTGGCGCAGCTCGAGCGGATCCGTGATGGGCGGGTGAGCGAGTTCGTGGACGATCCGCAGGCGCACGCGGCGCGGGTCGGCAACCCGGCGCCGGCGGTGAATTGGGAGGGGCCGACGCGCGGCGAGATCCAGCGCCGGGCGACCTGGGCGCGCGGTTATGCGCAGGCGAACGGCCTGGTCAACCCGCCCTATATGAGCCCCGAGGAAATGCGGCCGCTTAAAGAGCGCGCCGAGCAGGGGGCGGTGGGGCAGCTCGAGGTCGCGCAGCAGCTTCGCAACCAATGGGGCGCCGGTATCGGCGGGGAATTGGCAACGCAGCTCGATCCGGGGAATGCGACGCTCAAGCTGATGGTCGGCCTGCCGGCGCAAACCGCGACCTGGTATTCGCGCGGGATCGAGGCTCGCAAGGTCAATCCCAAACTGTTCGATCGTGACGCCGCGCTCGACGTGTGGAGCGAGGTCGCGGAAGCGGTGCCGGCGGATTTCCGTTCGGCGGTATTTGAGGCGGCGGCCAATGTCGCCGCCGCGCGGCTCGACGCGCACGGCGGCGATGCGTTCGACGAGCGGACGTTCCGCAGCTCGATCGACTTTGCGCTCGGCGCCTATGGCAATGCGCAAAACCCATCGGGCGGGATTGGCGAGTGGCGGGGTTCGCGCGTTTGGCTGCCGCCAGGGATCGCGCAAGGCGATTTCGAGCGGCGGCTGACGCGCGCGACCGGCGAGCAGATCGTCGGCGCGGCGGTGGATGCGCGCGGCCAGCCTTCGGGCCGGGCTCCGCGCTATGCCGGTCCCGACGGCAGGCCTGGCCGGGCGCTGTCGCCGGCGCAGTTGAGAGAGCTCGAGCTCGAGACGGTGAGCCCTGGCGTCTTTCGCGTGCGTGGGCAGATCGGCGGGGTGCTGGTCGACGACCAGGGCCGGCCGTGGCAGTTCGACGTGCGGAGGATACCCTAATGGGCCTTGCGCCTCGCCGCGCGCCGTCGAGGATCGGCGAGACAGAGTTCGATCCCGACAGGGTGTTCGACCAGGGGACGATCGCCGACACGTTCGAGCGCCGTGCGGAGCCGCAGCGGCCGGCGCCGGCGCAAGAGCCGGTCGATGATCTCGGCGAGATTTTCGAGGCCGCGCGCACCTATAGCCGGGTCGATCGCGGCGACAGCGAGAGCCTGCGCCTGACGCGCGGGTTCGAGCCGATCCTAGAGGCGCTCAATTCGGGCCTGCCCGAGGATCAGCAGTTCGTCGATCCGGGGTTGTGGATCCGCATGGGCGGCAATCTCGATAGTCTCGCCGGGCAAATGCAGCGGCGGCCGGGCCGGCGTGAGACGTGGAACCCGAGCACCTGGTTTCGCGACCGGGTGACGGTGCGGCAGCAGATGGAAAATATCTTCGCCGAAATCCGCCAGCGCCGTGCGAAGGATCCCGCGTTTCTGCCTGGCGTGCCTGATACCTGGCAAGAGTATTACCAGGGCTTGCTCGAGCGCGACAAAAAAGAGCGTGGGGCGGCGTCGGACGTGCTTTCGCGGACGTCGGGGTTCACGGCCGGCGCGGTCGGCTTTGCGGGCGGTGCGCGCGAGATTATGGCGGATCCGCTCAATATCGCGACGCTCCCGCTTGGCGGCGGGCTCGGCGCCGGCAAGGGGCTGGTGACGATCGCGGCGCGCGAGGCGCTGATCAACGGCGCGATCGAGGCGCTCCAGATCCCGCAAATGGCAGCGAACCGCGAGCTGGTCGGCGACGAGCTGACGGCAAGCGAGGCGGCGTTCAACGTCGGCACGGCGGCCGCGTTCGGCGGGGCGATGCCGTTCGCTATTCGTGGCGGGATCGAAGGCGGGCGCGCGCTCGGTCGGGGTTACGATTGGACCGTCGGCAAGGTGTTCGCCGCGATGCCCGAAAGCGTGCAAGGCAAGTGGGCCGCACGGATGAAGGTCGCCGATATGCCGATCGACGAGTTTTTCGGTGGCCTTAGTCATGCCGATGCGGCCGATTTCGCGCGCGACGTGATCGGTGCCGGGGCGCTGACGCCGGAACAACGCGCGGCGGCTAACGTGTTAGAGCTCGAGGAGCTCGACGGCGCGAGCTCGCCCTATCTGCCCGGCCTGGCCGGCGATCGTGAGCATAACCAGCGGTTGTCCGTGGCGATCCAGGATATAATCGACCAAAATCGGTCGCCGCTCGGGGGGAGTCCTTCGGGTCCAGCGGCGGCCGGTGGGCGCGCGGCGGCGTCGATCGACGACGCGGCCGCTGTGCCCCTGCGGCCGGGCGAGGCGTCCACCGGCGCCCGGCCGCAGTCAATCGTGAGCCGCGCGATCGGCGCCGGGCGGGCCGATTTCGAGACGGTAAAGGCCAAGATCCGGGTGCCGGAAAGCGCCGGCGACGATCGGGCGATCAACCGCGCCGGCTCGAGCGCGTCGGGCCGCTACCAGTTCGTCAAGGGCACCTTCAAGAGCCTTTACAGGCGGGTGTTCGGCGGCGACGCCGAGCAGGCTTGGAACACTCGGCGGTTCGACGTGGACGTGCAGGAGCGGTTGATGGACGCGCTGCTCGAGGAAAACGCGGCGGTGCTCGAGCGTGCCGGGGTGCAGGCGACAACGGGCAATCTCTACCTGGCGCACTTCGCCGGCGCCGATCGCGCGGCGCGCATGGCGAAGGCGGATCCGGCGACGCCGGTTTCGCGCTTCTTCAGCGAGGAAGAGATCGAGCAGAACCCGAGCTATCTCGGCGGTGGCAGGTCGGTGAGCGAGGCGATCGCGGTAATCTACGGCAAGGTCGACGGCACGGCGGCGAGCGTGCCGGCTCGGCCGGGTTTCGCCGGCGGTGCGGCGGGGGATGCGGGCGAGGACGCGGCCGTTGCGTTGCTGCGCCAGGAGGCGTTGCGCCTGGGCGAGGTCGCTATCGGCGAGACGCCGCTTGCCACCGGCGGCGCGCTGCCGGCGATGCGTTCGATCCGCGTGCGTCCCGATCAGTTGACCGTCGATGCCGAGCGGTTCCAGTTCAAGGGCGGCGGCGACGAGTTCGGTGTGACCGAGCGGCTGCGCGGCGTGAGCGAATGGAACCCGATCTACGCCGGCCGCGTAGTGGTGTGGGAAGATGCCGGCGGCAAGCTGTTCGTCGCCGACGGGCACCAACGGGTCGGCCTGGCGCGGCGGATCGAGGGCGAGCACGGCCAAGAGATCCAGCTCGAGGGGATCGTGCTGCGCGAGAGCGAGGGCGTGACGGCCGAGGATGCGCGCACCTGGGCGGCGCTCAAGAACATCGCCGAGGGCACCGGGACGGCGGTCGATGCGGCCAAGGTGATCCGCCAGGTGGGGCCGGAAGTGCTCGAGCACCTGCCGCCAAAATCGGCGCTGGTGCGCGACGGGGCCGCGTTGTCGCGATTGAGCGATGATGCGTTCGGGGCGGTTTACAACGAAGTGATCTCGCCCGAGATCGCGGCTGTGGTGGGGCACCTGGCGCCCGACAATCCGGCGGGGCACGCGGGCCTGGTCGAATTGCTGGTCAAGCTCGATCCTCCGAACCGGGGGCAGGCTGAAAGCATTGTGCGCCAGGCGATCGCGGCGGGCTTCCACAAGAGCGAGCAAGTCGAGCTGTTCGGCGCGCGCGAGATCACGAGCTCGCTGTTCCTCGAGCGCGCGAAAGTGCTCGAGCGTGGACTTGCGAGCCTGCGCAAGCTAAAGGGCGTTTTCGGCACGGCGTCGAAAAACGCCGATGCCTTGGAAGGGGCGGGATCCAAGATCGCGCGATCGAAGGCCGAGCAGGAGGCGCAGCGCAATGCCGAAGCAATCGAAATCGTCTCGCGGCTCGCGTTCTCGCAAGGGCCGGTCGCCGATGCGCTCAACCGGGCAGCGGCCGAGCTCGCCGAAGGGGGACGCCTCACTGACGTCGTTGCGCGGTTTGTCGCCGACGTCCGCAAGCTCGAGCTTGCCGATCTCTCCCGCGCAGGAGCGGGCGATAGTGGGCTCCTCGCTCCTGATGGAGCTGGACGCGGGGGCGATGCTCGAGGCGAAGGTGAACCGCTACAAGGCCAACCAGGCGGTGAGGGACAGCCGAGCCTCCTAGAGCTAGACCAGGCCACCGCGCGGTTTTCCGATCCCGACGGGCCGGCGGTCAAAGAGCAGGCCGACAGCCTGGTTCACGATTTCAAGGCCGATCTGAAAAGCTCGGCCTCGCGCCAGGCACCGCCGCAGCGTGCAATACTCGACGAGGGCGGCGACGCCGCTCCTGCCGCGCTCGATCGCGGGGCCGAAGTTGATCCGGCGATCGCCGCGCGCCAGCGCCAGGAGGCCGAGCTCAAAGCCGGCTCGCCGATGCGGGCAACGGCCGAGCAGGATGATACCGGCGGGCTCGCGCTGTTCGACCAGGCCAACGAGCCGGGGTTCGATCTCGAGGGCATGACGTTCCGCCTGTCCGATGAAGGCGACGAAATCAGCGCGGCGGATCTGCTGGCCGAGATCGAGGGCGACGAGGCGGCGGTCGCCGCGATCAGGGGGTGCCTGTGACGGAAGCGATGAAGTCCGCGCTCAAGTGGATGCGCGATCGCGGTGGCGATTGCGCGGTCGCGCGCGTGAAGGGTGGCGGGCGGATATTTCTCGCGCAAGGCGAGCACGCGCCCTTTCTGCCGGGAACGGCAAGCAAGCTGATCGACGCCGGGCTCGCCGAGTATGTTGACCAGGGCGGCCGCAAGGCGGTGCGGTTCCGGTTGCTAGATCCCGCAGCACAGACGCCGGCGACTATGGCCGATTCCAGCATAGAGGGGCGCGGCTATGTCGCTTGACCGTTGTTTCGTGGATCTCGAGCTCGGCGGGAAGATCGACCCGCCGCGCTCGAAAGAGGCGCGCGAGCTCTACGAGGAGCTCAAGCGGTTCTATGGCCGATCACACGATGCGGAGACGGCGGCCGCGCTGGCGAGCCAGGAAGCGGTGCGCCGGCTCGAGGCCGCGACCGCGCACAAGAAGCGCAATCTCATTCGCCAGGCGCAGGCGCAGGCCGGGGCGATCAAGAAGATCCGCCAGCACGCCGACGCCGATCCGAACGGGCCGCTTAGTCCCAAGGGCGCGACGGCGCTGTTCGATCGCGACGGCCGTGCCGGGCACAACGATAACGTCGATGCGCGTCGCCTGGCAATCAAGGGCCGGGTGCATGGCATGATGGACGAGCTGCTCTACACGTTCCGCACGACGATCACCGGCCGGCTGCGCAATCGCACCGAGCTCGAGGACGTGGTGCGCGAGCTGTTCAAGCGCGGATCGACCGGCAATGCCAGCGCCGGCGAGCTGGCTGAAGCGTGGAGCAAGGGCGCCGAATATCTGCGCGCGCGGTTCAACGAGGCGGGCGGGCAGATCGGCAAGCTCGACGATTGGGGCCTGCCGCACGCGCATGACAGCCGGGCGGTGCGCGCCGCCGGATATACCAAGTGGCGCGCGTCAATCCTCGACAAGCTCGATCGCGGGCGGATGATCGACAATCGCACCGGGCAACCGTTTACCGACGAGGCGTTCGAGCTGGCGCTGCGCGACGTGTTCGAGACGATCCGCACCGATGGCTGGTCGAACATCCAGCCCGGCGCCGCCGGTGGCAAGATGCTCGCCAATCAGAAGGCCGCGCACCGCTTTCTGCACTTCAAGGATGCCGATGCCTGGCTCGCCTATAATCGCGAGTTCGGCGGCGACAATGCCATGAGCGCGATGATGGGCCACGTCGAAAGCATGAGCCGCGACATTGCCTTGATGGAGATCCTCGGCCCGAACCCGGCGGCAACGGTGCGCTGGCTGAAAGACAAGCTGCAAAAGGACGCGGCGCTGATCGGCGACGACGCCGGCGAGGCGCAGGGCCGCGCGTTCAAGGGCGCCGAGCAAGTGCAGCGGCTTTACGACGAGATCACCGGCGCTTTGCGGCGGCCGGAAAGCGACAAGCTGGCGCTCGGCTTCTCGGCTTTTCGTTCATGGCAGACGGCGGCCAAGCTCGGCAGCGCGACCCTATCGGCGATCACCGACGTTTCGTTCGGTGCGGTGACGCGCGCGTTCAACGGCCTGCCGGTGCGGCGGATGATGGGGAATTATCTCAAGCAGCTCAATCCGGCGAGCGCGGCCGATCGCAAGCTGGCGGTGAGGGCCGGGCTGATCGCCGAGGAATGGGCGTACATGACCGCCAGCCAATACCGTTTCCTGGGCGAGGAGCTGACCGGCGAATGGTCGCGCCGCCTGGCGAACGGCGTGCTCAAGGTGTCGGGCCTCAATGCCTGGACGCAAGCCGGCCGGTGGGCGTTCGGGATGGAGTTCATCGGCCATTTGACCGATCAGGTCGGCAAGAGGTTCGACGAGCTCGACGCGCCGCTGCGTCGCGCGCTCGAGCGCAATGCGATCGGGGCCGATGCCTGGGAGATCATTCGCAAGACGCCGCTCGAGCAGCACCGGGGAGCCGAGTGGCTTATGCCGGCGAGTGTCGAAAGCCGCGAGCTCGGCGATCGGCTGTTGCAGATGATCCAGACCGAGACGGATTTCGCGGTGCCGGTTGCGGACCTTAGCACGCGGGCGCTGTTCAACGCGCACGCGAAGCGCGGCACCTGGTTCGGCGAGATCATGCGCTCGGCGCTGCAATTCAAGGCGTTCCCGATCTCGGTGATGATGTTGCACGGCCGCCGGATGATCGAGCAGGGCGGTTGGAACGGCGCCAAGTATGCGACCGGCGTGATGGCGAGCATGACGATCATGGGCGCGCTGGCGTTGCAGCTCAAGGAAGTGGTCAAGGGCAAGGATCCCCGGCCGATGTACGGCGAGAACGCGCCGGCCTTTTGGAGCGCTGCGGTGTTGCAGGGCGGCGGCCTGGGGATCTTCGGCGATTTTCTCGGCCAGAGCGAAAACCGCTTCGGCGGCGGGTTCGCCTCGACGCTGGCCGGGCCGGGCGTGCAGACGGCGCAGAACCT
>Ga0210043_1000575_pt1 | contig 38321 bp, 35 predicted proteins | sample CryGeymet201501t_FD_183990 | JGI IMG/M metagenome (GOLD analysis project Ga0210043, IMG submission 183990) | Groundwater microbial communities from Crystal Geyser aquifers in Utah, USA - Crystal Geyser metaG 2015-01t (SPAdes) (version 2) | ecosystem: Environmental > Aquatic > Deep subsurface >... | reverse complement strand
GTAGCTGAGCTACTCCAAAAATCAGTCTGATCTACATTTTAAGATGACTTCCAGGTATCAAATGTAAATTATATGCACTCCATTTTATGGGGGAGTGGATTACTGGATGGTTTATACGGATTCAGGTATTATTTATGCTCCATCTTAATAGTCCCGTTCCAATCTAAGGGAGGAGGATCATTAAGGAACCGCTCGCATCTTTGTATATAGAGTTCGGAGAGATAATCTCCGGGAAGAGCCGATTGTACTTGGTAAAAGAGTTCTTTCGCCTCAGTAAACTTTCGCTCATAAAAAAAGTCAGTTGCCTGATTATGGGTCTCCCAGGCCTTAGCGGTTGAGGAAGACAAAGAGAGTGCCGAGGTAAAAATTCTTTCGCCCTTGGTCTTCCCTTTTACTATAACCGTATCTACCAGTCGATAGGGATACATTGGACCAGCCTTCATTCGGAGGCTATTGGAAATGAGGATTTCTTGCTTATACTCTTTCGTTAGTCCCTCAAGCCGAGAAGCCAGATTTACGCTATCACCAATAACGGTGTAATCCATCTTCTTCTCGGTCCCTATGTTTCCAACCGTGACCTCTCCAAAATTGATACCGACGCCAGTGAGAAAAAGGGGCTTTCCATCCTTCGCTAGTTGGTCATTAAAAGTTTTTAGAGCCTGAACTATTTTGAGCCCCGCAGTAAGAGCTTCGTATCCATCGTTCTCGTTCGAAAACGGAGCACCAAAAAAGGCCATAACCGCATCCCCAATATACTTGTCGACGATACCGTGATGCTCAATAATAATTTCTACCAGCACAGAGAAGTAGTTGTTGAGGACATTCACCAGGGCCTCGGGGGTGTAGGACTCAGAAATTGTCGTAAATGACCGAATATCCGTAAAGAAAATTGCAATTTCTTTCGTCGCGCCTATTAAAGCCGCCTCGGGACGCTCAAAAATCTGGTTAATTACGTCGTTGGGAACGTATTTTTGAAAAATCTGTCGAATTTTTTGCTCATTCCGTTTTGCTAGGACTGCGCCAAGGGCGTACTGTTTTACTTGCCGATAGGCCGCGTCTAACTGAGTCATCATGGTATTAAAGGTATGGGCAAGTTTGCCAATTTCATCATGGTATTCGACCTCTACCCGTTCGCTTAGGTCACCACTCTCGATGATGTGGTCCATAGCTCGTACCATGGAACCCAAAGGTCGGGTGAGGACTCCCACTAAGAAGATCAACAAAAGAATACTTACAATGATAGAACTGGCGAGAACGATTCCACTTTGAAAAATTATTTGATTAACCGGGACATAAAAAGTCTGTGAGGCTTCGGTAATAAGCACCAACCAATTGAAGGGTTCGAAAAAGAAACTGTACCCGACTCTTTCTTCGCTACCGAGGCTAAAAGTGACCCATCCTCGGTTTTTTTGTTCGTAAAAGACTGTAAGTACTTGCCTGTCTTCGTCATTAAGACTCGATAAATCTAAGGGGCGATTTGCGAAAGCCCGATTGAGTTGGGGGCCAAGGGCGAACGTAAGCTCTGTTGGGGAGCGGGTAAACTGGATTACATTGTTTGCGATACTGGTTTTGGTAATGATTACCAAGTCTTCTCGATCCTGCAAATTGTTGTTCACCAACAGGTTCCACTGATCTTGAGCATAGCTCTCGAGTTGCTCGGCCTTATATCCTAAAAATTCGACGGCAAGACTGGTGAGGCCGTTCCTAGCGGACAAAGCTGCAGTAAACCCAGAAATTACGAGGGCGAAAATTATGAGGGGAATAACACTCAGTAGAATTTTAATCTTTACGCTCAATCAAACCACCTGTAATGGATAAAATTCGCCAACCTCATACCAACTAAGTGTAAACTAAGGGGAGAAAAAAAAGAATCGTAATTCTTCCAAGCTGGCCAATTTCGCTTTTTTTACTTTACTTTTTGCTATAGAATATAAGGCGTATGGCAGAGCCTTCGATAGACACTATCGCTGGAGCCGATGACGAGGATCAAGCTCGTAGAGAGATAGAATTACTCGTAGATTCGGAGCGAACTAATTTAAAAAATACCAACTCCAGCTTTAGTCCCTTAAAAAAAGGTACGGCGTTCCCCCTGATTCTGAACGGTTCACTTGCATTAGTAATGGTGGTCTTGGTCTTAGTTTTGTGGGGCTTTTTTGCCTCCGCCCAGGAAGGTTATACCCTTCACTCGAGCGACCGACTCGCCGTCGGTGAGGACATTGTATCGGCCCTTTTGGCTGAGGCCCAAAGTTCTCTAGATCAAAAAAACAAAGAAATTGCAGCCATAGAGGCGGAACTTGAATCTATTGAATCCCAACTTCTTGCTCTGGATCTGGAAGAGGTAATCGAACGCAAAAGACTCTTGGATAGAAAATCCGAACTTGAACAAAACCTTTACCTCGCGATTGCTGAAAGAGATCAGATTAAAAACCAAATTACCGTGCAGACCCGAAATCTTGAGCAAGTACGTACTGGGGTAGCGGCTTCTGAGACCCCAAGCGAACTTCAAGCCCTCGGAGAACAGAATCAACTCAGCCAAATATACGACAACCGGGTAGACCTCGGCCTTCGGCAAATTGGTGCTCAAGTAGGGCTTTCGAACTGGGAAGAAGCCCTCGGGAACCTAGAGAATATTCGAACCTTTATTCAAGATTTTGTTCAAAATCCTAAGGGTGAGTTTTTGAGGTCCCGAGCAGATTCAGATCTTGGGGTTGTAGCAACCCTAGAAGCAACAGTCCTTGCAGCGCAAAATGGATGGGAACCCTCGGAGGAAAAGGAAGTCGTGCTTGAGTACCCGGGAGATCCGGAAGAAGTTGCAAGATTAGTGGCCAGGGTGAACCAGCAAAATGCTCAAATTGCAAATTTAGAAACCATAAATGCAGTTGCTACCGAGCGACTCAATCGAATTCTCGAGTCCTTTAGTAGTGTCGCCTTCGGAGAGGTAAGTGATTCCGAAGTACCCGGTGTTGGTGTATCATCGATAGAATCGTCCTTTGATAGTCTACCTCGGCGCATCGAGCAACTTCAAACGGTGATAATTGCCTCCCAAGAGAGTCAAGCCCGACTCGCTACGGAAGTTGGAAAACTTCAAACCCTTCAAGAATCCTACGATACCGAGAGCACAAGAATTCGCAGCCTTTCAAATGGGTCCGACCGAGAAGAAATACGATCGGGCTTCAACGAACTTCTCGACGTATTCGATTCGAGCCCCGGGGCTGCGGACGTGTTTCCAGACCTAACTATAATCCTTCGGACGGTCGTGGAAAATCTCATAGAAATAGAAGTAAATCGGGTTCGGGCCGAAGCAGAGGACGAAATTCTAGCAGCGGTTCTCGCCAGTTCTGCGAAGATCGCCGATGAACAAATCCGTCTCCTGGCGACCTCGGGCTCGGCGAATCAGGACTCTATGGAACTTCTCGATAACCTCATACGGGAAATCGATGGGGTTGCAAAAGAAACCATCGCCGGTCGAGATAATCGAGATGTGTCGAGAGCTCTTGGGACCGTCATCTCGGTATCAGCGCCGAATATTACCGTGCGCAGGGCGTCAATTTTTGAGACTGGGAGGGTCCGGAGAGTTTTTATTAGTCGAATTCTCGCCAATGGCGACCGAATCCCCATAGCAGATGCGGAGATTATTGCAACAACCGGAGACGATCTGGTCCTTAGGGTGAGCTCAACAATTGCGCCAACAATTTATCCCGAAAAAAACGATCTCGTTTTTGTAGAGTTCTAGAAAGCCTCTCAATACCTTTATTTAAATTTTTTAATATAGACACTTTCCAATGTATTATTGTTGTGATACACTTCAATATCGAGCTATTATTATCGATATAACTTTCTTACCAGGAGCTATCATGAACTATCTAATTGTTGGAGGAGTTGCCGGAGGTGCTACCACCGCCGCCCGGCTCCGACGGATCGATGAGTCGGCCTTGATCATTATTGTCGAACGGGGTGAACATATATCCTATGCTAACTGCGGACTGCCCTACTACATCGGGGAGGTAATTCCCGAACGAGAGCGATTGTTTGTCCAGACCCCTGAAAGTTTTAAAGCTCAGCTCAATATCGACGTCCTCATTCGAACAGAAGCTATTTCGGTCGATAGAGGCAAGAAAACTCTTCGGGTTAAAAACCTACAAACCTCTGAAGAAAAAGACCTTTCCTACGATGTGCTTGTCTTGAGCCCCGGGGCAGAACCGGTTCGTCCACCAATCCCTGGTATAAACAGTCCTGGTATCTTTACTCTTCGATCGGTTCCCGAGACCGACGCAATCAAGTCCTTTGTAGACGAACAAAAACCCAAGAAAGCAGTCATAGTTGGAGCAGGATTTATAGGCCTCGAAATGGCAGAGAATCTTCATCATCGAGGGATTTTTGTTACTATTGTCGAAATGGCCCAGCAGGTCATGAACGTTGTGGATTATGAAATGGCTGCCCAGGTTCATCAACACCTGAAGTCAAAGAATGTCGAATTTTATCTGAAAGACGGGGTAGCCGCGTTTCAGGCAAATCAGGGATCCGGGCCAAAGATACTCATCACCCTAAAAAGCGGTAGAGCCATCGATGCGGATATGGTAATTCTTTCGATTGGAGTCCGGCCAGAAAGCAAGTTGGCAAAGGAAGCGGGACTAGAGGTTGGAGCTACCGGGGGTATAGTAGTTAATGAGTTTTTACAAACTACCGATCCTGCGATCTACGCTGTAGGCGACGCAATCGAATATCCAAATCCTATTACCGGTATTCCAGGTATTACCTATCTCGCCGGCCCGGCAAATAAGCAAGGCCGCCTTTGTGCGGACAATATCGTGTACGGAAACAAACGGAGCTACAGGGGTTCAATTGCAACGGCGGTTGCAAAGGTCTTTGACCTTACGGTTGCTACTACCGGAGCAAGTGAAAAAACCCTGCGCGCCGCGGGTATGAAATTTGAGTCGATAATAACCCACAGTTCGTCCCACGCCGGGTACTATCCCGATGCAATGCCTCTCACCCTCAAGACCCTCTTTAATAAAGAAAACGGAAAGGTCTATGGAGCTCAGATTGTCGGGTACGACGGGGTCGATAAACGTATAGACCTCATTGCCTCGGTGGTAAAGAACAATGGTACGATTTTCGACCTCATTGAGTTAGAGCACGCCTACGCTCCGCCCTACTCAAGCGCGAAGGACCCGGTGAATATTGCTGGCTACGTTGCGGATAATATTATTCACGGCGATAGCCGACATATCCATTGGCATGAGGTTCAGGGATGCGATCAGTCAGAAATCCTACTTCTTGACGTACGCACCCCCGAGGAATATGCCCTTGGTTCGATCGAAGGAGCCCTGAATATCCCAACCTATGAACTCAGAAATCGACTGGACGAAATTGACAAGAACAAGTCCATTGTCGTGTTCTGTGGAGTAGGACTTCGTGCTTATCAAGCCGAAAGAGTCCTGAGACAGAGCGGGTTTGAAGACGTCTTTAATCTGAGTGGGGGCTACAAGACCTACGAGTTTGCAGTCCAGAAGCAAGGGAACGAAGACATCTTTTCGAAAGATATTATTTGGAAGGATGATTCCATCTACCAGGCAACTCCTCGGGAATTTGGCTCGGACGGCAAACCCCTTCCGAGCCCAGGGGTTGCGGACAAGCCAGTTTCACCCCTTTCTTTTGAGGCAATTAAAGTAGACGCAGTTGGCCTCCAGTGTCCCGGGCCAATCCTCAAACTCAAAAAGGTCATGGACGAAGCCAAAGAGGGCCAGCAGATTATTGAAACCGCAAGCGACCCGGGATTTGCAAAAGATGCTGCCGCCTGGTGTCGGATGACCGGGAACACCTTGGTGTCTATGGCCCAAGAGGGTGGTAAATACGTTGCGGTCATCGAAAAGGCCCGCCAAACTCCGATTTCGTCGAGGTCGGTTCTCGGTTCGACTTCCGATGAGCGGTCCAAAGGAACGACCCTGGTGGTGTTCTCTGACAGCCTGGACAAAGCCCTTGCAAGCCTCGTTATTGCAAACGGAGCCGCCGGTGCGGGCAAACAGGTAACCATGTTCTTTACCTTTTGGGGATTAAGCCTCCTCAAAAAAGAACATAAACCCCAAGTAAGAAAAGATTTCATGGGCACGATGTTTGGTATGATGCTTCCTGGAAGCTCGAAAGCAATGGGTCTTTCGAAGATGAATTTTGGCGGCACTGGTGCCGGCATGATGCGAAACCGAATGAAGAAAAAGAATATCGCCAGCCTGGAAGAAATGTTGCAGTCGGCCTTGGAAGGGGGAGTCCGAATGGTTGCTTGCCAAATGTCTATGGACATGATGGGTATTGATTCAACCGAACTCATCGATGGAGTTGAGATTGGTGGGGTCGCAACCTATCTCGAGCAAGCCGACCACGCGGGGCTCAACCTTTTCGTTTAGTTGTTGCCCTACCTACCGCTCGATCAACAAGGCCATACCTCGCCCACCTCCGATTCAGAGGGTCGCAAGACCCTTTCGGAGGCTGCTTTTTATCATTTCGTGAACCCGGTTTACCAATATCCATGTCCCTGATGCCCAACCGTGGGACCCATCTTCGATCGATTGCGCCAAACTCCTTTTCAAATTTTTTTTGTGTGCTCCGAAGCTTGTGGAGACCCCTGTTCTTCGTCCATGGACCATCGAAAATCGTCACTTTATTCCCCTTTGGATAAAGAAAAACGATATTCTTTGGCCCTGAAAATAGCGAAATTTTCGCTTACCACAAGCTTTGGGGCACTATAAAATATTAAGAGCCTGGCTCATGTTCTCAGCTACCCCGGCGACCACGGGTATTACAACGGTCATGATTCACTGGGCCTCGAGAATTATCGATTTGAGTCCCGAACCACAAACCTCATTAGCTGTGTACGCTGGAAGTTCTCTTAGACCGCCAACTCCGAGGGCAATCGGTCGGGCTCTATTCTACCCATGCTCAACCGTAAGAATTGAACCAACTATAACCTCCCCTTGCAGGGTTGAAGGAATCCCCGCGGCCTGTAGGCGTTCTCCAAATCCCAGGTCCCTAGAGCAACGGCGCTGGTTTCTTTCAATACCCAGTCAAAAATACCTATGGGAGTTTGGGCTGCCCACAAAAGACTACATCTTTCATTTTTAGAGTGTGTCATTCCCCCTAAAGATACCCGAGTTTTTTCGCTTCCTCGGTAAGCCAACCCCGATGATCGGGATGGGCGACGGCAATAAGGTTTTGGGCTCTCTCTCGGATCGAACGGCCCCTGAGATAAGCAATGCCATGCTCGGTAACTATATGATCGGCGTTGCTACGATGAAGGGTTACAACCGTACCCTGGGGTAACATTGGAACAATTGTAGAAACCGTCCCAGCTTTTGCCGTGGAATGACAAGCAATAATCCCCTTACCCAGACCATCGTAGGCTTCTTTTGCTCCAACAGCGGTGTCGGTTTGGCCACCGGTACCCGAGTACTGGACAGGTCCAATACTTTCGCTCGCTACTTGGCCGGTGAGATCTACCATGATACAGGTGTTAATACTCACCATCCGACTATTTTGTCGCACGACCGCTGGGTCATTTACCCACCTGCCCCGCTGAAATTCAACCGCCAGGTTATCGTCGAGCCAGTCGTAGAGTTTTTTGCTTCCCATGGCAAAGGTACACACAAATTTGTCTTTCATCAGCGACTTTTTCTTATTAGTTATTACCCCCAACTCATAGAGTTCCATCATCGAGTCGACCATCATTTCGGTGTGTACACCGAGGTCTCTTTTCCCGTGAAGAGCGAGGGCTACCGCATTGGGTATATTTCCTATACCTAGTTGGATAGTCGAACCATCAGAAACCAGTTCGGCTACGTAATTTCCTATGAGTCTATCTTCTTCCCCTAGTTCGGGAGTCGGGAGGGCAGGCACTTCCTGATTGTACTCTACGAAGTAATCGATATCTTTCATGTGGAGGTGGGTATCGCCGTAGGTACGAGGTAGATTTTCGTTTACCTCGAGGACTACAAGGTCAGCATTCTCGATCATATCTTTTTCATAGGTCACCCCTAGGCTCAAGGAAACAAATCCCTTTTTGTCCGGAGGAGTACAGGTACCAAAAAAGATGTGCGGATTTCTCACCGATAGTCGATCGAGAGCCGCACGGTGAAGCATATTAGGTACAAACGTAACCGTACCAGTCCCCGCCTTAACAGCCGACCGACTTCCCGGGGCGTGGAACCAACTATTGAGTTCAAAATGACCTTTCATCGAAGGATTCATGTAAAACTCGTAGCCCTTTAGGGTTAAGACAGAAAAAACCTGCACGTTCCTGACTCGTGGGGCGACGAGATGAAACTTTTCCATTGTTCCCTGGGGTTCGCTGGCACACTGGGCCACAATCACGTCTGTGTCGCTTTTTATGAACTCTACAACTTCTTCAATGGTACGTTTTTTTTCTTTATACAAGTCGGTGCTCATTACTGATGCCTCCCTTTAGAATTATTAGTAGACAAATACATTCGATGCTACGGCTAACCCAGCACCGCTTGCGACCATACAAACCCTATCTCCCCTCTTAATAGCCTTTCTCTGGACCCCTACATGAAAAGCCATAGGAATACACCCACTTCCCGTATATCCGAAGTCTTCCATAATAGTTGTGGTCTTGGACATCGGCTGACCAATGATGGCCATTACTTCTTCAATTACGGTCTTGTTAATTTGAGTAAAGAGAAAATGGTCGACGTCGTCTATCCTAAGCCCTGCCCGGTTGACCAATCCTTGAATGACCGTTGGCCATAGTTTAACGTTTCTATCTCCCGGTAATCTCTTTAACAACTGGAGCCCATAGTCCTCAGTTTCCAGTCGTTCTTTGGTTATCGGTTGTCTTGTTCCTCCAGTATAGATTCCGACATAGTCCCATTGGGTGCCATCGGTGACCGAATAGCCTTGTATATATCGACTTTCATCGTGGTCTTCGCACCGACCAAGTAAAAATGCACCCGCCCCATCGGCGAAGATCGAATATCCGAAGGTATCTCGGTCTCGGACAAAGGCGGGCATGTTATAAACGCCAATAACCAGGGCGTTGGTTACTCCCGGGTCCGCAGCAAGAATTCGATTCACTGTATCAAAGGCCGTCGAAAAACCCGCACAGGTCGCGTTGATATCGAAGGTACTACACTGAGCTTGCTCGCCCATGAGCCTCCCCTGAACCAAAATCGACGTGGCAGGACTAATATATTCGGGGGTATCGGTCGCTACGACAATAAGTTGTACATCTTTTGGTTCCACACCCCCCTGGGCCAAGGCAGATCGAGCGGCTTTTTCGGCAAAATCCGCCGTCGTCTCCGGTAAACCACGGAGTTTAGCTATGTGTCGGCGGGAGATACCAAGTTTTTCCCGATGCCGGTCCGAATCAAAATTGATTGAAGCAAGAGTCATGAGCTCCTCGTTGGTTATCGGTTCTCCTGGGGCGTATATTCCGGTTCCACGTATTCGACAGTAGGCCATTGTATCCTCAACTTTTATAATAATGAGAGTCGATTCACCTCTCGACTACTACCCCATTATAGTCCGAGTTTTTCTGTGGCGTAAAGTTATTTTTGCGCTATGCTCGGGCAATCTGCAAATTTTCGCCAGATCGAAAGGGTTTTTACTCGATTTTTTCCTTGACTTCCGGTACAGACAGACAGACAATAGACTCATTATGAGAGATGATTCAGTATTCATCGGAAGGAAGTAACTATGGACGTAGGAATAATGGGAATCGGAACCTATACTCCCAATAGCCTTATGTCATCGGCAGAAATCAGCCAACAGACAGGAATTCCCGAAGCCGTAATTCGAGAAAAATTTGGAGTGTACTCAAAACCTCTACCCGGTCCCCGAGACACCAGTAGTTACATGGGTATTCAAGCAGCAAAAAAGGCAATTGCCCAGGCCGGAATAGATCCCCAAGAAATTGATCTGGTAATTTGGAATGGTGCCCAGCATAAAGATTACCCCTGTTGGCTAGCCGGCCTGGGGGTGGCCGAAGATCTGGGGGCCACGAAGGCTTACAGTTTTGATATGGAAGCTATGTGTGGGTCTATGATGGCGGGCCTCGATCTGGCAAAATCTATCTTACTTACAAAAAAACGAGTATCTACTGTTCTCCTCGTCAGTGGGTATCGAAACGGCGACTTTATCGACTTACGTGAACCAGATACTCGTTTTATGCTTGACCTTGGAGCGGGGGGTGCCGCAGTTGTCCTTAGAAAAGGATATGCGAAGAACTTGATTTTGGAGAGTAGCTTCCGAGGAGATGGTTCCTTTTCCCGGGATTGTATAATTCCGGTCCTTGGTTCCCAGGCTTGGCCCCCGAAGGATAAGGACCTTGATGAATTTCATTTCCAGGTAACCGATTCAGACGGATTTAAAAAGAAACTGGGAGAGAGAACGCTCCCTAATTTTTACGCCGTAGTGCGGGAGAGCCTAGCTGACAGCGGATATAGTTCGGCGGATATCGACTACTTAGCAATATTGCACTTCAAGCGCTCGGCCCATTTGACAATCCTGAATGAGCTGGGTCTTTCCGAATCCCAAACGACTTACTTAGAAAACTATGGACACGTGGGCCAAAACGATCAAATCTTGTCCCTCGAGTTGGGCCTGACCGATGGAAAAATCAAACCCGGAAGTATAGTTGTAATGGTAGGTGCAGGACTTGGATTCGTTTGGGCCTCAACGGTAGTCCGTTGGGGATAGAGGCCGGTTCATGCCTCTCTCTCCTAACCTTTGGAGCTAACTTCTTTCTTTTTCAGCTTATATTCGTTGGTCATATGAAAGGTAATACTTGGGGTCTCACGGATTAGGTAGTTGAGTTGCCATTCGTTTTCCGCAAAATAAACCGGCTCCTCATCTTTGTCATAGGCAATGTTTCCCTCCCGAAATCGAATGAAATGATCGAGAGCAGTCTTATCTGACGATGTTATCCAACAGGCTCGACTAAAATGAAGAGCTTCGAAACGGCAGCTAGCACCGTATTCGTGCTGAAGTCGATATTGGATTACTTCGAACTGGAGGGTACCAACGGTTCCGACTATCTTCCGGCGACCAAGATCTTTTACAAAAAGCTGGGCAAGTCCCTCTTCGGTAAGTTGACGAATTCCTTTGTCTAGTTGTTTTGCCTTGAGTGGGTCCAAATTGGTAAGTTCTTTAAAAACCTCGGGTGAAAAGCTTGGGATTCCTTGATACATCATAGGGTCGCCATCGGTGAGAGTATCGCCTATCTTCAGATCACCCTTATCGAATAAACCAACCACGTCCCCCGGATAGGCTAGATCTACTACCTCTTTCCGTGCCGCCATAAAACTGTAGGGGTTTGTATAGCGAATATTTTTCCCCAGACGAACATGATACACCATTTTATTTCTTTCAAAGGTTCCGCTACACACTCGCAAAAAGGCAATTCGATCCCGATGCCGAGGGTCGAGGTTTGCGTGGATTTTGAAAATAAACCCAGAGAATTTCTCTTCTTCCGCGTCTACCAACCGGGTATCGGTTTGCCTCGGCAGGGGGGAAGGCGCGATGGTGACAAAGGTCTCTAGAAGTTCCCTTACACCGAAATTATTGAGGGCCGAGCCAAAAAATACGGGAGCCACCTCGGCCCTTTCGTACTCTTCCACATTAAACTCGCCGTAGGCTCCCTCAATGAGCTGCACATCCTCGGTGAGGCGAAGGGCCGAATCTTCACCTATTTGACTTTGTAATTGGAGATCCTCAAGCCCAGAAATGAGTATTCTTTCATCTTCTATCGTACTTTTGCCCGGCCGAAAAAGAAATAAATTTTGTTGGACCAGGTTAAAGACTCCCTTAAATCGATTACCCATTCCAATGGGCCAACTCAGGGGCCGAACACGAATATCGAGCTTCTCTTCCAACTCATCCATCAAATCTAGAGGCGGCTTGCCTTCCCGGTCCATCTTATTCACAAAGACAATCACTGGGATTGCCCGCATCCTACATACTTGCATGAGCTTTTCTGTCTGCTCTTCGACCCCTTTCACCGAGTCAATTACAAGAATAACACTATCGACAGCGGTGAGAGTTCTATAAGTATCCTCGGCGAAGTCCTTGTGGCCGGGAGTATCGAGGATGTTAATTATCTTACCCCCGTACTCAAAGGTCATTACCGAGGTTGCAACGGAGATTCCTCTTTGTCGTTCGATTTCCATGAAGTCGCTGGTCGTGGTTCTATCAATCTTGCTGCTCTTAACCGCACCGGCCTCTCGAATACCTCCTCCATAGAGGAGAAGCTTTTCTGTGAGAGTCGTCTTACCCGCATCGGGGTGACTTATAATACCGAAGGTTCGGCGTTTGGTGATTTCATCTTGAAGGGAGTTGCTCATAGACCAAAGATAATAGCGGAATTCAACCTAGGGTTTCAATGAAAAGACGATGAATCCTTTGGTAATTCACTCAGGTCTGGATATCCTTGCGGAGCTTGCCCGGAATAGATACGGGGAAAAAGGTCTTTCGCCAACCTCAACGCCATTTCGGTTATTGCCATATTCAGATACCCGGGGTCCTGGATTTTTTGTTTGAGATCATTGATTCTGTCGTCCGGTCCACCGTTAGCTTTCATTAATTCTCGTGTTGGAGTATGTCCTCGAACCAAAATAGCTCGTTAGTAGACTTATCGATATAGATGAGGTCAAACTGAATGGAATAATGTAAATAATTCGGATGATATTCGAGAAATTCTAGTCCTACTCGGAAAAGTCTGCCTCGTTTTCTCGGACCTATGACCTGCTCCATCGAAGCGACGTCGAACGCTCGATAGGTCTTTACCTCGATGTAATGTAAATCGTGTTCTTTTTCGACGATAATATCGATTTCTCCTTGGGAGGTTCGAAAATTTCTCTCTACCAAGGTAAATCCTTTGGAAATTAAAAAAGTAAGGGCTTGAGACTCGCCTTCCTTGCCAAGCTCCGCTGCTTTTAGACTCAGCTCGGTAGGTCTTTTGGGTTTATCGCCCGAGCGATGAAAACCGATTTCTGGTCTTTAAGGTCGATATCTTGTCCTTCGTCCTTACTGAACTGATGCCCGTCCGAGCCGATCATGATTTTCACCCGCGGCCTTAGGGGCACGTCGGTGTGGTTTTCGATAACTCGGCCGATAGAAGCATCGCTCAAGAGTACAATCGATCCGATCGGATAGATTCCAAAGGTTCGAATGAATATTTTTACTACCTCGGGGTCAAAACGCCGACCATTGTCGCCAAGAATAGTTCGTACAGCGGCATAACCTATCATCGAGTCCCGATACGGCCTTTCACTGACCATTGCTTCAAAAGCATCCGCGATAGATACTATTCGAGCCGGCAGAGATATTTCTTTTCCTTTGATACTCCTAGGATACCCTTTGCCGTCCCACCGTTCATGGTGCTGCATGCTGGTCGTAGCCACTTCCTCGGAAAACCCCATGTCTTTTGTAAGAATTTTATAAGTGTGGAGTGGATGTGTCTTTATAAGCTGCAATTCTTGTTTTTCGAGGGCTTCGTTCTTTTCTCGGATTCCTTCGGGTATTTTCACCATTCCAACGTCTCGCAGTAGGGCGGCAATTGCCAACTGTTGGAGCTTGTGGGCAAGAAAATTCATCTCGATACCCATGAGCATGGCAATTACGGTTCCATTTATTGCATTCCCGATGATCCCGAAGCCACCCTGTACACCGTAGAGAATGAACTGAATCATGGCGTCCCGTTGTTCGTGCAGAGTCTGGGAAATTTCAGCAATTATCTGCAATACCCCTTCTCGGTCCACAACTTTTTGTTCTTTTACTAGGTGAAAGACCTGTTCAAGCTTAGCACTCCATTTGGTGTACTTATCCATTAGCTGACGTTGATCCTCGTTATGGAAAGCCAGTTGACTAAGGGGATTCTTGACATCCCCGGGACTAAGAACTGGTATTTCACTTTTAATGACCCCATCGCTCATGACTGACTCTATTTTCCAACGTTTGAGTCGTTCTAAGTCTTTCTCGGTGATTTTTACTTCCGCCGGTACTAGAATTGTGTCTTCATCGATATACACCGGTTCGGTAAACATCATTCCCTGCTTTAGTTCAGAGAGCAAATAGGTTTTCATTCAAAAACTCCATACTTTTTAAAAATCTCAATGACGAACCGGGGTGATCTAAGAGACCCAAGCCCCCCTTTCATTTTTCGGCCAAAAGTGCCCGATACACGAGGGCAAGTATTTCGAAAAGATCCGTCGGTACCTCTTCTCCTACTCCAACTTGAAAAAGCGATTGGGAAAGAATGTGATCTTCTTTCACGGGGATTCCAAGACTCTCCGCCAGTTCAATAGCTTTGCGAGCCCATGGCCCCTCTCCATGGCCAAGTACAATGGGGGCTTCCATATCCTTTCGGTAGTAGAGTGCCGAGGCCCGGGGTTTCTTAACCATAGGTTTCCTCGATTATACCAGGTGGGTCGAAGGCTGGGAAGTTTAATTCCGCTACCTTTTGAAAACGAAATGGCGTTAATAGGCTCAGTAGTTCATTCTTACGAGTCTCAATATCCCCCGTACCAAAATCTCGACCGGAAGATAAATAAATGGTGCCTCGATTCGGTTCCATCCAAAAATAGGAGTATTGCAGTCTATTGGCCGCATAAAGCTCGCCCTCGATTTTTGAAGGATGTTTTTGATTCGGAAGGTAGTAAAGTCGAACTAAACCCTGACGTTTTTCTTGTTCGATGACCGAGAAATAGAGCCAACGACCCTTGTGAGGATTCATTGACGAAAGATAGTTTAGTAGGTGGAAGGTAGTCTCCTCGCCACCAAGTTGGTTCGATTCTGGCGTTTCAAGGGCCAAATTTGTCCCCAGAAGGTGGAGGATTTTTTTTATTCCAGGAATTTCTTGCTCTTTCGCTCCAAGATCGATTTGGGAAAAGACCTGAGAAAAGACCCCCGCAAAGGTAAGAACTTTTTCCTTCTGCGCCAAAGTTGCAGAAGAAAAAAATGGTAAATAGCCTTTCCGATTCCAGAGGTTCAGTAGGGCGAGTACCGACTCTGCCTTAAGCGGCAGAAAGAGCTCGCTCAAGATCTTCATAAATAGACCGTTAGCATCGGGAAACTGCAGAAAGACCGGCAATGAATCGGGAAGTAAGTTGGATTTACTTCTGGTCCCGGTTTTTATGGGCCCGGTGACAGACACAACCTTGTTCTTCTCATCGACAACAATTCGGCTTCCAAGGGGATAGACCCGGTCAGATGGAAGCTTAAGGACCGTTGCCTTCGAGTTTTCTGCCTGCAAATAAAGGAAATGTTTACCATTCCCTTCGGAGGAAGTCTTTTTAAGAATAAAAACACCGCCCTGAAATGGTTGGGCGGTTTGGGGGAGAGATAATTTATTCTTAGGATCTCCGGAAAAGGAAACCGATTTTAGGGACATTCTCCCCCCGCAGGTCTTATTTCTCGGTTGGTGCCGCTTGAGTTTTCTTCTTGATAAGCTCTCGAACCTTGGCGGACTTACCAATTCGGTCTCTCAAGTAGTACAGCTTGCTTCTTCGTACTCGTCCTTTTCGCACCAGTTCAATTTGGGCAATTCGAGGACTATGAAGAGGGAATACCCGCTCTACCCCTACACCGTAAGAATTCTTTCGAACGGTGAAAGTTTCAGCAACACCCGAATTATTCCGTGCGATAACTGTACCCTCATAGACCTGGATCCGTTCGGTCTTACCTTCAACGATTGTAAAGTGTACCTTTACTAAGTCTCCTATGGAAAACTGCTCAACCCCTTCCCGGTGTTGGCCAGCTTCTACTGCTTTAATCAGGTCCATCTTCATTCCCCCTGTTCTTCCAGCTCTTTGAGCCACTTTTTTTCTTCATCTGTCATCGTGTATCGGGCAAACAGGTCCGGACGATTTATCCGGGTTTTTTGAAGTTGTTTAGCCCTCCGCCATTGGCGTATGAAACGATGATTGCCCGATAGTAACACATCCGGCACATTCTTGTCCAAGTAGTTCTCCGGTCGCGTATAGTGGGGATATTCCAGAAGACCGTCGGTATGACTTTCTTCTTCCAGACTCTCTCGATTGATTACCCCTTCAACTAACCGATACACTGCGTCAACAATAACGAGTGCTGCTACTTCTCCGGAGGATACTACGTAATCTCCGATCGACACCTCGTCGGTAGCATAGGTGTCTAAAATTCGTTGGTCGATACCCTCGTATCTTCCACAAACAAGTACCAATTCTTCGGCCCGGGCTAGGTCTGCTGCGTATGATTGATCGAATAGTCGACCCGCAGGACTCAACACAACAACCCTTTTACCCTTCGCTTCAACCGAATCAAGGGCAGCTGCCAAGGGCTCGGGTTTTAATACCATACCTGCCCCACCCCCGTAGGGATAGTCATCGCAAGTCCGGTGTTTATCGAAGGCAAAGTCTCGTACCTGGACACCCTGGTATTCGACAAGGCCTTTTTGTACCGATTTCGCGATAATAGAAGCAGAAAAGAACCCTTCTACTATCTCGGGAAACAGGCTCACGAGGGTAAATTTCAATCCAGAATCCAATCTACAAGCAGTTCTACGGTCCGGTCGACAACCGAAACCGTTCCGATGAACTTGTTCAAGAATGGAATGTGCACCCTCGTTCCATCGGTTTTTTCGACCTCCAGCATTGAATGGGCTGCACTCTCCCACACCGATACTATTGTGGCAACCCTCTGATCCTGGTACAAAAGCGAACAATCAACCAGGTCAGAGGTGTAATATTCATCCGCCCCAAGGGCAGGACCATCTTCCCGGCTTCGGAGGATTTCGGCACCCCGTAGTTGATTTACCTGCTCGGGGGTATCGAGTCCTTTAATCTTCAGAAGTACATTAGGAACTGCACCTCGAACATACTCAATTTCGATTGGACGTTCGAAACCATTCAAGGAAATTCTGGCGGTTTTCAAGTGTTTCAAGAGCTCGTAATCTCCCGAAACACTCGATACCTTACATTCTCCCCTAATACCATGGGCACTGCGAATTATAGCGGTTACGAAGAAATCAGTTACCTTAGTCGAGGATTTCGAGGACAACCCGTTTCCCTGACTTACTGGACGCTGCACTCAATACCGTCCGAATCGACTTAGCGATTCGTCCGTGTTTTCCTATTACCTTTCCTACGTCATCGGGTGCAACCCGGAGTTCGAGAATTGTCGACTTCTCTCCCTCGATGACTGCCACCTCTACCTGCTCGGGCTCGTCAACGAGAGCCTTTGCCAAATATTCAATGAGTTCTCTTTCCATGAATTCCTCCTCGTGGATTCGGCGGAAGAATTACTGGGGCATATAAATATTCTTAGAGTTAAGAAGATTTTTTACCGTATCCGAAGGAACTGCACCCTGGGAAAGCCATTCGCGAACTCGGTCCTCTTTGATCACCAATTGTCGCTCACCAGCTTCAATGGGATGATAGTGACCAACCTCTTCGATAGCTCTCCCGTCCCGGGCAGTACGAGAATCCATTACTACCAGGCGATAGTAGGGTCGCTTCTTACTTCCAAATCTTTTCAACCGAATCTTTACACTCATTTTTTGAGCCTCCTATAGAAATTTCAACCCGGGAACCTGTAAAAACCCCTCTTCTAACAAAGCCGGTGATCTTCAGCCATTGCGGTGCCATGACCACCTTCGCCAGAAAAAATTTTTCTAAGGTCCCCAACCTATTACTCTTTTCGTATGGGAAAAGGAAAATGCCGCGATCCTTTTTCCGACGTTAGTTTACTCACCACCGAGTTGTTTCATAAACTGGGCTTGGTACCCCTTGTTCTTTGACAACTTCTTCATCATAAGTCGCATTTTTTCGAACTTCTTAATGAGCTTGTTGACTTCGTACACCGAGGTCCCACTACCGTGAGCGATACGCCGACGGCGGCTGGAACCTACTATAAGGTGATTCCTTCTTTCTTTCACCGTCATCGAAAGAATAATTGCCTCTTCTATCTTGATTTCGGGACTATTAACCGCTTTTTCAGCGTCTTCTGCCTTTAGGCCAGGAATCATTCCTAAAAGACTTTCCATGTTACCCATTTTCTTCATCTTTTGGAACTGCTGTAGGTAATCTTCTAGGGTAAAAGATGAACTTGCCATCTTCTTTTGCAGTTCTAGAGCTTCGGTTTCATCAAAAGATTCTTGGGCTTTCTCTACGAGGGAAACCACATCTCCCATTCCAAGGATTCGGCTGGCGATTCGTTCGGGATAGAAGGGTTCAAGGTCGCGAATTTTTTCTCCAACCCCAATGAACTTGATCGGCTGGTCGGTTATGGTTTTAATACTTAGGGCAGCCCCACCCCGGGTATCGGAATCAAATTTCGTGAGAATTATTCCCGTGAGGCCAATTTGCTCGTGAAAACTCTGGGCAATATCGACCGCCGTCTGCCCGGTCATTGCGTCGGCTACCAAAAGAGCCTCTACGGGATCGGCGGCCTTCTTTATCGAAGCAAGTTCTTTCATGAGCCCGGAATCTGCTTGCATTCTTCCGGCAGTATCGATGATAAGAACGTCGTACTGGTCTTTCTTGGCTTTAGCCAGAGCATCCTTCACAACCCGAACAGGATCTTTTGCCTTCAGATCGGCTAGAATTGGTATTTCGTTTTCTTCCGCCAGAACCTGCAACTGGGTAATAGCAGCCGGTCGCACCAGGTCGGCAGCCGCAAGCATGGGGCGACGCCCCTTACTTTTGAGGTGTACTGCAAGTTTCGCTGCGGTAGTCGTCTTCCCTGAACCCTGGAGGCCATAAAGCAAAATGACACTAAGAGTGTCGGGCCCCTTGAGCGCAAGATCCTGCCTGGTGTCGCCGAGTAAGGCGACCATCCGATCGTAGATTACTTTTACAAACTGTTGTCCGGGACTCACTGCTCGCAGAACTGCTTCGCCCTTCGCTTCTTTCAGGACCTTATTCACGAATCGACGAACGACTCGAAGGTTTACATCAGCCTCGAGCAGGGCGAGCTTTATTTGCTCAACCGCATCATCGACATTTTTTTCGGTAATTCGATTTTGTCCAGAGACGGAACGTACAATATCCGTAAAAGTATCGGAGATCCGATTCAGCATTCTAGGGCCATTTCCTTAAGGAGTGGTGCGACAATTGAGCTAACTTACTAACGCCGAAGGGTTGCTCGAGACCGGCTCAGTTTTCCCGCCACTCATTATCCTTAAAAAGATTCGCCCTTTATACCTGGTAGGGAAGGGGTCTGTCAACCGAGGCCGAAATCCTTACCGTATCATGACATAATGACGCTCAAGGTAGCGAATTCGATTTCCCGCCTCGATGTAAAAGTCGCTTAGGGGATAGGAGTTGAGAAGCTCCCGGTAGAGCCCGATCGACTGGCGTATCGAAGAACTGGTCTGATCGATTTCCAACCCTTGGGCCTTATAGAACAGTTGGGCATCGGGGCTCATTCCCGACCATAGGGGAACTAATTCTTCGTAGGCATCGGGGTCGTAGTTGACTTCGAGGAACTGGGTATCGGGAGAAGAAGCTACGATCTCTTGGGGAAGGAAATCAGCAACTACCTGAACCTCAAAAGCTTTGGTCTCGCTCTCACCGGTTGCAAGGATAGTTCGGGTAAATCCAATTTCCCAATTGGTTCCTGCGATCTCGGGCAAACTGAGGATGTAGGTCATTCCGCTGGCACCGTACTGAATAGTGTTTTCCAAGTTTTCATCCCCATTTTCGCTCCGGATAAAATCCAGAAGCCAGCCGAATCCTTCTAACCTTAAGGTAAGAGTCTGGTTGGGGAAGATCTGGAGGGTTTGAGTGGGCTGGGCAGAAGTAGTTTCGACTACCACTGGAGCAGAGGCATCTGGAACGACTGCGACAGCGGCGACTTCCGGGCCAAGGGTCCGGTCGGTGGCCGGGGTGCTATCGAGTTCGGGCAACCGTTCGGTTTCGATTTCGACCGGGGGAATAACCTGGGGTGTAGGCTCCTCGAGAACGTTCTGAATTCCAAGGGGTACTCGAATTGTAGCTGGTTCGACTAAAGATCCCCTCAGAACAACCGAGTCCTGCACCTCGGGGACCTGGACCACCGGCGCAATGTCGATCGCCGGTTTTGAGGCTGGTCTCGTCGCTGGTGTTCCAATCTGGGGTTCAGCTCCAACAACCGTTAGGGGAACCTCCAGGACCTGGGCTATCGGAGGGTCGGGCACGAGAGGTAATGAAATTTCCGGAAAGGCAACAGGAGGAACCCTCGAAGAACCAACGTCGACAGGGTAAATATATCCGGCAACCTGAGGAAAGTCCGGTAGTAGTCGAGCCTTTATGAGTCGGTGAATGGAATCCGCGGAAGGCAGAGCTAAAGACAATTCGTCGGAACTGGCTTGGGGAGGAGTACGATAGGAAGAAATTTGGACGATTGGCTCGGGCTGGAGGGCATACACCGGCCGGGGGCCCGACTCAGACTGCACGGCAGGTTCGTCCAGCACATTAAACTGCTCCGGTTCCCGGCCCGTGGAAAGGCGGGTCTCGCCGAGGAGATTTTCGGAAAATCCATCGGGGGTTACACAACCGACGAGAAACATACTGAGTAATCCCAATCCTACAACCAGTCGCATCCCCATTGTTTCTCTCTCCCTCCTTAGAGGTTCGGAAACAATGACTCCGAGGTTAAGCCCTTTCCATGGGTCTTTGGTTCAATTTAGTCGATAGCGTCGAGTCTCTCTCGGATCTTTTGTCTATTTTGATCGCTTAGGGTTTCGGTACCAATAATGACCGGATCGATCCAGAAAGGGCGAATATCTTCGATAGTCCACTGGGCTTTACGCTCACGATAAGGAATCCACGGTACCTTCCAAAACATTTCCGGCTCCGAGGGTATAACAATTTCGGGCAAAACAATGTTCTCGGCGGCAACCTGAGGACTCACAAAGGTACTCGAGTTCGACGGGGCAGTAAAGTTCTGTTCCTCGGTCCCCTGGGTCGATTCCGGCTGCTGATCCTGACGAGAAAGGGTAGATCCCAAAAGATTGATCACTAGAACCAAAACGATACTAGCCCCAAGAACTCCCCCACCCCACACCACGAATGGAAGGATGGCTTTCTTGTCCAGTGCCATAGTCTAACTCCGATGCAGGGCGGTTTTTGGATCGATTTCTTCGCCCTGTTGGCCAATCCGAATAGAGACAACCTTCGAAACCCCCGACTCTTCCATTGTCACCCCCATGAGGGTAGAGGCTCCCGCCACAGTTTTCTTGTTATGGGTAATAACAATAAATTGGCTGGATGCACCGAATTCCATGAGCATATTCACGAAACGACCTACGTTACTTTCGTCCAAGGCCGCATCAATTTCGTCCAAAAGACAGAAAGGCGAGGGTTTTACCATGTAGGTCGCAAAGAGCAACCCCACTGCGGTCAGCGAACGTTCTCCCCCAGAAAGTAAATTAATACTTTCAAGCTTTTTCCCCGGAGGTTGGGCAAGAATTTCAATGCCCGATTCGAGGACATTTTCTGGATCGGTCAGACGAATTTCTGCCCTTCCCCCCCCAAAAAGCCTCCGAAAGAGGGAATGGAAATTCTTCCGAATTTTATCAAAGGTTTGGGTAAAGAGATCGGCGCTTTCGATGCGAATTTCCTGGGTTATTTGTTCAAGATCGGTTTTGGCTTTTTCTAGGTCTAAAAGTTGGGTATTGAGAAAGTCGTACCGCTCTCTTACCTCAGCAAATTCCTCGGGGGCCAGAAGGTTGACACTTCCTAGACTCTTTTGTTCGTCTTTAATTTTTTCCGCCTTGGTCTTTAGTTCTCCAAGGGGAGTACGGATTTCGTAGATACGCCCCTCGTACTGGGAAAGTTCCTGGCTATATCGATCTCGAAAATTACTGTACATATTCCGAATATCCGTTTGAACCTCGGCCACCGAGACTTGACCTTTTTCGACCCGGTTCTGGGCCTTGGAGAGGGTAATCATACTCGTTTTAAGCTCTCGCTCTTTTCGAATCATCTCGGAATTTTTCGAGCTAATGGTCTTTTCAAGGGCCGCTAAGTCTTTTTGGAGCTTTTTTTCCTCGGCATCAAGATTTTTTCTTCTGTGTCGGACTTCGTCTATTTTTCTATCGAGGCCGACCAACCGCCCTTCGTCCTCGGCAATCCGATTTTGAAGCTGCTGGATTTGACTTGCGAGTTCCGACAGTTGGTTCCGTATACGGGCCAAATCTTGTTCCCCGGATCGAATAGCCGCCTCTAATGAAACACCCGATAGCTTGAGTTCTTCGAGGGTTCGGCGATAAGAGTTCATTTTTTCGGTTAAATCGGAGTTTTCCTGGTTAAGGGCCTCTATTTTTTGACGACTCTCTACAATTTGGTTTCGCAAGTCCGATAATTGGGAATCGATTTTTCGTTTTTGGGTAACAATACCTTCAGGGGCCAGAAATGTATCGAGAAACGAAGGTACGGAGTTTGACAGTTCTGTTACCAACTGCTCAAGGGTTACCATTTTATCATACCCTTCGGTAAAGAAGTCTTTTAGGGCTTCGAGGGTTCGGTTTTTTGATTCAATGCTTTCGTTGTTACGGGAGTCGGAGATTAGGTCGGCCTTCCCACGAAACTGAATTTCTAGTTCGCCAAGCAACTGTAGCGCCTGGTCCTGCAACGACTGTCGTCGATGAAGGGAATAATCCGAGGCCTTAAGTCCCTCGTCGAGCTGAACGACGATATCCTCGGTAATAGTCTGTAATTCCCGTTGAAGTTCTTCAAGTCCCTTCTCGTTGGAAAGAATGAGTTGGTCCTGATCCCGAATAAGCCGTCGATTCTCGGCGATGCGCTCTTCGGTTCGCTGAATATTCTTCTGGAATTCGGTTGCATTCTTCTGAATATCTTCTAAACGAGAGCGCTGACCACTGAGTTCCTTTTCTTTTTCGTCCAAGCCCTCTCGAATACTCTTTTCTCGTTCCGATAGAGATTTTTCTTGTTCCTTGCTTCCCTGTAACTGGGTATGGAGTTCCTGTTTTCGTTCGGCCAACAGCTGCTCTTGGGAATGGGCGTTGTTTTTTTCGAGGTCGATACCATAAAGCTTTTTTTGGTTCTCTATAAGTACCGACTCCATCGAGTTGACTTGATCGAGATTAGTTTCAACTAACTCGTTGATTCCATCGATTTTGGTCTTCATTTCGTCCCGGTCGGCCTCGGCGGCCTGGAGCTCTTTAGCAAATCGGTCTTTCAGCTCGAGAAGGTCTCGTAATCGGAGAAGTTGAATGTCGAGATCGACCTGGAAGTTTTCGTCTTTCAGTCCCCGGTAACGGACGGTCTTATCGGCCTGTTTTTTTAAGGCTTCGTAGCTACGTTTTACTTCTACCAGGATATTTTGAACCTGCCGGATGTTTTCATCGGTTTTTTCGAGCTTACGTTCGGCCTCTTGGCCTTTAACCTTGAATCGGGTTATAGCCGCAGCCTCTTCAAAAATGTTTCGTCGTTCTTCTGGTTTATTGGAGAGGATTTGATCAATCTTGCCCTGCTCCATAATCGAGTAGGCCGACTTTCCAATTCCCGTATCGTAAAATAGTTCCTTTAGCTCCTTGAGCTTGACCGGGGCATTGTTTACCAGATATTCGCTTTCGCCGTTTCGGTATAGACGACGACGAATCGTTATTTCGGGCATATCCAGGTTGAGAACACCTTCATCATTGTGCATAGTAAGCGCTACTTCAGCGACATTAAGGGCCTTGCGGGACTCGGTGCCATTAAAAATAACATCTTCCATCTTTTCGGCCCGGAGACTTTTGGTCGCTTGTTCACCGAGTACCCACTTTATGGCATCAACCACATTGCTTTTGCCACAACCATTTGGACCTAAGAGGGCGGAAATGCCATCGGCAAACTCGATTCTTGTTTTATCCGCAAAGGATTTAAATCCAAAAAGTTCAACGCTTTTGAGAAACACTCGGTACTGCTCCTGGGTCTATGGTATCATAGCTTTTATGAAGGCTACCATAGTATGCGGATTCGATGAAGCAGGTCGAGGCCCCCTGTGCGGTCCAGTGACCGGGGCAGCGGTGATTCTTCCCCCCGGCTTTGATATAACCGGTATAAGAGACTCGAAAAAACTCTCCCAAAAAGCCCGGGATGCTGCAGCCCTACGAATTTATTCCCAAGCCCGTTGGGGTCTCGGGTGGACATGGCCCAAGGAAATAGACGAAATGAATATTCATAGGGCTTCTCTGTTAGCTATGGAACGGGCCTGGGGCGAACTGACGACAAATTTTTGGCTCCCAGAAGACGGAGATATTCTTTTTCTCGTGGATGGAAAGTTTTGCCCACCAAACCTACTCCAGCCTTGTAAAGCCCTCGTTGGGGGGGACGACTTAGAGCCAGCTATTTCGGCTGCTTCAATTTTGGCAAAAACGGCCCGAGATCGATGGATGGATGAATGGGTATATTCTTCCGATCCCCAGGATACCTACGGCATCCTTCACCATAAGGGGTATCCTACTGCTCTCCATCGACGGCGATTAGAAATTCACGGCCCGAGTTCGATCCATCGATTGAGTTTTCGTGGAGTAAAACAAAAGGGGACATCTAAAAAGTAGTCTTCCGCCCTTCATGGCAGAAATTTTAAGAGGTCACCCAGAATGGAAAAAACCGTCGGAGCAACGCAGCCGACGGTTTATATGCGAGGTCATTCCTACAAAAAGAAGACCGTACTCTATAGTACTACCAGACCAATGCTATGTCTACGTGGACGTTGCGAAAGACCCAGATATTCGGGATAACCCCAATATGTCGACTTTTTCTGGGCTCCAAAAAGATCTGGGCTACAACATTCAACTGTATCGGAGAAAACGTGGGTGGTCCCAGGCAAAACTGGCCGAAGAGGCTGAAGTTTCGACAAACTACGTAAGTCACCTCGAGGCCGGCATCAAAAGCCCTTCCCTTTTGGTCTTATATCAGTTAGCTCGAGCTCTTGAGGTCGAAGCCTATCAGCTACTAACCCCTACCCTCAAAGAGATAGCGCCTTCAAAAGAACTCGAAAAATTCCGTATAGAGCTGGCCGACGGAACTTTAGAAGCGATTCGAAGCTATTTCGATACTCTCATAGGTCCTCCGAAAAATCCTTAAGAAGCCTAAGGGTCGTTTCTTCGAGATCTAGTTGCGAACGCCATCCCCAGTCCTTACGGGCTCGGGTATCGTTGATACTCCGGGGCCACTGGTCAGCGATAGCTTGACGAAAATCCGGCTCGTAGGTTACAGAAATCGGATTCCCATGTTTTTGTATCGCAAACATAAAGTCCTCGGGAGCGGCCGAAAATCCAGTTACGTTATACACCCTTCTACTCAAGTGCTCCCTTGGAGCGTTCATAAAAGTAACAATCCCTTCTAAAACGTCGTCGATATGAAGAAAAGGCAATCGAGTCCCCTGCTTAAGAAACGATACAAAGTTTGGTTCACCTTGTGCAGCCTGGGCTAACATATGTATAGCATAGTCGGTTGTACCTCCACCAGGCTTACCCCGGGAACTCAGAATACCTGGGAACCGTAAGGATCGAACATCTAGTCCGTATCGAGAGGTGTAGTACTCGTGGAGCACCTCCCCGGCGACCTTTGTGACCCCGTACATACTGAGGGGCCGAAGTACCGTGTCGTTGGGAGTATTGTCCCGGGGGTAGTCGCGACCAAAAACCGCAATCGAGGAGGGTATGAACACCTGCAATACCCCCCGATCTCTGCTAGCCTCCAGAATATTAAGGGAGCCCAAGAGGTTGACGTCGAAGGTCTTTCGAGGACTTCGTTCACCTACCCCTGACAAAAGCGCTGCCAAGTGAAAAACCTGAGAGATAGAGTTATCTCCAATGAATTGATCTACTTTGCTGGCATCGGTTACATCAAGAGTATCGATATCGGTAGAAAAAATCTGACTATCCGGGTACGATCGTCCCAAGAACGGCACAAGTTCGGTACCAATTTGACCCTTGGCACCGGTAATTAGAATATTCACGAATGGCCACCTCTGGAATCTCATTTTATATGCAATTCGATCATTGCGCCGCAAGGACTTACATAGAGCCATTTGCAAAACGCTTTTTGCGCCTGGTTCTTGCAAATACTTTTGAAAGAACCTTAGGCGTCAAACTCATGGAAATACTAGTTTCCAAACGTGACCGGGTAGAGTTTAATATATTGAACAAGGAAATTCTATGGTCCCCTAGTATTCACCTCCAAAAATTGGCCTAGGAGCCCTGCTTAAAAAGATTCGAAAGGGCAAGGGCATGACGATGGATTACCTCGCTCGGGTGAGTGGAGTAAGTAAATCGATGCTTTCTCAAGTCGAAGCAGAAAAGACCAATCCAACGCTTGCTACCCTCGGTAAGGTCGCCCAGGGGCTAGGTCTTTCCATTCAACATATTCTCGATCTGGCACTTCCAAATCCGTCTCACCAGACCTCACACACTTTTACCCGATCGAGTGATCGGGTGGTCCTCGAGGTTAATAAACCCGGGGTCCACTTTTCGGTATTGACTCCCCTTTCGACCGCGGGGGATTTAGAGGTTTATACTTTGGAAATAGCCCCAGGCACAACTTTAGAGTCTTTCGCCCACCTCCCCGGCACGAGAGAAGCTTTGACTCTCATTTCCGGCTCTCTATAGGTTGTGAGCGGGGAGAGGGAATGGAATTTAGAACAGGGAGATTTTGCCTTGTATCCCGCCGACCGGACCCACAGTTTGATAAACAGAGGTGAAGGGTTAGCAATCGCCCATATGGTAGTAGTTTATTCTTAGATTTTCGGATACTTTTGACTGATGGAATGGAAAGCTAGTCATATTTTAGTTAAAGATAAGGCTCTTGCGGACAAACTACTCAAACAGATCCAGGGCGGGGCACGATTCGAGGAATTGGCCAGGGACTTTTCGACCTGTCCCTCCAAGACGAAGGGCGGTGACTTGGGTTGGTACGGTCCGGGGAAAATGGTACCGGCCTTCGAAGCGGCCGCAGATAAATTATCGGTAAATCGAGTGAGTCCGGTTGTCAAAACTCAGTTTGGATATCATATAATTAAGCTTACCGGCAAACGCTGATTCACCAACTGATAGGGAGCCCATGGAAACGTCTACTTTGCTTCTCGTCGAAGATGAAAAAATCATAGCCCTCGACCTTAAGCGAAGCGTAGAAAAACTTGGCTACACGGTTGTTGGTCTTGCTTCAACTGGCGAGAAAGCTATTGAGTTCATGGAAACAACCCGACCCGACCTCGTCCTCATGGACATTATGCTCGGAAAGGGAATGAACGGAATAGAATGCGCCCGCATTATCGATGACAAATGGCAAATTCCGGTCATTTTTCTTACCGCCTACGCTGACGACGGCATTCTTGAAGCAGCAAAAAAGGCGAAACCCTACGGTTACATTATTAAACCGTTCCGCATGAAAGATCTTCAGACTACCCTAGAGATTGCTCGGTACAAGTATCGTAGTCAAATTGCTGAAAAAGAAAAGCAGGGGTTTATCCAGGCTATTTTGGACAATGCTCAAGAAGGCATTTGCACCTTCAATTTTGAATTACACCTTGGCTATATGAATCGTACAGCTCGGAAGATGTTGGGAATTATCACTGAAAGAGGAGAAGCGGTCGGCGACTTTAGTGCGAGTAGCATTCTAAAACTAATGGACGCCCAGTCCCTTGAGGCCATCTCCCTCGGTTCTCTCTTTCCCGAGTTATACCATCCTGTTCCAGTCATTTTGGACGATCTTCTTTTACAAACCCTAGACGGAAATCTTCTCAATGTTTCGGTGAGGGTAAGTGAATTTTTGTCTCCAATTGATGGTAGCCAGCAATTTGTCGTTTCGATTCTCGATATTTCTACCCAGAAGAATATGGCTCGGTCTATCGACTATCAAACAAAACACGATGCACTTACCGATCTTCCCAATCGTGCCCATTTCTTGGGAACCCTTATTCGCCTTTGGACTAGCAAAGAATACGAAGAAAAACCTTACCACCTCATCCTCATAAATCTCGATAAATTTAAGATTATAAATGAAATAGCAGGACATACCGAGGGAGACCGGGTATTGCGAGATATTGCCCGGGATCTCGAGTCCCTTTTCCATTATCACAGCCTTGCCAGATTGAGCTCCGACGAGTTTGCCCTCCTCGTTCAGGGATCTACCGAACAAACTCGAACTCTAGGCGAAGGCCTTCGTTCGATACTTGAAAGAAGAATACCATGGAATAAGGAGTTCTTCCTCTTAACCGGCAGTGTGGGAATTGTACCGATAACCCAGAATTTTGCCGATAGCCAAACTATCATGGCAGCGGGAGACGATACGGTCTTTATGGTCAAAGCCCGTGGAGGTAATGGGGTAGAAGTTTTTAATCCCGAAAACACCGGGGTCAAAAAGCATCGAGGAGAAATGGTTTGGATAAATAGAATCGTCTCTGCCCTGGAGGACGATCGCTTTGTACTTTACGCCCAGCCGCTATCGCCCCTGAGAGCGGGCCTCCCAAAGAAAAAAGAAATTCTCATTCGCCTCTTGGACGAAAACCAAGCGCTTGTCAGCCCCGGAATCTTCATCGGTGCCGCAGAACGATACAAACTTATGGGGCGCATAGATCTCATGGTTCTTGCAAAAAGTCTGACGTTCATTCAAAGCCTCGAGAACCCTGACGAAACGGTCTACTGCGTCAACCTATCGGGTACTACCCTGCAAGATGGCAGTGCCTTGAGTGAAATTCTGCAGATGTTAGATCAGAATATTAACGTAGCATCCCAACTTCAATTTGAGATAACTGAAACAGCTGCGATTCAAAGTTTTGATCGGGTTATCGATTTCATTTACGAGGTAAAAAACCGCGGAATCACCTTTGCCCTTGATGACTTCGGAAACGGCTTTTCAAGCTTTGCCTACCTTAAAAAGCTTCCGATAAGTGTGCTCAAAATCGATGGTTCCTACGTTCGAGATATGATGCAAGATCACACGAGTCGGGCTATGGTGGCTGCTATTAATACGATGAGTCACGAACTTGGAATGATCACGGTGGCTGAGTTTGTATCGAGCCAAAGTGTTCTCGATGAACTTATTGCCCTTGGGGTAGACTACGCCCAAGGTTATACTATTTCGGAACCAAAGGTTCTTGCCCCCTGACGATGTCTATTCTTTATGGAATTCTTGGATTAAAACACTCGGGAAAAACAACCCTTGGTCGTTTGCTCTCTCAAAAATTGGAGCTGGGCTGGTACGATACCGATCGCCTTTTAGAAAAATGGTACCTCGAAAAGCAAAATGAAAAACCCCAGAAATACCCTGTCCGGGCAAAGAATGAAAGTTTTCTGCCTCGGCTCATTTATAGGACCCACGGTCCTGAGAATTTCTCTCGTTTCGAGGCGGAATCGTTGACCGATTTTCTTGAGACCTGTGATGATTACAGTCTAGTGCTCAGCACCGGTGGCGCATTCGTCACGAACCCGAGGGCTGTCGAGGTCCTAAAAACCAGGAAAAGTATCCTCCTCTTTCTCGATACCCCTGAGGAAGTCCTCTTCGGTCGAATAGAAAAAAAGGGGATACCACCCTTTATAGAGGCTTCTAACCTTGCAGAATCACGAAAAGTTTGGCATACCATCTACACAAGTCGCAGACAAGTCGCCCTAGAGATCGCAGACATCTGCATATCTTGCGGCGAATTAGAAATAAACGAAGTCTACAATCGTGTACTCGTGGCCCTCGAGGAGTGGAATAATGGCAGGTAATTCGTTTGGAGAAATATTTAAGATTACAACCTTTGGCGAAAGCCACGGGGGAGCAGTGGGGGTCGTCCTTGATGGAATGACTCCCGGAATCCCAATAAGCAAAGAAGAAATCCAGGTTCAGCTAGACCGAAGAAAACCTGGCCAGTCCTTTATTACGACCCCCCGGGCAGAACCAGACAAAATCCACCTGATGTCCGGAATTTTTGAAGGAAAGTCTACCGGTACACCTATTCTCATGATCCTTTACAACAAAGATTTTGAACCCGGGGCCTACGAAAACATCAAAGAGATGTTTCGACCGGGGCATGCGGATTACTCGTATTTTAAAAAGTACGGAGTTCGAGATTGGCGGGGTTCAGGACGGGCATCGGGACGAGAAACTTCGGCCCGGGTAGCAGCTGGAGCCGTTGCCCGCAAACTCCTCGAGGCCCGGGGAGTCAAGGTAATTGCCTATACCAAACGGGCCGGAGGAATTGAGTGCCAGACCTTCGACCCGGAGGCGATAGAGAAAAATCCTCTGAGGGCCTGCGATCCGGTCGCCGCAGAAAAAATGCTCGAGGTCATATCGAAGGTAAAAGACGAAGAAGACAGTATGGGCGGGATTATCGAATGTCGAATAACCGGTGTCGCCCCAGGTCTTGGAGAACCGGTTTTCGATAAACTTGATGCCGAAATCGCCCACGCTATTCTCTCGGTTGGATCCACTAAGGGTATCGAGTTTGGAGCAGGTTTCGCTGCTGCGGATATGCGGGGAAGCGAACATAACGATCAAATGGACTCGCAAAATTTTCTCTCGAACAACGCCGGCGGCATTATTGGTGGAATCTCGACCGGAAACGAAATTGTGTTTCGGGTAGTCGTAAAACCTACCTCTTCAATTTCACGGGTACAAATGACTCGGGACATGGGAGGAGTAACCAAAGAAATTCGAACGATTGGCCGCCACGACGCCTGTATTTGCCCACGAATTGTTCCTGTCATCGAGGCCATGGCCTGTTTAGTCCTCGAAGACCATTATAAACGACAAGCTGCAATGTTGGCTTAGGTTCGCCTGGACGAAGCTCAGACAAAAAAAGTCCGACTTGCGAAAGCCGGACTCATAAGTTCATCTAATCCAAAGAACCTATTCTTCGGGGGAAAAATCTTCTTTTCCTGCACCACACATTGGACACACCCAATCTTCGGGAAGCGCTTCAAAGGCCGTACCTGCGGCAATTCCGTTGTCCGTGTCGCCTTCAGCGGGATCGTAAATGTACCCACAGACTTCGCATACATACTTTGTCATCCGGGATCTCCTTTCATCGTTCTATTGGGTAATATTAATCAAAAAATTTGAGAACTGCAATCTTATACTCATCATTGCTAAGATCTTTTCCTAAACCAATGCGGGATAGGGAGAAATCGTAACGAACTGGATCCTGGGGACAGACTTGCCTAAAAAAGTGGGTTATCTCGTCCCGCGCACGAAGATCCGGGGAATTACGGGATGTAATTCCAAGCAGCACACCGGTTTGAAATATATGAGTATCCAGAGGATAAACCAAAGACGGAGCATAGGATGAGTCCCAGAGCCCAAGGTCGATGGAATCGTTTCGAACAACCCATCGAAGAAAAAGATGTAGTCGCTTGGCAATTCCTTCGGGATTAGGAAAACCAATTGCCGGTACGTCGGGTCCCGCACGCCTTACGAGTTCATCTCGTAGACCTCTCAATCCACCCTTGGCGTACACCGCTTCCAAAGACCCAAAAGACCTTTGTAGACTCGCTACCGATTTCAATATGGTACTTACGGCTCTCGGGTCAAAAAACCTGTAGCGCACTCCTCCAAGGAGGCCCTCAATATCTTCTACCTTCAACTCGGTCAATTGACTACTAGGGGAGGGAAACCTCTCGAAAATTCTATTGAGGAACGAGAGAATGAGCTCGACCCGACCAAGGGCGAAAACCGAGGAAACAAAAGCTACCAATTCCCTATCAGCAACCGAAGTAAACCGTCGGGGAACCTCGAGGGGATCGGGGTGAATAAATTCCGGAGAATGGTACTCCTGGTATATTCGTTCGCAGGCCCGAAGAATACGTGCTTTCTGAATAGCTGACATCTGCTCCATAGAAAGCTACCCTAACAGCTCCTGGGTCGGTTGCCCATAGCCCCTGGCCTTTGTATAGTACACAGTATGCGATTTGTTGTCCTAGGGATATTCATTGGCCTTCTTGTCGGATGTGGTACAACCCCAGAACAAGAAAAGCTTTTTCGTCAAAGAACTATCCAGACCTCGATAGAGAAATTCGAGAAAGAACTTTTAAACCCTGATCTGACCCCCGAGGAATCGGTAATACTTCGAGAGCAGGTAGCCATCTATCGGTCTCAATTATCTGAGGATACTATGATCCAATACCTCTTGGATTACGTATCAGCCAATCCTACCGACCCTTATAACTCCTTTTATCTTTATCGGGTAGCCCGGGTGAGTGAAGAACGGGGGCTTACCAATTTAGGTATACAACACTATCGGAGGCTCGTTACCTCCTATCCCGATGTACGCTGGCAAAACCAATCGATACATTTTTTGTCTCTTCAGAGACTCGTCGCCATCGAGGGTAATCCCCTTCTACGGGTAGAATATTATCAGGCTCTCTTGGAACGATTTCCGAATCAGATCGACCAAGGATACGTGTATTATCATCTTGCCCAGGATTTAGAAGCCTCGGGGCGTTATTCCGAGTCGATTCGGGCCTTTGAATCCTTTTTGCGGTTTCCCAATACAACAATTACCGGGGTTCCGGACGTCCATTATCAAATACGGGAAAAGCTGTCCTTCCACTACTCGAATAAGTCCTGGCTTCGGCCCGACCTCGATACTTTAATTAGCCAGGTAAAGAGTGCTATTTCTAGCAGAAGTGGCCGAAATTTACTCAACCTCCAGGCGAAGGTAAATTTCTTTACCGCCAGTTGGTTCCAGAACCGAAACGACGTAAACTCTCGTCCAGATTTTAACCTAATGGCCTTTCTATACAACGATTCTCGGATTCATTTTGCCCCCCAGGTTGAGTTGGCCTCGGACGGTACCGAAGCGTATTTACGAACCTGGGGTTGGAGTCCACGAATTCCCACCTGGTTCCTCTACTTTCGCCAGGTCGATTATCCTGCCGATCCCCTCATTCATGGTTCGTGGGAATGGGCAGGTATTCTTTTGGGCGAATCACTTTGAGTTTAATTCTCCCTGGCCGATAAAGAAGTGTGAAACCCCTACTCCTACTTTTTGGTATAGTATTTTTGCAAACCATCCTCTTTTCAAGCCCCCTTCCTGATCCTTGGACCAGGAGTCATCCCCCCAGCTTGGGCCTGCCCGGGCTTAACGAGCCCGAGGTTCAGGAGGTAATTGGAGAATACTACCAACCGAACCGCCTTCCTTGGATAGCAAGGGTCTATACCCAGTCAATGGCCCTGCGAACCCACATCATGGATCGGTTATCTTTCTATCAGGTCCCTCCAGAACTTTTTTTTATTCCTTTTATCGAGAGCGAGTTCAACGTGATAGCCCGTTCCCGCAGCAACGCCATGGGCTTATGGCAGTTCGTCGATAATTCTATGGCCCCATGGATGGTTAAGAACGAATTTAAGGACGAAAGGTTGAGTTTTTATCAATCAACCGAAGCTGGTATCTTAAAACTAATCGACAACTACCGAGTTCTGGGCGATTGGTTGTTAGCTGCAGCTGCCTACAACGCGGGTTTAGGGACCCTTCGACGCGCTATGGAGAGAACCGGTTTGCGGGACTTCTGGTCACTTTCCAGGGCTGGTGAACTTCCAATCGAAACCCAACGTTACATTCCGAAACTCCTGGCAACCGCGGCGGTGGCCCAACAGCTAGGAAGGTTAGGCAAGGTGCCCCAATGGGTTGAGCCAATTCATTGGACCCAAATTATGGTACCCGGTGGAACAAGCCTCGCTTCTATCGCCCAAGGTACCTCAACTTCCACAGCTTTGTTAGTGTTTGCGAATCGACACCTACTCCAGGGTACAACCCCACCAAACGAACTTTTTTATCCTGTAACGGTGCCAATTCCCTGGGCTCGAACAATGGAATCCTATATTAATTTCGGCCACTGATCCGCCGATACTCCTAAAAGATGAAGAAACATCGGGGTTTGCTACTTTCTATTCTCTTGTTTGTCCTGGCTCTCGGTGGATTTGGACAGACCGAGGTCTACAGCTACGTCGATTGGGGCACCGGCATACTTCATCTGGAAATAACCGGGTCTACCAGAGAGATTGAAACAAACCCTGCATCCGCAGCGACCACTACAACCCGGAATCTGGCAAACACGATGGCCACCCATATGCTGAACGCCTTGCTGCTTGTTCGTGTGGACTCGGCTACTCTCATTCGAGACCTGGCTCGAAGGAATCCAAGTCTCCTACGGAGCCTCGAGGCCATGGCTCAAGAAGCTCAACCAAAAGCATCGCGAATTTCTCGAGACCTAAGTAGGGTAACAATTCCCTACGAACTGCCACTTTTCCCCGGTCTGCCTTCCCTATTGGTTAATTATACTATTCCATCCCCGATGACTCAGGTTTTTCAGTGGCAGGGGGGCGGAACCTATTCGGGCCTGGTGATTTACGCCCAAGAACCTCTGCCGGTACGAGGAGAGACTACCCGGGGACAGCAGGAGTTTGCCCTTCTAAAACCTTCGCTCTTTCTGGATCTTTTTGATCCAAATCTAAACAGTATCTACGAAAGCCAAATGGGCCTTCCCGAATATCTAAAAATTTGGGGGAGTGCGGCGTACACCGACTCGTTCGACGAAACACCCTTTATCGAACGAATCGGTACCAAACCCCTTCGGGTCACTGCCTCTGAGCTTTTCGGGATTCATCCTACCGACCTCATTTTAACCGAACAAATTCGCGACTTACTCCTCTATAACGAAGAAAACCGAAAAATACTTCGGGAAGGTCGGATTCTGGTAATTTTGACCCCATCCGCCTTACAAGAAGAGTTGACTCAGATTTCGAGGGAGTAGAAAAGTCCCCGGTTTTTCGCTACAGTTTACCTCTATGAAAATTCGACAACCACAAAAGAGGCCCCGACTGGGACTCTTGGGCTTTATTTTTGGTTCATTCTTCCTTATTACCGGTTGTTCATCTCGATTCGAAGGTTACGGGGTCGTTCTTTGGAACCCCAATGAGACCGAAGATACTCAATTTGCTAATGGTCAACTGGTGGGAATTATCCAGACTTCGGATATTCGAAACATTTACACCCTGGGCAACCTCGAAGACGATAGTGCGCCCTCTTTAGAACTGGAACGTTGGCGAGTTAGAATGTTCGACCGACAGGCAGATGCCCAGGAGTTTGCCGAAAGCTTCAGCACCTTTGCCCAAATGTATGCTCGATCGCGAACCCAAGGACTTCCAATGCGCATAACCGACGATAATTTGAGTACAATGGTGTACAGGCTTAGGAGAGATGAACGGGTCAAGGTACTTTTTCGCCAAGAAGAACAGGTGAACTTGTCGGGTCTCCAAGGGTATTGGTATCAAGGACTTACCGAAACCGGAGTTACCGGATGGGTGTTTGGGGTCAACCTCGATATTGAAGGGGGAGATCGGGAACAATCCTCTGGCCCAGCATTGACCGACGAACTTCTGTTGAACTTCGTCCAGAATACATGGCGTCCCGAGTCATTCATTCCAATGATTCAAAATCGGCAATTTGATCTACGAAGCTTTTCGTCGAATTTTGGTCTCTTCTCGGATCCCGAGGCAAAACTATTTCGGCTAGTACTCCCCCAGGAGACCCAAGAATTCAACTATAGTTCTTTGTATTCTCCTCGCTATGGCCAGTACCTTGCCGAAGGCACAACCTTACAAATTACCCTCACTAGTCTCGAACGGGCTGTAATTCAGTACGAGAGTCAAGGGAGAATTGTTAGTCTGAATTTAGTAACGATTTCTGAAGACCTCGACTTGCTCGTTGAAAGTGAACTTTCCCGCAGACAGGCACTGCTGGATGGAATTCTAAAGGTCAGTCGACAGTTTCAAAGCCCCACCTACGGGAGAATTGAATTCTTAGATAATGCTAGGTTTTCTTGGAACGGGTACGAGACGATTCAATCGGATATACTACCTCCTGGGTTTAACGTGAACGGAAGAGTCGTATTTGATAGGTATCTTTCGGAAAACCTGCGAAATGAATATACCGGAGTCTTAAGCTTTTTACCGCCCCTGGGCGAGAGTTGGCCCCGAATGACCTGGCTCTATACCCTTAGTCCCGAAGGGCTACGTCTTGAGCATTACGGAACCAATAACGAGGTTGGCCAGGAAGTTACATCCCGGGCCCTTAGTCCATTTATTGTCTTCTTTCAGACCCAAGCTCAAAATTAATGCCCTTACTCCAAGTCTCGGGGCTTTCTTTCTCCTTTGGCGATAGAGAAATACTCAAAGAAGGATCCCTTCTCCTCGATCCCGGCACTCGCCTCGCCCTCAGCGGGGCCAACGGGAGTGGTAAAACTACCCTATTGCGGCTCATTGCCGGAATAATGGAAGCCCATGGTGGAACTATCTACCGGGGTAAGTCGACAGGACTGGGATACTTACCCCAGTCCGGAGTAGTCCACCAGGGAAAAACCCTTGCCGAAGAAGTTGAGTCCGCTTATGGAACTATGCATTCAATGGGGACACGCCTTGAGGAAATTGAAAGTCAATTGGCCGACCTCGAGAGTCAACTCACCACTACCTCCGACCGAGAACTTCAGAGAGTCGAAAAAGAATTCCACCGCCTCGTAGAAGAACAACACGAAATTCATGAATCCCTCGAGAGTTCAGGTTTTTATCGCCGAAGTAGCGAAATAGAATCGGTCCTACAAGGACTTGGATTTTCTAAAGGTGATTTTGAGAAGCCAACTCACCAGTTCTCCGGTGGTTGGCAGATGCGCATTGCCCTTGCTAAAGTGCTTTTATCGCGTCCCGATGTCCTTCTCCTGGATGAACCGACAAACTACCTGGACATCGAAGCTCGAGAATGGCTAGAAAATTGGCTCAATGCCTTTGCCGGTGGGGTTCTCATGGTTAGTCACGATCGGTACTTTCTTGATAAGACCATACAAGGGGTCGCCGAACTCTACCTGGGTAGACTCAAAATGTATAAGGGTAACTACACTTCCTACGAAACTCGCCGGGCTCTTGAACTCGAACTCATTATTAGGGCCTATCAAGATCAACAAGAAGACATTGCAAAACTCGAGGATTTCATAAGGCGTTTCCGGTACAACGCCAGCAAAGCAGCGATGGTTCAAAGCCGGGTGAAGACCCTAGAAAAGATTGAAGTCATAGAAATCCCCGAAGGGTTGAAGAAAATCCACTTTCACTTTCCCCCCGCCCCCCGGTCGGGAGATTTATGCCTTCGGGTGGAGGGACTTGAAAAAGCCTATCCCCAGCGACCGCTTTTTCGTCACCTAGACTTCGAAGTCCAAAGGGGCGAAAAAATCGCTCTGGTTGGAAAAAACGGTGCGGGAAAATCTACCCTCATGAAAATTCTCGGCGGACAAGATACCCACTTCCGAGGGACGGTGCACTTAGGCGCAAACGTTGTTCGGGGTTATTTTTCCCAAGACGTAGAAGGATCCTTGGATTTACACCAGACGGTTATAGAAGCCGTAGAAACCCAGGCATCAACGGAAATGTTTCCATACCTGCGAGGGCTGCTCGGGGCCTTCCTTTTTCGGGGCGACGACATCTTTAAACCGGTAAAAGTACTTTCGGGAGGAGAAAAAAATCGACTCGCCTTGGTTCGACTGCTTTTGACCCCGGCGAACCTCCTTTTAATGGACGAGCCCACGAATCACCTGGATCTAGCTAGCAAGGATGTCTTGCTTGACGCCCTTACTCGATTTGCCGGCACGGTCATTTTTGTAAGCCACGACCATGAGTTTATCGAAGCTCTGGCGACGAGAGTACTAGAGGTGAGCGAAGACCCAAAAGACCCCGAAGGGTACCGTAGAACCCGAAACTTTCCCGGTGGCTACGACTATTACCGCTACCGACTAAACCAGGAACTTACGCCCTCCCCGGTAGTCGCCACCAAAAGTGCACCACCTCTCTCGCGGGAAGAAGAAAAGGCTCGGAAATCGCAAATTCGCAAACTCGAAAAAGAGGAAGAGGAACTTCTGTCAGCGATTGAGACCCTCGAACAGCGGAATAATCAAATTATGGAACTCCTGGGGACAGAAGAAGTGTACACACACCTGGAAAAACTGAAAAAACTTCATAGTGAAAAGTCCACAAACGAAGAGAAGATTTCGGACCTATCAAAAAGATGGGAAGAGGCATCGGAACAACTAGAACAGATTTTAGAGATGGTATGATTTACGTGGTTGGGCGGAAGGGGTTATCCTCAATCTGACGGGATTGGGGAGCCGGTAGTAGGTTGAGGGCACCGAGAGGCACACGACCTCGCTTTAGAGATTAACTAAAACCTGCCACCGAACACCATAGAGCGGCGCACCGACTGACCGGTGCAACCGCGAATAGGAGTACGGTGTAACTCGCGTCTGACCAAAGACTCCCAGTCCTTTTTATATCCAAAAGGAGGGAGAAATGGAAGAGAAGATTCGGTATGTAGGTATCGACCTGAGT
>Ga0210043_1000573_pt1 | contig 38367 bp, 48 predicted proteins | sample CryGeymet201501t_FD_183990 | JGI IMG/M metagenome (GOLD analysis project Ga0210043, IMG submission 183990) | Groundwater microbial communities from Crystal Geyser aquifers in Utah, USA - Crystal Geyser metaG 2015-01t (SPAdes) (version 2) | ecosystem: Environmental > Aquatic > Deep subsurface >... | reverse complement strand
AAACTTTGGTGGTGCTGGAGGTACAGCAACCGGAGGTGATATAAATATAAACGGAGGTGAGGGAGGTTTTGGATATGGAGAAAGTAAAGATAATGCCAGACCCGGATACATACCAGGAATGGGAGCTACATCTTTTTTTGGTGGACAAGGAGCATACGGATCCGGATCTCGTGGTGGTAGAGACAGTAATAGTTCAGCCGGATCAAACGGAATAGTAATCGTAACTGAATACTACTAATATGCCAGTCGACACAACACAACTTAATAAAGCTCTAGCTGGGTTAATCCCAACTATTGATAGTAAAGGCAAGGCTGATACTGTCGCTAAATCTGGACTCCTTGAAAGTCTCCAGTCTTTTACCAACTCTCTTAGTAGCTACTCAGCAAACGCAACTAATGACTCAAAGGACAAGGCAAAGCAACCTCGAACTGTAAGAACTACAGCCGAGGATCGAGCAAATGCTATTTTTGGAGAACAAGGGAAAGCTCCAACCGAGGAGGATATTTTCCGAAAGAATAAACGCATGGCTCAAGGTCAAATTGATCTTATTAAACAGCAAACAGATCAAGTTATTGAGGGAGATCTTGAAGCTGGTAAAAGACTCCAGGCTCGAGCTCGAGCATTAAATAACAACTCTGGACTTGGAGGATCTACTTTTGCAACTAAAAATGCTCAAGGTGTAGATACTGAAATAGATAAAGTGGTCCAGTCACGACGACGAGAGCAAGATGCACAAATCAATGCACTTCTTTCTGGTGTAGCGATGCGATCCACTACTGAGTTTCAGACTGAGCGAGCTAACTTTTTAAAGAACGCACAGGATCGTTTGGATTTGATTGATGAGTTTAATACTAACCTCCGAGAGACTGCTAAGACAGATATCTCAGCGTTGGTGGCGAATGGAGCAACTCTCGACACTCTTAAAACCTCCGAGCCAGATACATACAATCAACTCCTCGAGGATGTAGGAGGATCAGAGGAGCTACTTAACGCTTATTTTGCAAGCTCTGTGCCGGCTGATCAAGTACTTTATGAGTCCAATGTAAACGGACGATTTGTACAAGTGATCCAGGATCCTATAACCGGACAACAACGTAAGCAAGAGTTTGATCTTGGAGAGGACTATCGAACTGATGGCCTTAAACTCATTACTAAAACAGCCTCCGGCCAACTTGTGTTTGGTCCCGATGTACTTACTGATCCATCACAACTAAAGATCTACGGATCTGTAGGACAGTTTGGAAGTGCTGGAGGAAGTGGCACAGAAAAACAAATCTTTTCTTTTGATACAACCGGCAAGGAGGAACTAATAGCCGGAGGGTTTAGCGGTGGTGATGTTAAAAGTCTCCAGTCCGATATTAACGAGTATGGACTCGATGAGGCACTTAAAGGCCTTGATGATCAGCAACAAGCAATAGTCCGGAGAGCCATTAAAAAAGAGGAGGAGGATACATCACTTGATCGAGGGGGAGTAGCTAAGTTTCTAGGTATCACAAATCCAGATGATGACACTCCAGGAGCTACTACTAAGACTGGTGGTTTCTTAGGTTTTGGTGGTACTGAAACTACAGCTCCAAGTCCTAAGCAAACAGTCGATCAGATTATGCAGTTTGTCGAAAGCTACAAAGCTCTTGGTTTAACCGATGAGCAGATCCGTAAAGAGATCCTAGATGCTCAAAAGGCTCAACAGAAAAAAGCCGAAGAAGATGCTAAGAAAAAATAAAAGCTATGTATGTACCCGTCTCAGAGAGAAAGAAAAAAGCGGAGCAAGCCGTACAGTCCGGATCTCCAAAGGCTCCAGCAACCATCACTACGAAATCCACTAGTGGGGGTTATGTGCCGGTATCTCAGCGAGGAGGGAATACTAATACGTCAAAGTCTAGCGTCGGAAAAGCTCTCAATTTAAAACCTTTTATTGGTCCCTCAATCCAGGAGCGATTGATGAGTAAACCGGCATCTAACGTAAAGTTTGGTATTGATATCCCTACATCCACTCCAGCTATAGCATCTAGCCAGACTAAGACATCCACTCCCTCGAGTAACGTACAGCCGGCTCCAATAGTTCCGACTGAAAAGCCAAAGACTTTTGCAGATCTTACTGACGCTGAAAAATCTCAATACAATCAGCAAAAATCACAAGCTGATATCGATCAAGGGGTAACACTCGGACAAGGCCAGGAGGATTTAGTACAAAAAGCCAGACAGTCATTAAGTAAGATCCCACTCGTGGGTAAGTTTCTTACTGGTACTGGTCCACAAGGTCCATCCAATAGTCTCTACACTCCAGGCTCTATCCCTCAGACGATTGTCGAAAAGGGAGTACTTGGTTTTCTGTTTGAGGGTTTCCAAAAGAAAATGGATCCTACTGATGCCGAAGTAGGTGAGCAAGTAATGACTCGCTACGACAAACTAGCCGAGAGTTTTCCAGATTTAACCGAGCGAGAGCTACTTGATAAAGCTATCCAGGACGTAAAAAACAATGCTGTTAAAACAGTTCCTAAAGCTCCAGGCCAGGAGGGTAACAACGTAGATCAACTGGCAGATACCGGAGCCGAGCTTTCAAAAGAGGAGAAATCAGCACTCCGAGTCACGAACTTACTCGAGGATGCTTTTGCTGTCCTTGATGCTCCTATATTTTTTGGGACTACAAAAATCGCTAAAGGTCCTATCTTAGCGACACTTAAAAACTATGATGATGTAAAAGACATTACTCCAGTCCTTAAAAATCTAGGCATCAGCGAGGAGGTGGCCGAGGAGATCGCTCCTAAGATAGCTCAGTCACAGAATGAGCTCAGCATAGCCAAAATCCTCGATGACGCTGTTAAAGGTCCCGATGCGACAGAAGTATCAAAGGTAGTATCAGACGCTCCTAAAGTTGATCCTGTGGCCTTTAAAGAGGCGGTTACAAAGGGAGATACTGTAAAGGCCGTCGATGACGCTCTAAAAGTCTTTGATAACGGCAAGGGTAATATAGTGATTGATCCGGACGCTCTCAAAAAAGTGGCCGGTATGACTGATCCTAAAGATCACGAGACTTTCTCACAACTTGCAAAGGATGCGTTTGCTAAGGCTCTCAAGGAGGATAAGAATGATACAGTCCGGTTTTTAGCCGGTGGATCTGGATCTGGGAAAAGCGAAACAGTCCTTAAAAAACTAGAGACTAACGATGATGTAAAAGGAATCATTGTAGATGGTGTAATGGCAGACTACGATAGTGCGATAGCTAAACTAAAACAGGTAGAGGAGTTTGGTAAATCTATCGAAATTGATGCAATCTTGCCAGACATAGCTAGAGCTTGGAAGTGGGCTCAATCAAGAGCAATACGAACTGGTAGAGACGTACCATTGAAAGTGTTTATAGATAAGCATGTAGGCTTTGTTAATACTATAAAAAAACTAGCAGATGATGGCTATAAAATAAATCTTTCAGATACTCGCTTAGTAAGAAACAAAGCCGACCTCGGAACTGATCGAATGAGGATTATTACAGATCCGGATGAGATTATTGCAACGGTTGACAAATTGAGGTATAATAAGGAAAATCTTTATAAGTATTTAAGCACAAACGAAAATGCTAAACTCACTGAAAAACAAATCCGCAAATCAAAAACCCGACGAGAGGAGTCTCTCCGATCCGAAAAAGCGACCACAAAGAGCGTGGCCAAAAAACCCGACTCCGACATCCGGTCCAGCGTACGAGAAAGGACAGCAAGCGTTTCGAGAGGGGATGGAGGAAATACTCGAAGCCGTAGGGTAAACAATAAACTCCAGGATCAAGTAGCTCAGTCTACATCCTTTAACCATTTCTTTAACAAGACTGGTATTACTCGTGAGGCTCTTGAGGCCACTGTAAAAAGCAAGGGATTTGCTAGTGCTGAGGAGTACTACAAGGCCACTAAAGCAAAAATAGCTAAGCAAGCTGACGATGATGCCACAGCTCTCTCTCCTACTGAGATCGCTCGAAAGGCCAGGACAGCACTACTCGATAAAAAGGGTGGTACTACTTTGTCGAAAGCAGAGGAGTTGGAATATAAAAAACTCGAGATAGAGTTTGCTAAGGATGCCATCGATGCAAATCCAGCTAAGCAACTAGCAAAGTATGCTCCTAAAGTCGGAGAAAATGTCGGCTCTCTTGGAGAGGTAACTGGTATTGGTAAATCAAAGTGGGCTACACAAGGCGATGAGATCGCTGGAGATCTAGGTTTTGAGTCTACAGAGATGGCTCGAGAGGAGTTTAGGTTATACGTGAAACAACGTGAGCGACTAGCTGAGATGATCGAGGAGGTCCAAAGCCGTACTCAAGACTACCGAGATACTAAGAAAATCCTTGAGGCACTCAAAGCTGAGATTAAGGCTGAGGGTGTTTCACGACAAAAAGAGCTCGCAAACGTCCGAGATTTTTTCCATTTCTCACAGCACGAGTGGAATCGAATCCTCAAGCGAACACGTTTCCAGGATCCTCGTCTCTATACCGACGATCAGTGGAAAGCCTACATGGATAAAATCCAGATTGAGGGAGAGGCAACCTTTAGAGCTATTGAGCGTCGTGTAGAACTCAAGTCTCTCATCTTTGAGCGTGACTTTAAAAAGACTGAAAATATGTTTCAAGCGATGGGCTACCCTAGCATGGAGCAGATGACAGAAAAGCAAATCGTCGAGATGATCGATGTACTTGAGAACTTTAAACTAGGTGATGAGTTTCTCACCAAGCGACAGATCCAAACTGTAAAACATACAGACATAGCAGACATCCGGACGATCCGTGAGGCTCTTGAGAGTCTGGCTAAGGATGCTGGAGTCGAGCCTGGATCTATTGGTAACGTCGCTTACAAGGAAATGGATGAGTATCGATATGACTCAGCTCTAGCTAGACAGAATCCATTTTATGATGTGATGGTCACTGAAAAGAATCGAGCCTTTATTGAGGCTGGAGAGAACGTGATTAAGATCCGAGAGCGACTTGATGTATTGATGAGTAAGGCTCGCAAGTCTACAAAGCGAGGTTTCCTCGATAAGTTTATCCCTACAGATAAAAAGATTTTCCAGTGGCTCGAGTCTGATGCTCTTGGTAAGTCTAAACTGGCTGATGAAATGACAGCCGAGGAGATCGAAGCCGGCCAATATATTAAAAATCTATACGAGCAAGCTCGAGACTACCTGGTCCAGATGCAAGTATTAAAAAAGTACCGATCGGATTACATCACTCATATCCGACGTGGTTTCCTTGAAACTTGGAAAGACGACGGTCTTATCAAAGCATTTAAAGAGAGCTTTGATCAGTACAAACAAGATGAGGCTTATCTCAATATCCTTGATGGCGATACCGGAGAGATCCTCCCTCTGGAAAAGTTTTTCCAATTCTCTATGCAACGTACCGGAGGCATGGTCCCGACACAGAACGTCGCTAAAGCTGTAGAGATCTACTTTACTACCTTTGAACGTAAGGTGGCACTCGACAGCCTGGTCCCTAAGATTGATATCTATGCTCATGCGTTATCGCCTCGAGTGTATTCTGAGCGTGGCCTAGAGCTCGATCGATCCCTTAAAAAGTTTACAAAGAAGTGGCTCAACACTAAAAAGGGACGTGTAGCTGAGACGATTGTAAAGCCTGGAGGTCGTGTCGACTGGGTACTCCGCTCCGGTGTAGCTCTTACTCGTATTATCGACTTGGGCTTTAGTGTGCCGGTCGGAGTTGCCTCTTTCTTAGGTGAGCAATCATCTACCTTTATAGGCCTCGGAGCTCGTAAGATGTCACTCGGATCTGGCCGTATGCTCACTAAGCGAGGACAAGAGATCCTCCGTCAGAATGAGTCTTTCATCGGAGAGAGTACGCTGACAAAAATGCGTAACCAAGCTAGTGATCCAGGAGATAAACTTATGACAGGAATGTTTGCTTTGTTTGCTGAGGGAGCACGTACAGCTAACGCTCAACACTTGCTAGGATCCCTTACAAAGCAAGAGTTTAAGACAGGTATCATCACATCAAAACGTCTAGCAGAACTCCGTAAAGAGATGGGTCGCTACCGAGTAGTAGAGGGAGCTGAGTCAGTGATGGGTAAGACAGCACTTGGAAAAGTCTTTACTCAGTATCGTACCTGGGCGGTCCCGATCATGTCGACAACTATCGATAACCTAAAGACGGTCCAGAACGTCGCTCGTAAAGAGGGACTCAAGGCCACACTCAAGCGTAAGGAAACTAGAGAGCTCCTCCGATCAGCTCTATTGGCTGGTACTATCTCACTCGTGGTCGGTGGCTACGCTCGCTCTCTACAAGATAAAAAGGACAGGAGCTTTGCTGAGCAATTAGTCGTTAAAGGCTACCAGGATGCTCTCACAATGGTCGGAGCGATGGATCCTAACCTGTTTACCTCACAGGCTCGCTTTAATGCTTTCCTAGCCGATATCATTAAGGGTCTAACTGACATCGTTTCTTTTGAGGACGGTTTCTTAAACCCTAAGATGGATATCATCAAGTCCGGAGAGGATGAGGGTAAGAATCGTGGTATTACTAAGCTCAAGAAAACAATCTCTCCAAAAGTGTTTGGTCAGTTCGATAACGGACTCTTTGAGGGGGATGAGGAGACTCCAGAGAGCTCAGTACCAAAACTCCCTCAGCTCCCAGCTCTCCCAGCAAACAGCTTGCCAAAACTCCCACAATTACCTACACTATAGTTATGACATTTGTTATTGGGATAATCATCGTGTTAGTTGTTATATGGGCCTCTTGTAAGGACTCAGACGACGCTCGAGCACAAAAATATGAGAACACTAACTAAGATAGCGGTCCACCATGCCGGAGGTATTGCTAACGATCCTTATGCGTCGTCGTTGCATTTAACTCCACAACAGATCAGTCAATACCATCGACAGCGATGGAATGATTACAATCCATCAATGTATATCCTTAATGAGTCTATCCGGTGGGCTGGCTACAACGTGATCTATGATCCAAAGACTCGTACCTTTACACAATGTCGAGCTCTAGGAGAGGAGACGATGGCACAAGTAGGCCATAACTTTGATACTTTCTCAGTCTGTATCATTGGTAACTACATGCGAGATCCAGCAACCGGCCGGAGCGTAGATCCTATGACTCCAGAGATCGAGGCTGATATCGCTCGTTACCTCAGTAAGCTGATCGCAAAAGACTACAAGGATGTGGTCGTAGTCCCTGGAACTACGCTCAATTTTGCCATCGCTCGCACTGGTCCTCATCGTATCTATCAACAGACTGACTGCTACGGCACATCACTTAGTAACAAGTGGATCCAGGATCTACTCGCTGAGAAAAAGTATCCGACTGTAGATGCTGAACTCAGCATGAAGATCGCTCTCTTAAAAAGGATTGTGGAGCTCTACCTACAGCTCCAAAGACTCAAGACTCAATTAAAGGGAGTGATCGTACCGCCTCCTCTGTTTGGGGGTCAAGGCGATCATGCCTGTGTCGGTTTTATTCATTTAAAATAATCGTATGTTTGAAAACTTTTCACGAGAACAACTCCTCCGCCAGATCGGTATGGTGTTTACCCTCGTTATGCTGTTTGGTGTAGATCTTACTAAGTATGGTCTTACACCAGACTCAGTAGCTCAAGCAATCACTACTATCATCCTTGTGGTGACTCTAGCGATCAATGCTGTAGGCTACATCATCCGTTACATGAAAGGTGACGTTAAACCATTAGGAGGTCGTCGGTACGGTCCTTAAAAGTAAGTACCGACGGTAGTGTGTATCCCAATACGAAACTACAGAAAAAGCCGGACTTTTGTCCGGCTTTTTCTTTGTTTCGAGGGTGTGTATATCCTGTGGATAGTGAGCGTATAAGATGACGTACAAGATCCGGACAGGATGTTGGTAGCCTGTGGACAATTTTGGGGATAACTCAGAGAGAGTCCCTATACACAGCTTAATGAACACTTAATGAAGTTTTAATTCACAGTAGAAAGGAGCGGAATAATACTTAAAAATAAAGAGATTTTTAATTTTTCCACAGTATCCACAGGGCTAATAGTAATAATAAGGACTAAAAAAAGAAAAAAGATAGAACATCCGGAAAAATCTGATTTAGTCCTCAAAACTGTGTATAACGTGCGACAAAACCTCACGAGCTGAGAAAGGGTGGCCAGGGTGTGCCTCCTCCAATTTCCGCTTTACGCTGTAGATAATGGCCCACTCTTGCTTAGTTAGCTCAACTCCGGATCCCTCTTTCTTTTCCGGTAGAGCACGAGTCGCTGACTTTGGCTCCGGTACTGGAGGAGTGTATGGTCCGTGTATAGAGTTGAGGTAGATCTCTCGCTGTCTCCAGTTTACCGCTTTACCATATCCCATTGGATCAAAGAGCTTATTCTCGGTATCACGATAGATCATCGCTCGATCCAGCGTCTCTCTGACTTTGATGTTATCGGCTTTAAAGTGGATTGACTGTAGAATAGGCAAGATACAAAATCGCTCCTGGACGTTTGAGCCAGCAAACTTTAAGTTATGATGCCACTCAATAGGATCCTCCGGAGTACTCCGCTTGCCGGTTATACAGCAGTACTCGTACTCTTGATCCTTAGATAACTCATCTCTGAGCTTTAGCGGTATAGTGTTTTTTTTACTTTTCATAGTGTGTATCCCATTAGATTTTGTTAATCGATCCAGTAGCCTTTGATTGAGTTGGTGCATACTTCTCGCTCTCGATCGTAGCCGTACCATTTGACATCGTGCCATCGATCGACAATAAACCGGAGAGCAAAGTAAGGGTCCAAAGCCTGTTCTTTAGTAATGTGAGGGTGGTTTGGTAAGTGGATTTGAGAGAGGCCATAAGACTCCTCCTGGATACCTTGCTCATTGAAGTAACCAGATTTGATGTTGTACCACATAGACTCACAATAAATCGTACGTGAGACAATTTCTGGATTTACATCAGTACCCTCAGCATAGTCGTATAGGTACTTGATCAACTCAGCCGTCTTAGCTGTCTTGTGAGGGATCTCTTTTAAGGCTTTCTCTACCGGCTCCTCATTTTCGCAAACGATAGCATCCAGTCCACAGAGCTCCTCATCAGACATGGTCGCCTCGGTTGAAGCCTCAGCGTGTTGTGTAAACGTGTAGATCTCCGGAGAGGCTACGTAGTGTACTGGATCGCCACCATCAAGGCTTATAGCTAGTAATAAGGTCAGAACTTTAACGATTAAAATGATCGTTGCTACTTTATGTTTATCAGATTTCATAGTTTGGAGGTTAGGTTTTTAATGTTTACCTCCAAGCTCTAGTATACACTATCTGCAACGGTTGCATTACTACATTAACAAAAAGTGGGGATAAGTGCAACCGTTGTGTATAGAGCTGGGTATATACTGTTGGGGTATGGGATACGGTATGCAATTTTTTACAAAAAATGTTTTGAGTTTGAACATGACTCTTACGTTGGCCGTATCTGGTACATTTTTTGCTCTCTGTGGAGAGAGAGCATATGCTGGTATAGTAAAAGGGCTCCTCGGCTGAGGGCCTTTTTGCTGTCAGCTTTATTATTTAACTTAATCGCTATGGAAGATCAGAGACGAAAGATCGAGCTCGTACGAGACTGGATAGTATCAACTATCAAGCCTCTACTCGACGAGCCGGAGAAACTCTCAGTCCGTCCTAGTATTGATGCACGAGGCGTACTGTTTACAGTAAAGCCGTCCGACATTGATGCTGGATCACTGATAGGGAAAGGAGGGACGACAATCAAGTCTCTCCGAGCATTACTAGCCGGAGTTGGAAAGCGTAACGACATGAGAGCATCTCTCGTGTTGGATGTTCCAGAATATAAAACCAAGTAGCTTATGGATGAACAAAAAACATTTAACCCTCTGGACTACACAAAGCCAAAGGTCTACACTCTCTATATCGGGATTGTAGAAAACGACGAGGAGGATCCAGAAAAGCCTCCACAGTACGAGGACATTGGAGAGCATCGCACCATCAATGTGATGGCCGGCTCAATGGAGGATCTCCAGGGTAAGATGGATCAAATCTTACACGAGGGAGAGTACTTCATGGGAGCAGTATTACTAGCAGTACTCGAGCACAGTTTTAGTGATCGGGTTAAGTTCTTAAAATAGTTATGAACGACACAGCACAGCAAGTACCAGAAAGGAAAGGGATCAAGATCCACATCTTTAAGATGAGCCAGCAAAAAGAGATTAACGAATGTCTCCGGACAATCCGTCTCGCTGAGCATGGAGTACACATGAACCCTGGGAGTATGTTTAAGGAGGGTAATATCTGCATCTTTGAAAACCTCGAGCCTATTGAGGACACAAGTAGCAAGATAGCTCTCGGACATACAAGCGAGGAGATGCTCCGATCGATTGATCAGAAGTGGAGGAAGTTCCAGACAGCTCTCCAGGAGACTGATATTACTCTCGAGTACTACCGGCCTCGAATGAAGACTGGATCTGCTAACACTCAGATGGAAAATCAAAAGATCGTAAAAAACCACGAGCAACTCCGAAAGGATATCCTCGCTCGTATGGCGATGTGTAGGAGGGAGGCACTACTCATAGTGTCTGGTCGATACCCTCAGCTTGAGCTTACTAAGACAGAAAGCGAAAGCTACAAGTCAGCGTTTGAGCTACCTCCTCTAGAACAAGTAGAGCCGGACTCCGTATATGGCAAACCACAAGAACAGATGGCTTTATGGCATATCTAGCGTTTAAGCACGTAGAATCGCTACAGGAGGCCTCACAGCTCCGTCAGTAATACACTGGCGAGAGAGTGGTGGTCCGGATAAGGGGTCTGGCCGACAGGTCCTCCGGTTAAAGTAATGGCTTACATCACTACTCTCCCTCCAGTGTTTAACTGGGATTATTAGTTAAAGTATCGATTATGGATGGAAATACAAAAAGGGATAGGGAGCTGACTTTTGGTGAGAAAGCGGTAGGACTCGCTTTTAATCCTGGTCAAAATGAGGAAGTATTTATCCTCAAAACAGCCTATGCCAAAGTGATCGATCGTCTTGATGATATGCGTAAGAAGTCAGAATCTCCGGAAGTAAAAAGACTCTGCTCTGTCGCTATCACTGAGGCACAGTCAGCTCAGATGTGGGCTGTCAAAGCGGTTACATGGTCAGACTAAACGGAATACTCAAAGGCGTAAATGCCAAGAGCAAGGTCACAGACAACAATGAGACGATCCACACCTTAGAGATTAAGGTGGAGCTCGTACACGGAGAGGATCCTAGTAAGATCCAGGAGGTTGTCGAAAATCTCAAGGAGATGATCGAGCTCGGAGTACAGTCGATCCAGCCAGCATTACCGGATGCTGACGACGATAAGGGCTAATATCAGAGAGTGGGTGGTCCACTCTCGACAGCTCTACTCCACCACAAGCTAGTAACCTCCCTCTGTCGCCTTTACAGAAAGGTGGGGAGGCTGGGACTAGAGCTGTCGAAAGGTGATCACATTTAAGAAAAATATTTATGGAACTACATAAAGTAAAACTAGCCAAAGGACATCTGCTCATTGATGCTATTTCTCAGTGTGTGGATTTTATACAAGGTAAGTATGCGGTCCGTCCGACAGTGATTAAGCATAACGATATGAGTCTGATGCGATCCGTCGCTTTCAGCTCGCTCAATATGACGACACAAAATCACTATGCGGTCCAGCGTATTTATGGGATGGAGGTAAAACGCTCGACAAAAGTTACAAAGGATAGTGTAATCTTATCTGTAGTGGTAGGATCTCAATTAGTTGATGTGGTCCAGATCACTGTCACTTAAACCTATGCCAACGGCTACCAAACCAAAACTGAAACTTAAAAAAAAGCTGGTCCTTAAAAAACCAGAGCTTAAAGATAATAAGGAACCACCTAAAAAAATAATCAGAGGATCTAGGAAAAAAAAAGATATTACTGAAAAGATCCAGACACTTATTGCTCGAGGTCAGTACACCGAGGAGTATAACTTTGATGATCTCTCTCCACAGGAAAAGTTTTTTTGTGAGTTATTTGCATCTGATCAAGAGTTTTTTGGAAACGGTGTCCGAGCTTATATTAAAGCGTTTAATGTTAATTTAAAGATCCCTGGAGCCTATGATGTAGCCTCTAACGCTTCTTATAGATTGCTTAAAACTGCTCAGATTTTGGCCTATATAAATCATGTAATGGAGGTGGGAGATTTAAATGATGCGTTTGTAGACAAGCAACACGCTTTCTTACTCATACAAAACGCTGATCTAAAAACTAAGATGCAAGCGATCAAACACTATGACGTAAAGAAAGGCCGTATTATCAAGAAGTTTAAGCTCGACAAGCACACTCATCATCACGTTACTCCGGAGGAGGCTGAGATCCTGGATGAGATTTTTGGAGCTGATGAGGACGATGATTAAAGGCTGTGGATATTCTGTGTATAACTAATACTTGCAACGGTTGCATAAATAAGCTATGATGTAGGTACGTTAATCAAGTAAGCCATTACACCATGAATACAACAACACAAAACACGGTCACTCTCCCAAGTTGGTACACAGGTAGTGATCTGGTCAATCCGATCAATCGATATGAGGAGGTAGTAAAGCAACGAGTTGCTGAGACATACAAGGATAGCCCAACAGCATATCCAAAGGTAGAAGTAACTGAGGGTCCTAAGAACTGGAAAATCATTGTTACCACTTTTGGCCAACGATCAGTCCACTCATTTGTAGAACGTGCGACTGGTAACATCCTCAAGCCGGCTGGCTGGAACGCTCCAGCGAAAGGAGTCCGAGGCAACATCAACGATCCAGATGACGGAGCCTCAGCTCTCGATGCCTACGGAGTCAGATACCTCCGATAAAAACCTTTAATAAAAAGCCTGTGGACAATTTCCACAGGCTTTTTAGTTGCAACGGTTGCGAGTGTGTGCTATATTTAAATAAAGATTAAAAGTAATTGGGATACACAATATGCAAACATTAAACATCTACGAGCAAAAGCAACAGAACAAAAAGGAGCGACTTCTCGCTAAGTCTGAAACTCTCAGTATCGAGGCGACTCGAGTCCACGACGAGGGGATGACAGCTCTAAAAGCTATACCTTTTGGCCAGCCGGTTATGCCAGATCATTACTCATACCGCTCAGACATCGCATACCGACGACGAGCTGTTAATAAGATCGGCAAATCCTTTGATCTCTCAAAGAAAGCGAGCCTCTTTCAACAGCGAGCTGAGGCGGTCGGTACTGGTGGTATCAGCTCAGATGATCCGGATGCTGTCTTAAAGCTCACAGTCCAACTCGGTCAGCTTAAAAAGAAACACGACACCATGCTCTCAATGAACGCTGAGTCACGTCGAAAGAATACAGAAAAGCCTTGTCCTACTTGGATGCTCAGCAACTCAAACGCCAACATCAAGCGAGTAGAGCGACGCATCGATGAGCTCAAGAGTAAAGAGTCGATGACACTCCGTCCGGATGTAGTGACTGATCTCTACACCATGCGAGAGGATAAAGAGGACAATCGGATCCACTTTATCTTTGAGGGCAAGCCAGAGGATGAGATCCGCTCCATCCTCCGTCGCAACGCTTTCAAGTGGAGTCCTACTCGTGGAGCCTGGGTCCGACAGCTTACTCAAAATGGTCGACGAGGAGCTGATCGAGTTATGAGCGATATCCTGGAGATACTATGAAGTTTGTTTACTTCCGGAGGGTTAAAGGTGGTGGCCTCCACTTAATCCAGCTTATCATTGGCCCGATCATTATCGGATATAGTCGCAATAGATCTTGGTCTAACGGTAAGATCGGTCGAGAGATCTACATCAAGCAACGCAATCAAACACTCCTATGATCAATAAAATCAAACACTCACTGGCTGTCTACTACCTGGATCGATGTCCAGATCCTTTGTGTACCGGCTCGATCGTACCCTGGGGTACTAAGAAAGAGTATTGCGACACTTGCCGACGCTCTGAGTTTTCAGACTACCCTCAGCTCGACTGGTGGAAAGTAAACACGATCATCATTTTATTAGTGCTGTTAGCTATCAATCTTTTATGAGCTCACTAGATCACGAGAGGATAGTAATCACTGATGCTATAAAAAGCATTATAGGTGGATACGATATAGAGGATGCTGATATGGCTAATATGGTTACCTACATCCAGGGCCTTAAAAAAATCTTTACAGAGTTAGGGAGTGAAGTAATGAATATGGGAAAAATAACCATTACCGAGTCAAGCACTGAGGGAAAGTATTGGATTGTTAATCAAGATGGTGAGGGGATATCTATCGATAAAACTCGATGGCACGATGAGATTGAGTTGTTATTTAATAAGTTATTTTAAATATGACAGGTATAGATATCACAGAGATCGCCTCTCGCATTAGTGAGGAGAGAGCTCGAGCATTAGATCAAGCATGTATCCAGTTTTTAGAAAAAAACGGTATCCGAGTCGACATGGTTAAAGATGTTGCAACCGCTCAACACTTTAGAAAGCAATTACACGACAGAGGCTATCGCTTAGAGATCGAGTATACAAACAGTGACTCGATGGATGGATCCGAAAGAGTAGAGTTTAAGCTCTACAAAATCGAGTGGATGGACAATGCTGTAGTCGAGTTTATGAGTCCGCTTAAACCAATCGATCATGGGACTGTTTGATAATGATCCAGTACCTCGCTTTACACCAAAGCCAAAGGGCTACCAATCACCACACGATCGATTAAGTGAGGAGGAGAGGCTCAGAGAGCTCAACAACCTAGATCACGAAGTAGAGCCGGAGGATTATTCAAACTCACCACATTTAAACTATTAAGCATGAGCAATATCGATATCATTATTTGGGACTTGGAGGCTAACGGCTTTGTCGCTCCTCAGTCTAAGATCCTAGAGATAGGAGCTTTTATAGTACGTGGCGAGGAGATAGAGCAACGCAACTGGATACTGGATAACAAGGTCGAGATCTCTCCGGAGATCACAGCCATCAATGGGATCACAAACGAGCTCATAGCTAAGGAGGGTCGAGATCCTCTTGAGTGTCTCTCTGAGTTTATGGATCTACTCATCAATGCTCCTAAGAACATCACTCACAACGGCCTCAAGTTCGACATCCCTTTTCTTATGGCCTATGCCACAGATCTCTATAATCACACTGACGAGATCAAAAAGATGACTGAGGACATCATCCGCTCTAAGGCATACGATACGGCTGTACATTGTAAGGCTAAGAAACTCAAGATGATCCCTAAGTATGGCGAGAGCTATCTTGATTTTGCTGGTAGGGTGATGAGTGCTCGCATCCAGGGTATCCACTTTAATCTTGGTCTGAGTTGCTCCGAGCACAAGATAGATACGAGTGCTGTCACACTCCATCGTGCTCTCGGAGATGTGGCGATGACGTACGAGCTTTATAAGAAAATAACTCAATAGCTATGAAAACATATACTATAACTCAATCATCAAAACCGCTAGGAGTGATGTGTAACGGTGGTAATACAATACTAATCGCTGAGGGTCTTGATGAGATGGTAGTGTCAGACGGATATCACACTATGGACGAGCTTTACGATCATCGACAGCTCTTGTATATTGCATTATGCAAGACAATGACTACTCACGACGAGCTCTGTGCTATCCCTGTATGGAGATCTAAGTCTCACAGCGATGGCACGATGTTTGAGGGGATGTTTATTCTAGGGATCGGAGAGGAGCCTGGTAAACAGATAACCTATCATCTACCTCTCTCACTGTGGGATCAGACGAGCTTTGCTAAGAACTATGAGACGGCTCCGGAGTGGGACGGCCACACGCCAGAGGATGTACTTAATCGTTTAATGACTTTATAAATATGAAAACTCCTATTAAAAAAAGACGACAACTCAGCCTCGGAGAGATCGCCAGACGTGGCCTCTTAAAGACTCGTGATGGTATAGCTGTAACCAATAAGGGATCTGTCTCTCGTATGCTCAAGGGCTTTGATTTTGAGACGGTCGATACTCCTCATGGTCCAGCCAAGATGTACCACTTGGACGTTATTATCAAAGCTAATCTTTCACGTACAAAATGAGCAAGCTAAACGATTTAAAGGTAGTCAAAAAGAAACCTACAACAGTCACTATCGCTAGACTCATTAAAGCTGTTGCAGTAACCGGACACAAGATGAGAATTGCAGAGACAGAATACGCTCTCAAGTCATTGAGAAAGACTCAGCCAGGTATCACAATGGACTCTCTCCGGTTACATAACTCTCATTGTGATGGGTACGAGGAGGGATGGATAAAAGCGATGGAGCATATTAAAAAAGAACTAGGCCTATGACAGACTTTCAAAAACTAACCTTTCATCCTCTAAAGCACAAGATGCGTAACGCTCTCTGGATGGCTGACTACTTTGGAGCCAGCCTTTTGGGTATACGCTTTATCGGAGAGGAAAAGGTATACCGACTCCACGAGATCAACCAAGCACACGAGGAGTTTGGAGTAGTAACTGAGATCGAGGAGGAGGACGACGAGTCAACAGTTTATTAAGTAATTGGGATACATCTATGAAAACAGAATATAAAAAACCACAGATCTCCGCTTTTATCCAGACTATCGTTAATGCCTATGGCTTGGACTATGGTCACGTTAAAGCGACACTAACAGTCAATCATCCAGAGCTCTTTAAAAAAGAGTGCTGTGCTAACTGTGGGGCCTCTATGGAGATGACTGTATACAACGCTGATGTATTTAGTGCCATCCTCCTCAAGAAAGTAGCTGAGGCTGTCCGTGAGAATATCCGCAAGGGTGTACCGTTTACCGAGGCCAACATGATCCACGTCCCTACCCTTGCTACTACAGACGCTATCCGGCATCGTACGACAATTTGTAAGTACCTCAACTATCTCCAGCAACCTCCGAGCAAAAAGAACTCTGGCTATTGGCTCGTCACTAACTGGGGATGGAAAGCTCTAAGAGGTGAGGCCGTACCTTGTGAGGTAAAAGTATTCAGAGGCGAGCTAGTCTCTCGTGAGGATGACAATGGTAAGCGTAAAACGACCACTCTAGGCGATTTATTCTCCGGATACAATGAACGTATGGCAACCGCTCTAGAACGTCGTGATGCGGTCCAGGAGGACTATAGAGCTGATGTGAGGGATTATAACAAGATCGAGTGGGCTCAGTTTAGTAATGACTTTGCCACTCCTAACCTTATTTAGCTATGGCATATTGGTTTTTTAAAGGGAAAGAATACGATCCTCATCCATATAGCCGGCTTAAAAAGATCTGGCATTGGTGTATTGGCTGTCCTATTCAATCAACAGAGGTGACGACGGATGCAAAAAATGAGATGTGTTTGTTGTGTAGTTGTGGGGTAACATACTGCTATGAGAAAAAATAAAAAAATGGCTAGAAAAGGATCCTACTCCTGGTGGTGTACCAGAGATAAAAAATACTATCACTCGCTTGGTATTATGAGACATCGCCAGGCCTGTAGTGGTGATCACGTTAAGCATATTTGATATGAAAGTTTTAGTAGCATGTGAGGAGTCACAGACAATATGCAAAGCATTTAGAGCTCTTGGCCACGAGGCTTATTCTTGCGATCTGCTCCCTTGTAGTGGAGGACATCCGGAGTGGCATATCCAGGGTGATGTTACTAAGTTTCTTTCCAATAATTGGGATCTTATGATCGCTCATCCTCCTTGCACATATCTATCAGTGAGTGGGCTTCACTGGAACAATCGAGTGCCTGGGAGAGCTCAGAAAACTGAGGAGGCTTTAGAGTTTGTGCAAACTTTGATGGATGCTCCTATTGAGATGATCGCTATAGAAAATCCAGTGAGCTGTATATCATCCAGGATAAGTAAACCAGATCAGATCCTCCAGCCTTATATGTTTGGCCATCCGGAAAGTAAAGCGACGTGTCTTTGGTTAAAAAACTTACCGCTCATCCACTGGGTAGAGATCGCTCAATTTAAAGAATATCGATGTATCTGTGGTGAGTTAGTACCGGAGGATCATGGTAAGTATGGATGTTGTGGTGAGATCCGGCCGATGATACCACTCTGGAAAAATCAAACAGCAAGTGGTCAAAATAAACTAGGTCCCTCAAAAGATCGAGCTTTACTGAGGAGTAAAACATATAGCGGTATTGCTGAGGCGATGGCTGATCAGTGGTCCTTGCACTTTTATAATCGTATAGGTGCTATCCTAGATCTAGTTAAATAACATGACTAAATATTGCCTGGAGTTTAACCTACCGGAGGATCCTAAGAAAGTACCGGACTTTGTAAACCACTTACTCTCTAGGCGATTTAAAGTTATGCACATGGATATCCACAGTGTCACAGTCTGTAAGGAGTACACTGATTATGGATCAGCCAACACAGGAGGAGATGATGGACAATGTTCCGCAACCGAAACCACTGGATCAACTGGTGCGTGAGAATGAGCAATACTCGTTCGATCTCTCGCTACCGATACAACCACAGCCGGAGCCGACGGACTACATAAAGCCTTGCAACAGACTTGGCTACTGCTACTGTCCGAAGTGCAATCCACGCTGAGGGATGAAAGGGAGGTGGACAAATACTCCACCTCCCTTTATTATTCTGACTATGCCTTATAAAGAAACGTGGGGAGAAAAAGCTAGAAAAAGATCTTTAAAACGTAGGGAATATTTTAGAGTCTATAAAAATAGAGTGAGGAGTAAGATTAAATTGGATGCTAGAAATAAGGTAACTTTGGCACTTAAATCTGGACTACTGTTAAAACAACCTTGCAATTTAAATAATGAAGATTGTAAAGGGCGTATAGAGGCTCATCACGAAGATTATACAAAACCGTTGCAAGTTATATGGCTATGCTCCAAACATCATAGAGATGCAGATGCAAAACTCCAGCAAGTAGAGGGTTTAGTTTGCCAAGTATGCTTCAAAAAAATATCTTTACCAAAGAAAAAATATTGTTCTGATAGATGTAATCTCAAAGGCTGGCGAGAGTTAAAGAAAAATAAGTAAATACTTTGCTATAATTGTTTTATGTGTTTTATGGAAAAACAAACAGATGAGAAAGCGGTCGATGCTTTTGATTTACCAGAGCCACTACCAGGGCCTAAGCCAAAGCCACGTATACACAAAGGTCCGGATGACAGCACTTGTGTAAGCTGTGAAGGATAGGATCAGCCGGTCTTTGGGATACTATGAAAAAACTTAATCCAGCCATTAAGGAGCTACTCTTTAGAGGTACGCTTGCTCAGCGTCACTATATTTTTGATAGAAAGTTTATCTACTTTTGCCTCTACTATTTTCCACACTATTTTAAATATCCACTTGCTCCTTTTCACTGGGACTTTGTACAGGACGCTCAAGATCTAGCTGATCTCACCATTAAGCAATCAGCCTGGATCACGTTTCGAGAGTCAGCCAAAACCTCATACGCTAAGATGCTGGTACTCTGGTACATCTGTCACGAGAAAAAGAAGTTTATAAACTGGGACTCATTTGATGGCGACAACTCGGAGTCAGCTCTTTATGACGTGGTGACTGAGCTCCAGACTAACCAGAGATTGATCGCCGACTATGGCCACTTGTTTTACCAGGAGAAAGGAGACAGCGAGCTGGCTGGTAAAAAACCTAAAAAGATCGGACGCTTTGTGACTGAGAATGGTATCCGAGTTGAGGCTTACTCTACACAGGAGTCAGCTAGAGGACGAGTACACGGATCAGATCGTCCGGACTTTTTCATTTTCGACGACATCGAAACCAATAAAACAAAAGACTCTTACGCTTTTACCTACAAGATCCGCTCTCACGTTGACGAGGTACGCTCTGGACTTGGTCCAAACGGATCTATCCTCTACCTCGGTAACTACATTACAGACGACGGAGTGATCGAATACATCATTAACGGAGACTCAGCAACCGGATCTAAGGGACTCTATGCTCTCTCAAACGCTCGAGTACGATTTATCCCTGTAATGACTAAGGGAGGATCACTCACTTGGCCAGGTAAATACACCAAGACAAACGCTGAGGCCATAGCGTATAATGCAAATGTGCCTATCTCTAAATCAAAAGTAAGTCTCGAGGCTAAGCGTGAGGAGCTTGGTAACTCTGTCTTTGAGACTGAGATGCTTAATAACCCTGGAGCATCCGGAGACTACTACGGAGATCGTGAGATCATCAAGGGACTCATTGAGGAGCTCGAGGCTAAAAACATCGTGCCTAAAAAGGTTGTGGGTGGTGCTCGCATCTGGCGAGAGTATAAGCCATCCCATCGCTACGCCTGGGGAGCTGACACGGCCGAGGGTATTGGTGGCGACTCCAACACTCTCACAACTATCGACTTTTCTACACGTCCAGCACGTACGGTCCTTACCTACGACAATAACGAAACCAAGCCATCTGATCACGGCCATGTCTGTGCTAAGTGGGGTCTGGAGTATGGTGAGGCTTTTGGAGTACCGGAAATCAACCTTACCGGATACGCTACTGTAGCTAAGCTGGTAGATCTGGAGTATTTCAATATGTACACTCGCCAGGTTAAAAACAAAACCTCTAAGCGAAAGACTGAGGAGTATGGCTTTAAAACTACCACTGGATCTAAGCCGGATATCGTCTCTAACTTCTTTGAGGCGGTAGAGTCCGGAGAGCTGGAGATCCTAGATATCAACATCCTCAAGGAAATGTACAACTTTAAAAACAAGGATGTGCATATAATACATAAACAGGAGGGGATGACTAAGCACTTTGACTTGCTTATGTCTGCTATGCTCGCATGGGAGGGACGCAAATACGCTCGTGTAATGAAAGAGAAAGATAAGACAAAGTACAAATCTCCACTGAAAGCGGGTGAGTACAATATGGCTTGATGGATTTAGCGTATGCTATACTTTTAATAACTCGTCAATTTATATATGGCCGATCAAAATACACAAATGCTCGCTGGAGAAAAAGAGAAAACTCTTAATGAGCGTATTGTCCATCAATGTATAAAGCAACTCCAAACAAGTCGAGACTATAAACGTGGTCGACTGGCTGAGATCCAGGAGTCAGAAGATCTCTATCTCGGTAAAGTAAAAGCCTCACTCGCTAGTCCATTTAACGAGTGTTTTCCTTTTATGTCCGGCTTTGTGGAGCACTATGTATCCAAGATCGATAACCCTCCGACACTAGACTTTGGTGGCAATCACGAGGCTGACTTTAAGATAGCGGAGATGATCACCTCAGCTTTTGAGATTGAGAGTGCTGATCCGATTAAACAATGGGCTCGCATCGATCGTGAGTGTAAGCGTTTAGCTGTGTTCTCTGGACTTGGTATCTACAAACAATGGGCTGACTCACCAATGGATCCGGATACAAAGGAGGCTCGATACCAGGCACACTTTGATACTAAGGATATTTATGAGTGGCACTTTGAGCCTAACGGTGGTGGTCACTTAGAGGATCATCTTTTTTGTGGAGAGGAGGGAGTCTTTATGACGATTGAGGAGATCGAGGCTGGAGCAAAGGAAAAATATTTTGATGAGGAGCAAGTCAAGGCTTTGATACAAGGCTCAAGCGAAAGCGAATATAAAGACAATGCTGTCGAGCAAGAGGCTGAGATGAGTCGTCGTCGCTCTCTGATGCTAGATCCTACTAACCACAACTACGTCGGACAGCAAACTAAAAAGCTGATTGAGTGGTACACCACTTTTGGAGGTAAGCGATACTACGTCCTCTTTGATGAAAAGACTAGTATGTGGTTGCGTATTGAGCCACTCAAAGAGATCTTTGGTACAGATCTATATCCATACGTCGTCTGGCATACTCACGAGGATCGATACAACATGCTCTCAAAAGCTCCGTGTGACGATGCTAAGCCGGTAGCTAAGTACATCAACCGCCTACTTAACCAGGTGATGTACAACCGAGAAAAGAAAAACCGAGGACAGCGAGCGTACGATCCGGAGATGTTCCAGGATGTCGAGGCTCTGGCTGACTGGCGACCAGACGGATTGATCCCTGTAGATACGCAAGGTGGGAACCGTCCAATCGCCTCTGGCCTTTACGAGTTTCAAGTCGGAGGCTTAGAGGGTACTATCGATCTCGTTAGTTTCCTTGATGCTTTCTCCGGACAAAAGACAGGATCTACTCCAGGCTCACAGGGAGCCTCAGATAAAGACAAGCGAGTAGGAGTATTCTTTGGTGAGCTCGATCAAGTGTCTGAGTTTATTGGTACTCGAAACAAGTCATACACTGAGGCATGGGCTCAGCTAGGTATCCGCTACATCTATGGCCTTGATCATCACCTTGATGACGAGGGTATTGCTATTGAGCTCATGGGTCCAGAGGGTATTGAGTACACCACATTGAGTCGTTTTGATATGAAAAGAAATCGCCAGTTATCTGTGCGAGTACGTGGTGGATCTGAGGACTTTCAGCGAAAGGAGGTAGAGAAAAAGCGAAAGGCTGAGGTATTGGCTGGAGTGGTAACTGTTAATCCAGAGTGGAAAGATCGAGAGCTCCTCTCAATCGCTGGCTACACTGATGCTGAAATCAAAGAGGCGTTTACTCCACTACCGTACACATCAAGAGAGCTCATCTCTGAGGCTATGCAAGCGGTCGAGGATATTCTGGTAGGCAAGACACCACGTCTAAACTACGGAGCGAACGTGATCTTTATGCAACGTATTATCGACAAAGCGACTGATCTCAATATGTCGAATAAAGAAAAGGAGAGAAAGATGGCAAACAAACTCCTCGAGTATGCGATGGCTCACGAGGAAATTGTAGCTGAGAATGAGATGCGTACGGTCCAAGAGATGATCCGTAATCGCAATATGTCACAGTTTAAAAATCCAGAGACTCCAGGAGGAGGTGCTGTACCAGAGCTTGCATTACCAAAGCCGGCTCCTACAGCACAGGACTTTATTGGTAATCCGGAGGGTACAGCCGTTAGTGTCGGCAATACTGCTACGGCTAACGTAATGTAATATGGCTGATTTTGTAAACATTGAGAAAAAAGTAAAGGAACTCCGGATACTCTATCGGTCATCTGAGGATAGAGCTGTTATCGACAATGTAGAGAAACAACTCCGTCGAAACCTAGCAAAAGCTCAAATTGCTCAGATTGAGGAGGTCCAGGATCTCGTTAGAGCCACGCAAAAGAAGATAGATGATATAAACCTCATGCTCCAATGGGATCGTGAGCTAACGGATGATGAGCGTCTCCGATTGATGGATGAGCGTAAGATCCACTTGTTTTGGATTGAGCGTCTGGATCCAGGACAGGCTACAAAGATTATTAGCGATCTTGAGACTTTTGTTGATAAGAAGATCACAGAGGCCTCAGCACTAGAGTAATATATTAGAGTATGGCAAAAACATTAAGAACTATAAAACCAAAGAGCTCACAAGAGAGGTACTCTTTTTATAGTGAAAAGAAAAAAATGCTCCCCTCTGTCCACTTCTCCGAGGTCGATTTTCCGGAGATAGATAAGTGGCAGATCGGTGAAAAGTACCGAGTCGAGATGGTCATCGAAATGAAAAGTAAGGATGAGCAAACAGGTGGCTTTGACATACATCAATTTGGGGCCACTCCGGAGCGTGTGAAACGCAAAAGGAGTTAATATTAAGTTTAATTGCAATTACATTTATGGCTAAAAAAGCTACAACCAAAAAGACTACAGCTAACAAGGCTGGTAAGTCGACTGCTCCTACAAAGGATGCAGAAACCAAAAAGATTGACGCTCTGATGGCAGAACTTAAACCGCTTGAGGAGCAAGTAGATTTTGAGTATCCAGAAGAAAAGACTGTAGAGTCTCTTACTGAATTGCTCGAAGAAGTAAAGGCTACTCTAGCAGAAGACTCTGACGAAGAAGATGAGACGGTCGGAGGTGATGAGGAAAGCGACGAGGAGTCTAGCTCTGACGAACAGAGTGACGAAGAAGACGAGGAGGCAGAGGATGATGACTTTGATGGTGATCCAAATATCGCACGTCCTACAGCTCTCGATAGTGCAGAGATCGAAGCTATTGAGGAGGAGGTAGGTGATATTAAAGGTGATGCCATCTCGATCGTAGAGGGTAATCAGCTCATCCGTACTTACTACGACAGTAAGCACAGTGAGGAGGGATCAAGCTACAAGGATAAGGCTGAGGGCTTTGTCACAAAGCGTACATCACAAAATGCTGAAAAGGATAATGGTAAGAAGTGCAAGGCAGTCGATGCCAGTACCATCAAGCAAGTGTTTACCGTTTTCCGTCGTGAGACTGGTAAGGGTGACAATCGTCGTGTCGAACTACAACGGGTCGAGTTTAGTTTGAAAAACAACGGCAAGACGTTTAAGGAGCAAGCACACGCTCTTGCATTGAAAGTAGCAAACACTCCAGGACAGGATGGTCCAGGTGTAGTTGTGCTGTCGTAAGTTACTAACTGGGGCTTTTATTGCCTCAGTGGTGGATCTCTAGGTCGAACACAGACGCTCGTCTAGTGAGGGATCAACCACTGAGGCCGTAATAAGCCTCTCTCCTGTAATGGGACGGAGCTCTTACTCCGACATCAAAGACTATCTGCTCTAGTCGGCAGATTGAAATAATGACTAAAATCTATGGTAAATAAAAATAAACCAGAAACCGATGCGGATCTGGATGCAGAGCTCGCAGAGGTTGAAAGAATGAATGGCGACTTCATGGATCTCGATGAAGACAAGGACAAGGATGAGCATCAAGACGATGCAGACGAGGGTGATGAGAGCGACGATGACTCTCAAAAAGGCGACGATGAGGAGGATGATTCTGACAGTGATGACGACCAGGATGATGAGGATGCTGACTCCGATGACTCTGATGATGAGGACTCCGATAAGGAGGACGATGACTCAGACGAGGACGATGAGGATAGCGATAAAAAGGGTAAGGATAAGAAAGATGACACCAGAGTCCCACGTAGCCGAACCGAAAAGTATATTCCAATCCCGAAGTATAAGGCTGAAAAAGCTCAGTGGTCTGAGGAAAAGGTACAACTTCAAGGCCAGATCGATGCGATGCAACAGCAACTTAAAGGTCTGACTAAGGAGGAAACTGACGATGTAATCGAAACATGGGCCGAAGAAAATGATGTAAGCGTAGAGCAAGCTAAAGGCTTGGTAGATCTCATTAAGAAGTCTACTGGTATCGAAGATATCGCTAAGCACGTTGAGGCCTTAAAAACCAAGACGGATGATGAGGCAGATGCAACGGCATTTAATAACGAATGGGGTGAGGTAGTACCGGAGATCCAGAAAGAGTTTCCGAACGCCTCTAAAGGTGCTATCGCTCGAGCTCAAAAGCTCATGGATCAGATGGCACACACACCACGTTATGCCGATAAGGATCTCGATTATATTCTCTTTAAAGAGAAAAAGCAGTTTACCGAAGTACTCAACTCAAAGCCTCCGAAAAAAGGTCCAGTCGGTAGTCGACGGCCTGGAGCATCAAAGACTGATGCTACCTCAATGAGCTTTGAGAAAGACAGTAAAACTGGCAAGTACGACTTTACTTCACTTCACGATATGAAAGATGGTCCAGAAAAGGAAAAGGTTTTAAGTAACCTTTCTCCAGAGGCATACTCTGAATACATCGATGATATCGACGATACAGGTCTGGAAATCTCTAGGGGTGGTCGTAAGATCAAAGCGTAGTAGCTTAGATCAATCGGGTAATACGGTCACAGTCCCATTACAAAAGGGCTTATTAACCTAATCATATAAACACTATATGAACCCGAACACATTTCCGATGCAACAAACTTGGGACAAAGTGTACCAAGTAACGCATCACAAAATCCCTGTGTATCCGGCAGTTTCAAACTACCGCCTTGCACAAGGTCTGGAGAAAGGTGACACGGTCAACCGACAGTACCGCTCAGCGATGTACGCTCGGCCTATGGGTGGGGACGGATCATACCGTCGTCAATCATTGACTGACACCAATCAACAGCTCGTCATCGATCAAGTATATGAAACATCGTTTTATATCAAAAAGCTCGATGATATCCAACGTCACTTGCCTACGCAAAAAGCGTATGCGATGGATGCCTCGAAAGCGATCTTTAATCAGATCGATGGACACATCCTCGGTCACTATGACTCTTTCAGCAATACGCTGGATGCTGGTGATCTTGGAGGTACTGATGGAGAGGGTATCACTGTTACTACAGGCAACGTCCGAAAGCTCTTTTCAAAGAGTTCTAAGAAATTGCAACGTAATAACATAATGATCGACAACTCAGCTAAGTTTACTGGCTTCAAAAAGGAAGACAGTAAGCGAGATATGGCTGTGGCTGTGATCTCTCCGGATGTCCACGAGATGCTCTTAGAGTCTCTTGATGGTAAGGACTCTGATCTTGGAGACAAGGTCGGTATCCAGGGCCACGTAGGACGTTACATGGGTTATGAGATTTTCGTCTCTAACGCTATTGGATGGTCTGGTCGTCTCACGGCTGTAGCTACTAACTTCTCAGATGGTGACACTGTCACAATCAACGGAGTTACCGCTACAATCCTTGATACACTTGGAACAACTCCAGGTAACGTAAAGCGTGGAGCTTCACTTGCTCTCACTCTCGATGCTCTCGTAGCGTTTTACAACGACTCTGAGGGACTTGAGCTTGATGCAGATGGAGTTGGTGGATCTGGTACTGTAGGTACTCTATACGTAGAGTGTACACAGGCTAACCGTGATCTCCTCCGAAATGTTGTAGCTACCGATGGTGCTACATACATGGGTATCAAGGCCACTGGTCTTGGCTACGTAGAAGTCTCTGAGACTGCTACTCCAGCCGATATCGTGTGGACTCCAGCTCTCCAAGTACAACACTGTCTCTTTGGTATCGCCAACTCAATCGATGCGGTGATCCAAAAGACTCCAAGTGCTATGACTCAGCCTCGTACTGGGTATGTAGGACTCGACGTTGTTACCTGGTCAGCTTGGGGTGCTCGAGTATTCCAGGAGGCTATCGTTAAGATGGTCGACGTGTGGGTACGTACTGACGCTTACAACTAAGACTTATTAGCGAGTAGAGGAGTGGGAGGTTAATCCCTCCCTCCTCCCTTACTCATAACACTTAAACTATGAAAACATTTGATTATGTACTTATAGCTTTAGTAGCGGTCTTAGCTTTGGCTGGATTGTTTGTACCGTCACAGGTCGACACTCCAGTAGTAAGTGAGTCGAGTGTGGTTGATCGAGTGATCGAAGTATTATCAGAGGAAAGCCTTTCTGGACTTGTCCAGGTAGGTGAAAAAGTATTTACTGATGGCTGGTCCTCAGAGGATAAGACAGGTACGGAAACGGCCTCTCTTGATACTGATGGCAATCTAAACATAGTAGGTACTGTATCTGGTGGGTATAAAACCTCACCTATTACAGCAACCACTACGCTTACAGCCTCTCAGAACGGTACTCATTTTCTACTCAGTGGTACAAATGGCATAACGACAATTACGTTGCCGGCTGTCACTGAGGCTGGTACTTACTTTGGTTTTCACGTTGCTGGGGCTTTGGCTACCGGAAACGTGGTGATCGACTCTTTGGAGGGAGATAACATTGAGGGTAGTTTGATCGTAGCCGGTGCAGTCGTAGACTGTGACGCTGAGGATCAGATTAACTTTGTTACAGATGGAGAAAATATCGGAGATTATTTCGAGATGGTATCCACTGGCTCACAATGGCTCTTGCTTGATAGCGGAGTACTCACATCCGCCAAACTGACTTGTACTGATCCTAGTTAATCACTACTAATAATCCAATCCTCCCTCTCTATCTGGTATGCTTAGGGAGTGAGGGCTTGGCTTTTAAGTAACGGCCATAATAAAATCATTATGAAAGAAAATATTTTAAACGCATTGATGGTCCTGTGTATAGTGTCAATCACTATATTTACAGGTATCGGAGCCTTTAACGCTCCAAAGGAAAACGGAGAGGCATCGCTTGGAGGATCGGCATTTATGAACGACTTTCCGTCAGTCAGCCGATCAACCTCTGTCTCAGTAAACCCTAACGCCTCAGTCGAGGTTGCTCCAGCAAATGTAGCGAGACAGTACCTCGTTATCTCAAACAACGGAGCCAGCTCTGTGTACCTAACACTAGGAACAGATGCAACATTAAACAGTGGTATCTTAGTCTCAGCCTCTAGTACTTATACAATCGATGCCGATGCTTTGTATACTGGAACTATTACAGCTCGAGCCTCAGCTACAACTACGGTCCTCGTAACTGAAAAATAAACTATGCAACTAAATCCTTTTGAGTATTTCACTATCGTACGGCAGATCGAGGATCCTCTCGACGGAGCAACGTACTACCCACAAGCTGAGATAAGAAATGCTCGGACGGATGCTTTGTTAGCGACAGTTGATCTAGATAGTAAGGGAGATGGCCGTTACAGTGAAAGATGGCAAGTACCGGCAGATACGTCGGGTCTTGGCTTTTACATCTCCATTATTACCAAAGTTTATACTGATGCAGAACACACACAAGAGAGTCCAAACTACGGACGCAAGGAGCAGACGTTTCTTGTAAAGGATCGGGCTGAGGTGCGAGTCGGGGGATCTGGTCCCTCAGCAAATGATATCCGTGAGGCTCTTAAAAAAGTCCTCAGCGAGTTTGACTTTGATTTTCCAAAGTCAAAAGCGATTAACCTCGAGCCTTTAGTCCAGGCTATTAAAGCGGTCCCACTCCAGACAGCACAACGGATAGAGTTTCCTAAGATTGATATACCAAAGCAAAAGGAGGTTATCTTGGATCCAGTAATCAGAGCGATTGAGGCATCTCAACAAACGGTGGTTACTGCTATCAATAACATTAAGATCCCTCAGTACCAGGAGTCATTTAGAGTAATGCAAGAACTCATCCGGACAATCGATGTAAATCTCTCCAAAGCTGAGATTGACAAAGCTATAAAGCTATTGCCAGAGCTTAATGCAGAGATCGCTAAAATCCCTGGGTATATGGAGCGAGTAGAACAGTCTCAGCAACTCTTAAAGGATAACCTTATGACGGTGCGAGGATTGTTTGGAGGTGCAGATCCACAGCCAAAACTTGATAAGAGCGTACTACCAAGTCGCCTACGTAGTACGTTTAATAAGATACAAAAATAATGAAAACTTTATTTACAATATTACTTGGTTTGATTGTAGGAGGTAGCTGGATGGGGGCTTATCTAGCTCTCGATACTATCGAGTTACAGCCTGTGGAAAACCTAGGGATAGGTGATGGAGCAATTACTCGGATCCCACAGTGGGTAAGCTCATCAACTCAAGACGCTCTTGTAACTCGGATCCCTAACTCAGATGTATGGATGGGGAACGCTACAATCACTGTGGCTCAGATCTGTCTCACTGGAGATACCTGTGAGACTACTTGGCCAGCCGGAGGCGGTGGAGGGGCAACTGGCACTGTTACGAGCGTTTCCGCTACCGTACCGACAGGACTAACTATCACAGGATCTCCGATTACTTCATCGGGGACTTTGGCTTTTGGACTGGATACTGGATATGTCATCCCTACACAAGCCTCACTAGATCTCAAAGCTCCTCTAGCCTCACCAACATTTACAGGTACTCCGGTGCTCCCATCTACTTTTACAATCGGAGCCAACAGCTTTATCCGCTCTGGAGCTCACAGTCTTACCCTCACTACTACTGGAAACACAAACGTCACCTATCCAACATCCGGTACTCTAGCGGTCCTCACATCCGCTATGACAGGTACGTTTGATGGCAACAACTTTGCTGGAGGTGCAGTAGCACAAGGCGATCTTTTATATGGAGCAAGTGCCGGCTCAATCGCTGAGCTTGCTAAAGATACTAACGCCACACGATATTTATCTAATCAAGGCACATCCAATAACCCATCTTGGAATCAAGTCAACCTAGCAAATGGTGTGACTGGTAACTTAGCAGTAGCTAATCTTAATAGTGGAACCGGAGCCTCATCAACTTCTTTTTGGAGAGGAGATGGTACTTGGGCTGTACCGGCCGGAGGTGGCGGTGGATCAGTCACTAGCGTCGCTCAGACGGTCCCTACAGGCTTTACAGTGACAGGGAGTCCAGTAACTACTACTGGCACACTAGCAATCGCTTATGACAGTGGTTATGGGCCAATTTTGACAGCTTCAACTACTGACTGGCAGACAGCATATACCAATATGCACAATGCCGTTACTCTAGCTGGAGAGGATTATTTATCTTTGGCTACTCAGCAAATCACGGCTAATGCCATCGATCCGGATAATCTCTCAGCCTCGGACTTTGGATCTTTTACTTGTAATGGTACGACCTGTACTGTAGATAACAGTGCTATCTCAAATGCTATGCTGGCAAACTCCTCTGTCTCGTACGGAGGTGTGTCGCTTTCTCTTGGAGGTACTGATGCCACTCCAGCTTTCAACCTATCTGATGCAACAAGCCTCCCTATTGCGACTGGAGTATCCGGACTCGGTACAGGAGTAGCGACTTTCTTAGGTACACCATCGAGTGCAAACTTAGCCAGTGCTGTAACTGGAGAAACTGGATCCGGAGCTCTTGTGTTTGGGACATCGCCTAGTATCACGTCTCCGACTCTAGCATCGTTTTTTGGTACTCCTTGTACTGGGAATGATTTTCTCCAGGATATCAGTGATACTGGATCTTTTACCTGTGTCACAGCATCCGGCTCTGGAGGATCAGCAACTACAACAGAATGGAGATCTACACTTCAAGGCTGGACTTTTCCGGATGCTTTAAATGTAAATACTGATATCGAGGCGAATAACTTTCATACGATCAAGCCAATTTGGTATGAGGTAGATGCTACTGGTGGTGATATAGGAACCCTTGATCTCCGGACTGTAGCCGGTTATGGTGCTTTTGGTTATAACGCTACTAATACACTCATCATCAAAGATAACTCGACTGAGCAATTTGTGACGGTGTCCGGTAACGATCCAGAGATCCACACTCTGACAGGCTCTAGTACACTTGTAACAAGCATGACGGCTGAGCTTATTGCCTTTGCAACCTCTACTGGCTTTACAGGCATTGAGCTAGACTGGGAGGGATTTGGATCGTGGACGGCTGGAGAGACAACTGACTATATTAACTATGTAAGATATCTCTCAAACGAGGCTCACAAATATGGTCTTAAAACTATGATCTACCTCCCTCCTATTTGGAACTCATGCTCTAACTGTGAATCCGGATCCGGAGATGAATGGGATAGTGCAAACAGCGATGGTTACTATCAACTTGAGTATGAGGACTTTGAGGACGTACCTGTAGACTATCTACTTATTGCAGTATACGACTATCACTTTGACTATGGAGCCGGACGACCAAACGCTCCTTTAAAATGGCAAGATGAAATCATCAACTATGCAAAATCTAAAATCAGTAACCATGATCGCTTGATTATTGGTATACCGGCCTCTGGATACGGTGGAGCAACTGGTGGATATTCTTTTACAGCATACACATACGATGCTATCAGTTCGGTCCCTGGTTTTTCTGGAGCCACTCGAGATGCTGAGTCTGGAGAGCTTACTTGGACAAATGGAGGAAACAGTTATTTTGTCTCTGACAGTGAAGCCTTAAATATTAAACGTGAACGAGCCGAGCGACAGGGTATAAAGCGAGTTTCTCTGTGGCATATAGGAGACAATGAATATCCAGACAAATACGTTGAGCCAACGATACAATCAGCTCCCTCAGTTTTTTCCGACTTAAATGTACATGGAATATCTGGAGCTAGTATTTTAACTTTGTTCTCAAACGCTGGTACTAAGTTTATGGAAATGCTCAATACAGGTATCACAACTCTTTTAGGTGAGTGGGATTTTGGTGGAGCTACAAGTCTGGAAATACCAAACGGAACTAACCCTACTGTCAACTCAGCCGGAGAGATCGCTTACGACACGACAGATAATCAACTTATTATTGGAGCTACACCTCACGTCATCCCTACAAAAGATATCCGGATATGGGGTACTACAGTAGCCTCAACCTCAGATGCCTTTATCTCTGGAGGACTACTACCAACAGCCACATACCTAGATGGCTACACGATCAGTCGGATCCAATGTCACGTTACAGGAGGTACTTCAAAGGTTATAGCAATAGAAGATGCTAGTGGTAACTCGAGCGAGGATATTACTTGTGGCACGACCAATACAACTGACGACGGATCTATCACAAACGCAACCTACATAGCCTCAGAGCTTCAATACATCGACTTTGGAGCTACTACTGGAGCAGTAAACTACGTAACGATCAGTGTCTTTGGAAACTGGACTCGAGAATAATATGCGAAAACTAATCAAGTACATAGTGGCTGTCCTCTTTATTACAGTACTACTCTTTACTGAGGTTACTTATAATCCTCCAATAGAGCCAGAGGAGAATCTTGGAGCTATAGTTTCCTTTGGTATCACAGCCAATAATAGATCGGTCCAGACTAACTCAGTGGATAGAAAGTATGTCTACTCAGCGAGTCCAGCTTCAAGTGGCCAAGTAGTAAGTGGGGTAGCTCGAGTGTGGAATGGGGGGACAGTAAACTCAAATACTCGCCTTGTGATATATAGCGATACAGCCGGATCACCAGACGCTCTCTTAGCTTATTCTGATACTGTTGTCATTAACACTGGTACAAGTGAAACGGCTGTGTCTTATACGTTTAGTGGGGCCAATCAAATCACTGTATCTACTAGTACTCCCTACTGGATAGGTATCCACTGGTCTGATCCTGGTACTGGAAACATGAACGTATCTCGAGCCAACAACTCTGGTTTAGTGCGGTCTGATCCGGATATCTTTTCTGATGGTCCAAGCGATCCCTGTGCCTGTTCTACAGTAAGTAACGGTGGTCTTGATATCTATATCGAATACGATGATGCTCCAAGTGGCGGAGGCGGAGGTGGGTCTACATCAACAGCTCAATCAATCTTTTCTTTCTAAACTGTTTATAAGGAGCGTATACACTTGTGTCAATGGTGTTAAAATTGAGTCATTAACATTAAATATGGAATCAACTTTACTATCGGGTATTACCCAGCTATCGATCGGAGTGATCTCAGTGCTTGCATTGGTTTACGTTTGCATTAAGTTCCTCGAGCATTTAGACAAAAGGACAGAGAAACATGAGACGGCCATGATGGAGCGTGAGAATCAGATCCGGCTGGTGGAAAAGGAAGTAAGGACAAAAGTCCTTGATCAGCTACAACAAAACTCAATGGTAATGGCGGATACAGTTAAAAGTCACGAGAGGTTAATGATCCATTTAGATAAAAAAATATGATTAAAAAATCCTTATTTTACATAGTAATCATAATGGTTTTTGGATTGACTTTTATTCTTGACTTTGTCTTATACCAAAAAGTCCTTGAGCAAAAAAAGGCTATGGAAGACATCGCACAGGTGCTAATATATACAGGTATAGTAGAGCCTGGACAGGATGGTAATGGAGTTGTCAATAAAGTGATCCGCTTTAAGGATCTCCCTCAGACAGCATCGTCCAGCGATAATAACATTTAATAAACTCATATGGAGCAAAATACCACAGTAAACTACGGCCTGGATCTAGCCAAAGAAATAGCTGATCAAAGTGCTGAGGACTGGATTTTTGGTAGCTCCTCACCTGTTTGTTTATCAGCCGAAATGCCGAGCACAGAACGTCTTAAATACTTGCCAGCCGGTGAGATCCAAAAAGGAAAGAATGACACGATGGACTGTGCCTCTCGAGCTCCGGTGAATATCTTAGAGACAAAGTTTAACTACCTCTTTAGTAATGACAAGATCTCTCCAGAAAACAAACAATGGCTAATCGATAATGGTTATTTTTCTGATGATGGCGTCACTTTTTCTGATGCTTTTATTGCTATTCTCTCTGGCACAACTCGTAACGGTAACTCTCTCAAAGCTCCTTGTGACGCTATCTATAACATGGGTATGGTCCCTAAAAGTAAACTCCCACTGGAAAAGACAATGACATGGGAGGAGTACCATGATATTGCTCGCATCACTCCAGAGCTCTTAGCTCTTGGGCTTGAGTTTAAAAAACGCTTCACAATTAACTACGAGCGTGTACTTGAAAGAGATTACAACTGGTTGCTGAAAGAAGATCTCATCGATGTGGGGGGGTATGCTTGGTCGAAGCCTAGTAATGGTATTTATCCACGGTCTGACAAGACTCCTAATCATGCGTTTGTAGTGGTCCAGGAGCCTTTCTACACGATTTTTGATAACTATTTGGACTCACACGACGGAGATTATATAAAACGCCTAGCAACTGATTATGACTTCATGGACTATGGCTACCGAGTGATCGTAACAGCCGAGCATGTAATCAAGGACGAGGAGGACGTAGAAGTCGAGCCAATCACTCAGCCAGCAACTCCTCTCTGGAAGTTAATCCTGGATTTTATTAAAGAACTCTTTAATAAAAAATACGCATGAATGGCGAAGAACTACAACAACTAACCTCTGTCCTTTTGGATGGCCGAGACATGGGAGCCTCTAAGTATGCTCAGCTTTTAAAGACAGCTAAGCGTGTCCGTGAGGGGGCTCGTCCCTGGATGGCTCTCCGGACTGTAGATACATCAAAGACATGGGGTCCAGGCGATACCTATGAGACGCTTAAAGACTTACCGACTAACTTTAGAAAGCCATACAACGTCTTAAAGCCTCGAGATCTCGAGGGATCTCCTCGTACTCCGATCATCTTAGTATCCGGAGATAACGTGATGTACACGTACCCTACAATCTTTGGAGCTCACCTCGCACATAAGGATCTTAATAACCTCCACTACTTTGACTATGCAAATAGTAAGTTTGGCATTACCGGTCGAGTAGATCGTACATATACGGTTCACCTCCACTACATCAAGACAACCACAGATCCGGCTATAGACGGCTCGGATCTCGACGGCTGGACTTGGGAGCTTTCTCCGGATGACGCTATGATCCTAGCGTACGATATTGCTATTTCTCAAAAGGGAGGTATTGACTATGACGAGATCAATGCTCGAATGGTCCAGTATCACGGAGTTGATGTAAGACAACTCTTTAGCAATATGGTCAAGTGGGATGACGAGCTCCAACGCTCAGCACTTGGTAAATAAACTATGCCTACACTCAATCCTATCGCTATAGAAAACTTTAATACCGGAGTCGTTACTCGTATCGATGACGACTCTGTTCCTCGTGGTGGAGCGTCTGACTCACTCAACTGGATGACTCAAGGCGATAAGATTGAGCTCCGAGGTGGCTACGCTTTGATGGGAGATGAGGAGGAGGGAGTAGGACGTATTACCGGCCTCAAGAAAGGAGATCGCTTTGATGAGACAGAGGTCCTCATGGTTACACACGGACGGAAAGTAAAATACTTTGATGATGTCAGTCAGCTTTGGGTAGAGGTTGATACACCTAACCTATTGCCAGAAAGTGCCGATGGTGAGGATGTGGCAATCGATACGTATAACTCACAGGCTGGAGCTTTCTTTTACCTCTCGAGTCCTCGTAGTTCGATCTACAAGATCCCGATGGCTAACCCTGGGTCAGTAATCGATCTGGAGTCTGACGCTTATCGTGGCCTCATTAAGATTAAAAAAGCCTCGATGTATCTTTGGAATAGACAGGATGCTGAGGGAGGCTTTGACGAAAACGGACTATACCGAGGATGGATTGATAAGGATGAGCTCTCTGACTTTCCGGAGGTGCTGGCTGAGGTTATAGCTACCGGAGACGGCAGTACTAGTGCATACGCTGGTACACTTGCCACAGTCACAGGTAAAAAGACTTGTATGTACGTCCGGATAACCGACGGAGTGGAGACGTTCCGAGATGATCGTAACGGCAATCTTATAGGCTCAGCCGGTGGTACAGGGTCTATCAACTATGCAACTGGAGCGTACAGTATCGAGTTTAATGCAGACGTGGCCGATACTCAGAACATAACAGCCAACTACTACACAGAGGACTCTACCGATGAGGGGATTGTGGACTTTAACAAATCTGTCACTCGCTTAGCTGGTGAGGGTTTTTCTGTAAGACAAGATGAGGGGGGTGCGAAGTTTCAAAACATGGGTAGTATTTCTGATGACATCTACTGTTTGCACGTAAAAAAAACCTGGAAACTTTCACTATCAGCCGATGATGAGAACGCAACTAACTTGGTCCATAGAGAGCGTACTGGTATCCCATACTGGCGAGCTCTCGAGGAAATTGAGAGAGGCTTACTATACGTGGATACTATCTCCGAGGAGGATCCTTTTATCCGGATCATGGAGCAGTCTGAGTTTTCAGAAAAAACCACATCGCCATCGATCTCTGATCGTATCAATCTTAATAACTACTCCTTTGATCAAGCGGTCCTAAAAGAATGGGGTATTTACTACGTGCTTTATTGTCGTACTAAAAACTCGACTATCAATAACCGAGCCTTTTTCTATAACACAGTTTGGGGATCCTGGGACATTACAGACTTTAGAGGATCTGTTTCTGATGAATACAACAGCACACTGGTAGCTGGAGACTCTGGATCAAACAACGTCTTTACTTTATTCTCTGGCTTTACTGATGAGGAGGCCAACATTGAGAACTACTGGATCTCTGGCGACGATGATCTGGACGCTGGAGGGGTAAAGCAAGTCAACCGGCTCTTACTCGAGGGACAGATCATGAAAGATCAAGAGCTCCAAGTCTGGCTATCGCTCGATGGTGGAGACTTTGTGTTGGCTAAGACTATCTCCGGTCGAGGTAACTACGTCAACTTGGCTGATGATGTAACGATCGGAGGTCCTACAGTCGGTAGTACTATGATCGGAGGTAGTACTACAGGAGTAACGGTCCACGATTATAAGTATGAGTTTAAAATCAATACTGAAAAGTTTGAAAAGATCCGCATTAAGTTCCATGCTAGTAAGGTAGGATATGTCTCTGTCGGAAAGTACGAGTGGAAAGATATCCGGTATAAAGGACGGTCAGTCACTCCACAGTATACAGAGGTTTAAAAGTCAAGTTTAATATATAATAACTCTATGGAAATCTTATCTCTCATCACAAAGTTTCTACTTGCTCCGTCAATATTTATATTGTCACTGGCTGGATATACGGTTCCACAAACTGATGATTATGTATCTCTCATCCAAAATGCTGAGATGGTAGAGGAGCAATCTTTAGGGACAACCATCGCCAATACTGTAGCCGGCTTTGAGACATCACTCGCCTCGAGTCTAACAGACAACGACACTCAGATGACGCTTGTGTCTTTTACTACCGACGATGGTACTGATCTCACTGTTGGTAAGAAGTACGCTTTTACAATCGATGAGGGGTCAGCCTCTCGAGAGTTTGTTATTGGTACAGCGTCCAGCTCAAACAGGATTGTAGATATGATCCGAGGAGTGTCGGTAGAGGACGGAGCCACTGAGATAAGTGCCAATAAAAAAGCTCATCGACGAGGAGCCTCTGTAAAAATCACTAACTTTCAGTTAGTGACAATCACCAATATCCTAAACGATACAGCTACCATCCCATCTCCAATACGATATGCCTCTGATGTAGCTACTACCTCTTTTTCAAGTGATCAGCATTTAACTAGCAAGGCTTACGTTGATTATGTCGCTTTTAATGGAGCTGGAGTCATCGATGCTAACGAAACCGCTCGAGGTGTAGTAGAGCTTGCTACACAGACAGAGATGGCCTCAAGTACAGCGATCGGGTCAGCCGGCCCTTTGGTGCTCCAAGCTAAATATGCGACCTCTACAGGGGGTAATCCTGGGCTTTGGTCTGTAGTAACAAATGGTCTAGGTCTAGTTGATGAAAGTTTTATACTTAGCACTCCGACTCTACCCTGGACATTTAGTCCTACAACTATAACCGGCCACGCTCAGACAGAAATTGTAACTTTTACATCATCTGGAACTTGGACAAAAGACGCTGGTCTTGAGTACATTATAGTGGAAGGTGTAGCTGGTGGAGGCTCTGGTGGAGGTGGAAATAACTCTAATGCTAACGAAGAAAGTGGAGGCTCTGGTGGAGGCTCTGGTGGCTATTTTAAAAAGAAAATCCTAGCCTCATCATTACCATCAACAGTCACAGTCACAGTGGGAACAGGAGGTACAGGATCAGTGAGTTTTGGAAACGGAGTAGCTGGCAATTCTACTGTCTTTACAGGCTTTGCAACATCTACCGGAGGAGGTGGAGGTCTTAGTGGAACAAACTTTGGTGGTGCTGGAGGTACAGCAACCGGAGGTGATATAAATATAAACGGAGGTGAGGGAGGTTTTGGATATGGAGAAAGTAAAGATAATGCCAGATCCGGATACATACCAGGAATGGGAGCTACATCTTTTTTTGGTGGACAAGGAGCATACGGATCCGGATCTCGTGGTGGTAGAGACAGTAATAGTTCAGCCGGATCAAACGGAATAGTAATCGTAACTGA
>Ga0210043_1000572_pt1 | contig 38385 bp, 70 predicted proteins | sample CryGeymet201501t_FD_183990 | JGI IMG/M metagenome (GOLD analysis project Ga0210043, IMG submission 183990) | Groundwater microbial communities from Crystal Geyser aquifers in Utah, USA - Crystal Geyser metaG 2015-01t (SPAdes) (version 2) | ecosystem: Environmental > Aquatic > Deep subsurface >... | reverse complement strand
TAGGATGGAAGTTGACCAATTGTCATAGATTGACCCATGCAATACCACTCATTCATAATATCCTTTATACACGCCTTATTTGTGAAAGCATGCACTCTTCCATCTTCATCTACTGCAACCCGTTTCCACTTTCTATCATACACACTGTCCCATACATCAAGGATTGATAGGGGGCATATATGTTGCTGATTAAACCCATTTTCTAATGTATGGCATAGACCAGTAATTGTTGATAAAACCAATTGACCTTCAAAATACTCAGGCTCAGGTTTTTTCTCCATATACTTAGAAAGTATCTCCTTAATCTGCTCTTTTGAAAACTGGGTATACTTTTCTACAATCTCATTCATGTCTACTTCTGTCATTCTATTGCCTCCCTTAAATATCTGACCATATCATTTAGTTTTGCATCCGATAGTTTTACATCCGGCATATCTTTAATATTTATTTTTTTAATTAAAGCATAATAATTTCTTTCTTGTAATGATCTGGCATATTGTTGTTTAGTTTTTTCTGTCTCTAAATAATACCAGGTTTGTTTCCAGTGATCATCCCCTATGGCTGTCACATGAGTATTATTTCCAATATCTCTTTTAAATTGTGTTTTGCCTGCAAACGCTCTCTTTTCAGTTACACGATCAATAATTATTTTGCAATTTGATTGACTACTATACCCTAGAGTATAATACAATACCGTTCCCACTTCTAATAACATTCTATTGCCTCCTAAATTGTCTTTATCGGTTTAGGCAGATTATTAATGCCCTTCACGTCAACGTCTACATAATAAAGTTTCAGCTCTATTTTTTGGTACTCTCTGAACGGTCTATTGCCTAGCCTCTCCCTCTCTTGATTAAAGTCAACTCTCTCATGTGGCTTTAAGTGCTGGAAAAAACCTATCCAAGCTAAGTGCATCGGTGTATAGCTAACTCCTTGCTTTTTGTAGTGCAGTGCTAGCCCGTGCTCTCTCTCTTCGTCAATCACTAATGAGTGCAGCCAGGCATGTTTATTCAAGTTATAATAATCCATCTCTGAGTTATGAGTGACAGCCCTGCAGAGTTGCTTGATCTGTGCAGTTGTGGGGAAAGTTTTGTTATCAGGGTTATCATGCCATGATTTCAGAGCAAAGTATTTTTTATCATCTGGGTACTGAACATCATTGATAAGCATCTCTTTTCTCTCAATCATTGACCCGGATGGGTTAGTGTAGTAATCATGTATCATCTCTGTAATTTTCGCTTTTAGCTTTTCGATGTGTGTCATATTCCCTCCCTTCTCATTCTCTCTTGATTATCATTGTATACTTTCCAGTACTGATCTATTACAGATTGATTATCATTGACATAGTCATCCCAGCCGGCAGGAGGTGCCCAGTTATCCGGTGCAATGTGGCCCTTGATTATCCTATAATTTTCTCTCTCTTTCATGATCTCTGATAGTGTGTATTGTTTGATAGTCTCAGGGTCGTCTAAGTATCCAGCTTTCTCTCCTAACCAGTTAGCAAGGCGGGTTATATATTTCTTATCGCTGTATTTTATGAGGGCGTTATCATAATACAATTGCCATCGGTTTAGGATAGTGTCATGAGGTATAAGTTTTAATGCTTTCTTGTAGTTCTTTAATGCTCTGGCTTTTGATTCCTTGTTTTGTTCAATATCCCATAATTTATTAAAAGAAGTTTCAAGGTGTATGTCTTTATCTGATTTATCAGATATACATTCTTTACTTTCCTTAACTTGACTTACCTTGACTAACCTTACCTTACCTGTGTCAACACTTTGTATACATTCTGTATACGAGCCATTATCTTTAATTTGTAATTGATTTAATTCTTCTTCATATCTAGTTTTATTGTACCTATCTTTTGCAATATAGTTGTGTATTTTCCAATGTTTAATAACCACTATACCGCTTTCAAATCCAATAATAAACCGCTTACCGATAAGAAGTTTTAAATCATCGTCTGAGGATCCTAATATTTTCATTATCTTTTTAGGGTTTGATACAAATCCATCATCATCAGCCCGCATTGACATGTGAAAATATAAATTTTGAGTAGATTGTGGCATATCAAGAAATGCATCACTGTCTATAATGTGCATTGAGAACATTCTTCTTTGCGCCATTATTCACCTTCCATTATTTCAATAATCTTTTTTAATTTGTCAACACTGAATATTTATTCATGTCCAATAATATTATATTTACTAAACTGTAAATCAAAATTTATAAATATGTTAGGATTTTCATTTTCAATCTCTTTTAATACATCTTTTGTGAATATTTCTGTTGTCATTGTTTACCGTCCTATATTCTAAATATTTCTTCAAGCACTGAAACATGGTAGCTATTCACAAAATCATAATTAGCATCGGGAATTTTCTGTATTTCAATTCCTTTCTCTCTGGACATTTTAGCCGCTTCCCTGCCAAGCTTTAAAGCCTCTGAATAAACTAACTGTACTTTGAGCTTTGATGCATAACCTTTGATAGTGTAATAATCTTGAATTATTTCCAGTTGTTTTTGATTTGTTGATTCTAAGAGTTTATTAGTTGTTTCCACTTGTGTAGCTATTACTGAGATAAGTTTATTAAGCATATTTTCTATACGGTCTATTCTGTCTACCTGCTCATTTTGTGTAGGTAGCTGCACGTTTTGTGTAGGTTGTATGTATCCCTTTTTTCTAATATTTTCACCTATTAAAATAGCTTCATCTTTTGTCAATACAGTTCTTTTCCCATTTTGCATTTTATCAGGGTACGTATCCCTAATTGATCTCTTTACTGTTTCTTCTGATACATTAAACAATTGACTCATTTCTTTTACTGTCATGAATTTCCCTCGCATTTCTGCAATATAAAAAGCCATCTCTCAAAAAGGTTCCTGATTAATCAGGGTCGAAAAACAACCTTTCAAGAAATGGCTTTTACTACATCGGGCAGTTTCGACTCTGCACATGTTTAATTATTATACATTAATTTCACTGTATTGTCAATAGGTTAATCCTTTATTTCAATATCGTCTTTCATCAGCATTCCAATAACATTTAAGGATTCCCCATTTAATATTTTCTGTATTCGATCTTTGACCTCTTCCTTTGTCAGTGTTGGATATCCATATTTTTCTATCAGGTTTTTTGTTTTTTCTTCAATATAATCATCTGCTAGCACTTTTCGACCATCGTTAAGTCTGATTTCGGTAAACATATCTACTTGCATTTTATCCCTCCAAGTATTTAAAATAGTGGAGGGGATATAAAAAGTATTAAAAATTATTCCCCTCCAAGTATGACGTATCCGCCTATACTCTTTTACTTTAACATTTCAGGTTCGACTATATCAAACAGTGTCGGTGTTTCAATCTGCTCCTCGATTAGTCTCATGTAACCGCAGCCGTCAATCCAATAATCTCTATTCAGTTCAATTCCATATCCTTTACGACCCATTTTTACAGCCTGGTAAGGTACTGTGAACAAACCTGCAAATGGATCTAATACTAAATCACCTTTATTACTATATCTGTTTATTACCCTTTCAACAATATCAAACTGCAAAGGGCAAATATGGTAAGCAAGATTTTTCTTAGCTTGTTTACCGTTCATTGTGTTCATGCGGTTAATATCATCCCATACCTCAGGATGCCAAGACCCTGGAGCTACTACCATGAAAGTAGAGGGCAATTTATTTTGCTTATCTAAATTATCAGCTATCATAACATGGTCTTTGTGATTGTAGATTGTAGCACGGCTGTATTTTGTGTAAACAGCTTGTAATCTCTCAATAGTGCTATTCATAAGTTCCTCTGTGGTAATAGGTCTATCTCCTGATGATCTCCAAAAAGCATGCGCATCTATCTGCCAGTTTGCTCTTGTATAATCTTCTTTTGATTTTGCCACTTTCGTATCTGCATAAGCCTTGCTAGTGTCAGTGGGTAACTTTCTGAATAGCAAAATATATTCTGGACATCCTACGCCCATTTTAGTACCGTCTTTTGAGTTCTCAGTCCAGCCAAGCCGATATGTTTGATTATTCTCTCTTACCACATCAGTAATAATAGTTATACGACCAAAATACTGGAAGCCGTGTTTCATGTAGTGAGCCGTGGTCATATCACTAAATGGGTCAATAGTAGGCATCCCTGTTCCAGTTGCGTTTCCAAATAATACACGGTCTTTTACATGTATCGCTGCTACACGGCCAGGCTTTAAAATCCTGTAAAGCTCAGGCGTTAAAAAGTCCATCTGTTCGAAAAACTTCTCATTGTCTGTATTATGTCCAAGGTCATTATAGCTAGGGCTATATTCATAATGATTGCTAAATGGGATTGAAGTATGTATTAAATCAATGCTATTACTTTCCATTGTCTCAGCTTCCTGTATACAGTCATTATATACAGCCGTATATAATTTACCTTTCAACTCCTCTCTTTTACATCCTATTGACCGCATTAGTTTTGCCTCCATATTTGTATTGCTTAATCCCTCTTCTTGAATTATCTTAGTCATTTTTTCAACTAAATAATTGTGTTGACTCCATTTCTTTTGTAGTGTCCTTAGTATTTCGTCTTCTGATTCCATGTAGATAATGTGGATTTCTACTTGCTCACCTTGCATAAAGCGATAGATTCTATGTACAGCCTGTATGAAGTCGGCAAATTTATAGCCTATTCCTAGAAATATAGCTTTATTACAATAATGCTGAAAGTTACATCCAGATCCAGCTATAACAGGTTTAGTGGACAAATATTTATATTCACCCTCTGAAAAATCAATAATCCTTTTTTCCCTTAGCTCTATGTCTTGACTTCCATAAACATCTTTACTTTCCGGGAGTACTTTTTTAATAGCGTGTCTTTCAGCTTCTAAATCATGCCAAATAATAAAGCTATCATCAGGGCTATCTCCGATTATTTCCATAGCTTTATTTACACGATCATTAATACTATCCCTTTTCTCTCTGGATGCATCGGCTAATGATATAGCAGCATCTCTGAATAATGCTTTTTCTCCGTATTTATCAAAGTTATTGTCTAAGTGATTCACAGGCAGCTCATGATAATGCACTTGTAAAGGTGGTAAGTCATAGCCTTCATCACTGTAACCTAAGTCGCTTGGCTTAGTTATATATAAAGCCCATGATGACATCCATAGCCAAAATTCAGCCTCTTTATGTGGGTATAGTGTCAACTTATTTGCTTGAGTGCTATCCCTCTGGAAAAATCTAGTCAGAGCCTGTCCGGTATCCATGATCTCTAAATAACCAGCATAATGGATAAGCTCTTTATATTTGTTAGGTGAAGGTGTGGCAGTGGCCACATATTTATATTTTACACCCTTAAATTTATCCAAAAAGGTTTGAAATGTTTTACTTCCAAATGATCTCAATACTGCCGCTTCATCCAGTGTAGTAGCTGTAAATTCTTTCGGGTCAATATCACCATCTCTTACACGCTCATAATTAGTAATATATATTGCATTATCTTCTGTGGCCTCACTAAGATGCTTTATATATTTTATTTCCATGTTTACAAATTTTTTAGCATCCCTTGTAAATTCCTGTTTAACACCTAGCGGGCATACTATCAAGGCTTTGCCGCCTTCATGCAATAATAACTGTCTTAATATCTCGATTTGTGTTAATGTTTTGCCAAGTCCAAAACTTGAGAATATAGCACGCTTCCCGCCTTTCAGTGCCCATATAACAGAGTCCCTTTGATGAGGCTTTAAATATTTGCAAAGATCATCAGGGTTGACTTGTATCCCCGTATCTTTTGCAAGCTCAATTTTAGATTTTAGAAATTCTTGATAATTCATTTTTACCTCATTTTATGAATAAAAAAAGCCACTTCTCAAAGAGCACTTCCCTATGAATAGGGGTAGACGTGCGCTCTCAAAAAGTGACTTTTAACTACACAATACAGCGTCTACTCTGTAATTGAGATAATATACAACACGGCTGCCAGGGAAACGGGAAAGTGCTTTTAGTGACTTCCCTACCTCTTTTTGCTTATCGCTCAGTACGTCCCGTCCTATTTTGTCCTCTATGCAGATAATGTGTGAACGGGTGATTATTACACGGTCCATCCATCCAATAGAGCCTGGGGGCATACGACGATTTGAGTTAAAAGTATAAACTCTGATTCCAGTAAGTCTCTCTAAAGTTTTAAAATTTTCACTTGTCTCTGATTTTGTCATGTGTACTCCTGATCATCAAGTATTATTTTGTACAGGTCTTCCCATGTTTTCGGCGGATATCGCAAGTCATCAAAGGCTATTTGTGTATAGTCTGTACAGGCCTTGACGAGATTATCGCCGTGTTTCATTCTTAACTCTTCGATGATAAAATCAGCTTTTTTTTCTCTAATATTATCTGGATTGAAATAGGGGTGATTATCGCTTACGCCGGCTGGGTAATTATCGTTCATCTTTTCCCCCTGTATTTTTTCAGAGTCTCACGGCTTATGCTCATGTCATCATTTCTCACAATGTAACCTACGATAATCGTGATAATTACAGCCCCGATGTAGATTAATAATCCTGTCATTGCTCCTCTCATTTCATTGCCTCCTGTTTATTTATATTAATACCATGACCGATGTTCTTCGTGTACACTTTCCTTGCCATCATAATTATCTATGTACCATTCTATATCATCAGGGACTTCAATAATTGTTATTTCTGCATACTCTCCACTTGCAGCATCACAACCTATTTTCTCTATAGCTGCAATTAATCTAGCATCTGCTCTATAGGCATCACAATTATTTGATTCAATACCTAAATCTTTATTACTCAAAAACCCGTAACCATCCCATTTTATTCCTAGTATATCGTATATTGCATGTGATACACTAAACCCACCCCAACAATCATTTACTGCTATTCTCATTTCACTCCCTCCCTATATATTTATGCACTTTGTCAATATAATGCTTAATCATCAAATCATTAGTGTGCATCTCTCCATTGAGTACAGCACGCACCATTTGATTTTCTGCAATATCAGCACTAAGATAAAATTCAATTTTATATATCTCTCTGTCAGTGTACAAATTTTCAGGCGGGTAGTTAGAGCATGAGCTTGACAGGTGCGCATTGTGTAAGCCTACCACACCGTTAAGTATTGAGTCTATAAAGTGCGGGTAGTGTTTGCGATTAGAGTGAGTATTACTGAGCACGTGGCAGAAGTCTAGTTTTGAGTTAGTGAGTACATCGTAGAATACATCGCCCCGCATTACAGGTAATATCTTAGCTCCTGAGATTGCGCAGTAAGTCTCATAACCTTCTGAGCAGGTTCGGCGTTGCATCCAGAGTAAGGTACGCATTTTGTAAACGTAATTATTCATTTCTTAGCCTCCATGTGTTTTAATATGTGGACTATCACGTCACAAGTCCAGCCGTTGCCTAAAAGTTTGTAGCGTTGTGAATTACTTACATGAGCTGTATATCCTTCTGGCACTGTCTGCAATCTCTCGCACTCCAAAGGTGTTAATTTTCTCCAGGTTAAATCTGGCTGTATAATTCCATATTCATTTGTTTTACTATTTGGATAAGTGCGGTCAACACCGTCTACAGGTTTCGCTTCAATGTAACCTTTTTTTGTAGCTTCTGGGAATACTATCACATTATCTTTCTGCACCGTAGTCAAAGTATTTGACTTATAATCTTCTCTGAGTTCAAGGCGTTGTTCAGTTTCTAATCCAATTTTAAGGGACGTGGGGTTATCAATATATCTACCTCTAAATGCTCCTATTTTTGGCTCTTTATTCCCGCCTTTGATAGCTATTAATGTCGGACTTTTTCCTTCTACACTATAGATAGCATTGCTCATCTTATATCCACCATCTTTTATACTACCTATACGGATGCATGTCCTTTGTCTATGATTATCAATTCCTTGATTATCAATTCCTTTCCAATAATTAGCATCAATGCAGGTTGATTTATTATCTATGTTTTTATGCTCTCCATTTTGATTTATAAATGCTTGTCCACTTTCGATAATATCTTTTAGCAAAATTTCCTTGTCCTCTGGTTGTTTAATACCAGGTTGTAGATTGCCAAATAAATCTTTTTCATGCGCTCCGATGTTTGTCCAGTAAAGCCGCTCCCTATTTTGTGCAGAGACCAAAGAGGAATTAATCATTACGGGGCTTATTCCCATATATTGCGTTATGATTGATTCATGTTCTGCTTTCATGCGGACGTTTTCGAGTAAGAAATATTTAGGCTTATAATGCTTAATAATATCAACAAAGGTGAAAAATAACCGGCTTCGTGGGTCATTAAAATTTAAGCCTTTTCCAGCAAAGCTAAACCCCTGACATGGACTGCCACCTATAATAATATCAGGCGTTTCAATATTCCAGTCTTTCCAGTTCTCAATACTGCCAAGCTGAATAGTATCGGGATAATTTTCTTGTGTAACTTTCATAGCGTATTTGTCTATCTCACTTGCGTAGTATTTATCAACTTTAATCCCTACACGCTCAAAAGCAATTTGCCCGCAGCTCATACCGTCAAAACAAGATAAAATAATCATTTTTTAGCCTCCATTAATAATTTTCTGTGCTCTATATATTTGTCCCGTTGTCTCAATATATAATCAAGCTCAAGGTATCCAGGGGGAATAACTGTATCATGATCTACCGTTAAGCCATTTGTAACTAGACTATACCAAAGATTGTCAAGTAAGTCAATCCACTTGTAATAATCCATTTTAGAAACGGCCGTACTTCTTAGTATTATCATGTCGTCGCCTGTCTCTGGGTTTTCGATAAAGTCATAAAAGCCAATTTGCAACCGTGCCAGGGCATGGACGTGGTCGTCTTTTAGTCCTGTGATTTTTGAGATATGCCCGATAATGACGTGGTAAAAATTGTGCATGCGGGCCATGTGCTCATCTTCTGCAATCACTTTCACAATCTGATTAATTTTTAGCTTCTTATCAGTGCCAGATATTGTCATACTCTTATCGGTTATCTCAATTATTTGACCTGTCATGTTTACCTCTTAAAATTATAAATACGTGCCCCGGAGTATCCAGGGCATCCCCTTTGCTTTGTGAGAAGCGATTATTTAATCCTGATATAACTATTTGTCTGGATTTCAGCTCCAGGCACTATTTGACCCTCTTTAATTGCCTTTTTAATTTCTGCCTTTTTCGGCTTTCTTGTGACTACAATATCACAAAAAGAATCGGGAATTTCAAACTCATTAATAATCTCAGTGCTCTCAGTGTTGACCCGTGTTATGTGATGCAACTCATTAAGCTCAAGCTTTTTTAGGTCTTTAGCCTCCATGTAATTTTTGAACACATACTTGATATGGTCAATGATTCTCTGTATTTGATGCTTACGTGTTTTTAGTTCACTTTCATACTCTTTGATCTTTTCAATTCTTGCCTCCAAAGAGTCAATAAACTCAATGTTATTTATCAAGGTGTTTTTGCTCTCGATAATGTTAGCAGCTAAAGCCTCTTGAAATTGCTCTCTCTCTTCCAGGTCCATATCATCCATGCTCTCATATAGCTGTATCATTTCCAGCTCTGAATTAATCTGTGTGCTTAGTCGTCCCATTCTATCCCTTCTTTATTCCGACGGCTTTATAAAAATCAGCCGTGTACTTATTGAAATTATTAGAGAAAAATGTCACTTCTCCGATTTCATAATTTCCAATACTACACACTAAATAATATGACTCTCCATATTCTTTAGCATGTTTTCTCAATTTAACGCCAGGCATCTGTGATAATAATCTATGATCTATTCCATGTTGCTGAACGCTTGTCATTTGAACACCTCCTCATAGTAGACTTCTAAGTCTGAATATTCATTACCTGTGATTTTGTTTATTGTAGTCAATAGCTTTGATTTATACAGAGCTGGAGCTGTTGTGCTCACTGCCTGCTCTATTTTTAATTTTGTCTCAGGGTTAAGCTTATCACTAAGTGCCTGCACAAATCTAGCAGCTTCTACTTGATTAAGTTCAACCTCTTTTTGTGTGATAGGTCGGGAAGCTTTTTTATCCCAGCCGGCGGGTTTTTCTGTTTGATAGTTGTCTACTTTTTTTGAGTTAAGTTTTGGAGCATCCCAGTTAAATGCGGGTGTGTTATTAGATGCTTTCACATAATGCTGACCTTTATCTGAGATAATTGCAAAGAATTCGCCATACTCATAAAGATATCTGCCAATCCCCCATTGAACGGCTGCACGTTTCATAGAGTCAGATAAGCCGCCTTTTGTCGATTCAATATTTGTATTATCTGCGCCGTCTGTTTTGCCTATCCATGTGCCCTCAAGTTTTAGCCATAATGTACATAGCTGGCTTTTATCTCCCCATCGTGTGAATTCATTTTTCCAGTCTGCAATTCCCATGATATCATCAAGCCGATTCATAATAGCACGATTTTGTATGTAAGGGACAACTTTAGCCCACGGCGTTTTTTTATCAGATTTTAAGCCTGATTGACTTACACGCCATTCTATTTCGTCCTCTGTGAAAGGTTTTTTTAACGCCTCTTGAATTTCCTGTACAGTCATTTGCCACCCTCCTTATAGTGCTTTTTAAATTCTATCTCGAATTCATCTAGCCAGCTTTCGATTAGTGTTCTAATCACTAAATTAGTGTTAGTATTGATCTTTTCATTACGGATGACTATTTCCGCTTTCTCAATACGTCGCTTTAGTTCCTTGCCTAGCCAGATAGTTCTCTCATACCTGACTGCTTTTTTACGTGTCTTTTCTGGTATTAACATCTATGTCCCTCCTGTTTATTTCTCTTGAGTTACTAAACTATAATCCAAAATGTGTGCTTATAGTTTCAACAATTTTTATAGCTTCCTCTTTAGTCATGGAGACAATATCCCATTGATAACCATTATGGGTAATTTCTAATACTGATTCTCCTGGTACGTCTGGATATCTAGTGTCCCTTATTTTAACTCCGAAAATTACCGCTCTTCTTTCTTCGTGTGTCATCTATGTCCCTCCTGTTTATTTGCTAACTCTTTGAGCAATACTTGCACACTAATCAACCCCTTGCAGTAGTGCAATAACATGTGCTCATTCTGAAAATTGCGCTTATTGATCTCTTGGCAAACTGTGCCAAAGTCGAGATTGATCTCTTTGCACATTGTAGCGATCTCGCACTTGCCCCACGCTGTCAGCTTGCCGTTAAATAAAATACTTTCCATTTTCTTGCCTCCTGATTTTTCTTAATATTCAATTCTATAACTAAACCCGTTGTCTATGGCTTCGCTAATTGTCATTAGTACCCATGTATTATTTATAGGGCCGTCAACTAAAACTGTAATTTCATAACATGATTTTTTGCTATTCTTTTTAGAATTTTTCTCTGCTGCCCTGAATATCCTGTTTGTATTTCTCATTATCTGTAAAGCCTTATCTTTGTTTTTGTAAATATTCATTTTCTGCCTCCTATTTCCCTACCTCATCAGTGGGTAGTATAATCAACTCAGAAATATCTATGCCGTTCACTCTCTCATCATCTGTGATTTCACACTCATCTACATCTCCACTCAGTCCAGAAACATCTCCACTCAGTCCAGAAGAAATTTTTCCACGCAGTCCAGTAACATCTCCCCGCAGTCCAGTAACATTTCCACTCATTCCAGAAGATATTTTTCCACACAGGTCAGAAACATTTCCACACAGGTCAGAAGATATTTTTCCCCACAGGTCAGAAACATCTCCTGTAATACCTGCATGTAATCCTACTACTTTACTTTCTGCCTGTTTCAATGCTCTTTTCATACTTGCCTCCTGTTATTTCCCTACCTCATCAGCGCCGGGCGGGTATCCGGCGGACGGGGTTTCCCCCGTTTCGGTTATAATTCTTGTTTTAATATATTCCATGTTTTTTTTGGGTCACGCTCTTCACTCAGAATATAGCGCATTAATCCAATAACAGAGCTAAATTTTTCAATTTTGTATTCTCCAGATTCAAATGCTTCTGCTACTGTAATGGGTTCATCGGGGTTAATTTGCATAGATTTATTTGTTTCAGATATTAACCATTTTCCACCTAACCTTTCATCATTGTTCAAATAGTAATTCATAATTGCCTCCGTTTTTTTCTCTCACTTACATACATATTATAACACGCCGTGTAAAACATGTCAAGTGTTTTGTAATATTTATTTTTATTTATTTTTCAAAATATCGTCTGTTTTTATCGTTTTCATACAATCTACACTATTAAGGCTAAACTGCCCGCTGTGGAGGGCTGTAGGGGATTATTTAGGGGTGTGAGGGGTGAGAAATACGCTTTAAAATTGAGCTGGAAAGTGATATTTTAGCATTTATTTTTTGCACTTGACTTTTTACCTGTGCCGTGGTATAATTATTTGACATGATTAGTTCACCCCTTATCAATGTTGTAAAAAGAGTACATGATTATAATCCGGGTGAATCCTTCGGGATGGGTTGTAAAAGTGTACTCTTTTTTTTATCAGGAGAGTATAGTATGGAGTACGATGTTAGTATTAGAGATGGGATTGCTGAACTTGGGATATTTGAAAAAGGTGGTGATGCTTGGGTAAGCACTAAAGATATATCTAAGCTTTTTGAAAAAGATCATAAAAATGTTATTGCTAAAATTGAAAAAGAAATACTCCCTCATGTAGTAGATAATTTTGACCGGCTTAATTTTAAGCCCGTTAAAATAAAAGATGCTAAAGGTGAAGATAGAAAAGCTTATTTACTTAATAGAAAATCAATCACAATGATAATAATGAGTTTTACAGGAAAAAAAGCTATCCAGTTTAAACAAGCCTACATAGAAGCCTTTGAAGCAATGAACACTTTAATAACAACAAGAGTATTAGCAAAAGAGGGTTATAAACATCAAACATCGGCTATATGTAAAATGAACCCGCAAGCTCGTCCTATAGATTATGCTAATGAGGCTGATATGGTAAATAAAATAATCTTAGGTATGACTGCAAAAGATTTTCAAGCAGTAAATGATTGTGTAAATACAAGGGATGCAGTTGTCAATTCAAAATTACTTGATTTAAATAATGCCGAAAGGCTTAACGGTGATTTAATTCTAAGCGGTATGGATAAAGACACTAGAATACAAGTACTTAAAAACAGATTTCAGGAGGGTAATAATGAATAAAGCAGACCTATACAGCATGATCTCAGAGTGGAATGTGTATCTATATAATCATGATTTTGTCGATGCTGATATTTACACCGAAATGACAGATAAAGCGATCAATGACTTTATTGAGATATTTTTAAGAAATCGCAAGACAGAAGATTATAGGAGGTAGCATGAATAAAGAATTATTATTTTTAATATTAGATGAAGCCGACTCTCTTATTTATCCTGAGACATCTATGGAGTTTTGGGGAATGACAGTAGATTTTAAATCAAAGAATGGCTGGATATTTGGTCTATTTTATGACTGCGATGAATTTGATTATATCGACTACATTATTGACCAGCAAGGCAATGAGATTGATATATGGGATGAAAATAACGAGAGTTTTGAATTTGCAACACTTAGATGTTGGAGAGGTGATTCTCAAAACAGAAAGGAAACATATTTAGAGTGGATTGCTGAATAAATAACCCCCGATGACAAGTCGGGGGCATTAGTACAGAATGAAGTGAGGAGGCTTATTTTATTATAATCATATTTGTGACTATGTTAGTTACTCCATTAATCACTGTATAGGCATTGATATTAGTCAATCCCTTGATAGACAGCATCACAAGACCCGTTGCGTTTTTATCCCTGATTGTAATAGTCCCGGATACTGCATAAGAGTTAGCTTGGCTGATGCTAGTCGCTGTAGATATGTTGTTGACAGTAATAGGCTGCGTCATCTTGCCGATTGCAAACCCGCCGCCCATTGATACGATGACAGTAATTATTATAATCCAAATCGGGCATTTCAATGTCATATATCCCCCTATGGTATTAGTTCAAAATGTGGCAGGTCAATAAATTTCTGATCCTTAAAATCATTGTAGTAATCTTTGTAGCCATTCCAGTCCCCGCCCCATCTTACACGGTGGTGTATTTTTCCTTCTGAGTATAGCATTTCTGATATGCCAATTATCAACCCGCCTAAAAATCTAAAGGCCTCTAAATTATCCCAGTCGACCGCTTTTAATTTATTGCTATATGGAGCTAAGTCCATAGCATCGCTTATAGAGTCGTCTTTCATTATCACTGATTGATTATGCCGGGAGTCTGGATAATGCAGTTTTGAGTAGCCTTTTTTGTAAGCAGCTTCCTGTTCTATTTTTTCCCTCTTACCGCATATCACTGAGAAGTCATAATATTTTATAGCTGTTTCTGCTATTGTTATCAAGTCAGGGTGACATGTCATTAGTCTACTTCTACTTAACTTTGAAAAACCTGGCATCTTTATACTCCTCTATTTATTGCCCTACAAGCCTCTATTTTGCTTTAAATACTGTATTTATACATATAGCGATAAAATAAGCCTCTGTATGGCAAATCTATGTTACTGCTATATATACATTTAACTCTATTTGTTATCGTCAATTTTTACTATATTTTTGTACTCTTTTCGACCGTCAATATAGGATTGACCGATAAAATAGGTTACAATTCCACCCGCTAGCACTAGCCCGATGCTCTGAGCCATTGAAACAAATCCATATACTTTATCTGCTATCTTAGTGCTGTTTGAAAGTATAAAGCTCATTATAATCAATAGCGTCAAAATTCCGATGACTAGCAAAACTATCATAAATTTTTTACTCTCAAGTTTTTTCATTTTATAACTCCCATTGATAAAAATAATTTATATCCGGCTGCGATCAATATGCCTAATGATGTCAACACTATAGCCATTGTAGTAATCAATTGTTTGAGCCATTTAAAACGGTCGTCATTTTTAAGCACTGAATTTCCCTCTATAGCCCCGATGCGCTCACCCTGTTTTTTAATACTCTCTTTTTCATCGGCTTTATGATTATCCAGCTCCATTTTAAGCAATTCATATTTTGTCACTAGATTGCTTATTTTATCAGTGAGTTTATCGTGTTTACCATACAGCTCTTGAAAATTATTTTTTACGTAGCTAGACAAATCATCAATTTTACTATTAGTATCTTGTATTTTCGATAAAATTAAATTTAGCTCATTGTTATCCTGTGCCATTTATAAACCCCTATATTATATTTGAATATACTATGTCATTATAATAATTCATATATTAACAACTGGTTAAAATATGGGTCTGTTCCTGGATTGTAACTGGTAATACTTTTACCATTTATCTGTCTGATTCTAATTGCGTATGTTGTACCCAATTCGACTTTATAAACCTCTTTAAAAACTGCATGGTGTACAGTCCCACTTGCGTATTGATCGGATACGGTTAGTATTGCGCCAGTCGCACCATTACATAACGTTAATCTTATCACTTTTTGGTCAACAACAGAATTAAAACTTAATTTTGCGGATATAGATACTAGTTTTGTTGCATTTGGCGTAAACACCCCTGTAGCTGGATTATACTCGGAATTGGTATCTGTGACCTCTTGGTCAAATATAATAACAGTTCCTGCCGCTACATTATTTGCATAAATAACCCCGCTATCTTGCCAGGCATCAATAATTGTTCTCGCTGTGCCACCCACAAGTATCCTTTCAGGCGTAACATCTGCACCAACGTATGTAGCATCAAATGAGACTACTAAAACAGCCGTATATTCATAAGTCATTGCGTCAATTTTACGACCTGATAATACGATATGCCTAGTTTCATACTGATAAGCAGTTCCGTTATAATACCGGACTGACTCATACAATCGGACATAATCTCCAGGCTCCATGATTTCATTGGACCGGAATATAATATAATTATTTCTGGATATTTCTTTTGATACCGCCATATTTTTATAAACGTCTGTAATTAGCTCAGGCAGTACGCCCGAACTGGCACTAATTAATATGTCAGCTCCAGTTTCCCCGGTGTAGTTGAAAATCTTGTCAGTTTGAACACTGGAGATAATGTCATCTTTGAACACCTGTCCTTTATCCGCCCCGCTTGCATCCGGAGTGATAAATTCAAGCCCGCTAGAAGTGAATACAGTGTACCAAAACGATGATAAGATATCAGTGTACTTTTCAGCTCTTATGTGGAAGTCATCGGTATTAACAAAATTCTGCTCTATGTTTATCCCTGTCAATGTCTCCATGTCTGCAATAGATTTTAGTGTCCCTGTGAGTGGAAAACTGCCAAGATATTGAGGCACTTTAGTGAACACGCTTTTATTCTCAAGTTTCCGTGGCGTTAATTGGTCTTGCTCATAGAGCTTAGTGTATATCCCAGTGTCGCCATCATTCTCAATACCCTCGACCTCTGTTTGATTAGTATCGGGAATTTGATAAAATACCTGCTCTTTAAGTAGTCTATTTTTTGATTGCTTTACTTTTTCAACTTCAAAACAAATAAACATTTTGCCCCCTATGCATTTCTGTCAATAAATATGCTTGTCATGTCCTGATATTGATTGCTATGTTCAATATTAGCATTATAGTTATCATAATCCCCGTCTGTGGGCGCATTTCTCCATGAGTTATTCGCAGGAGGCTCCAATATTTGAAAGGCTGTAATTATTGCGTATTCTCTGTTATCGTAGTAATCGGCAAATACAGTAGGGTACAATAAGCCACCCCACCAGCCGACAACGCTATAATTATCGTCTGAGTCCTGCAAAACTAAAAAGAAATTTTCATTATTTCGATAGTCAAATAGTGTTGTCCCGTCTGAGTCATACAGAGATAGATTATTAACTACTTTTCCCGTAGTCACTAAATCAGTATTAATGTCATCTCTTTTGATTACAAATAATGCTTGCTCTTGAGCAAACATAGTTTTCATTGACCTGTCAACATTTACCATTCTGCCAAAATCCAAAACATAATAGCGGCGATTAAATTCATTACCTGCCACTCTAATATTTTCCAGTACAGTTGTTTTCCGGACGTCCACAGAGCTATAATTAGCATTATTTATTATGTCGATAATTGGTATAGTCCATTCTGTCACATCTTTAGGTAAAAATGTATGCCTATTATTATTAGATGATTTAATATTATAATTTGAACTGCTATTAAAACTAGGAGTAATATTATTATAATATATAATTGACCCTTCATTTGTTTGACTTGTACAAACTAATATCATATTTTCTACTAAAGAATTATTAAAATTTATATAATTTGTTCCTGTACCACCATCAATAAATCTATAATCACTATTTAAATCACCTATTACTATTTCAGGACTGAATATACAATTTGTAAATGTCAATATGTGCGTAGTGTCCACTGTATGATCAAGACGTTGATCTACTTCATATCTATTATTATTCATTGTTAATGATTCTGTATAAGTAAAAGAAAATACTCCTGATGCATGAATTATTGTATTATCAATCTGCCAGTTAGATACTGCACCACCTACCGTGTGGTCATTCGCATTTATTGTGCTGTTAATCCAATCTAATTTTACAGCACTTAAAGTGCCTGAGCTAAAATAATTAACGTTTTTTAATAGCAAGATGTGGCCATAATCCCCTGCCGTATCAAACACAATAGTTAGTGATAAATCATAATCAGTTACCACATATTCAGCATTGAGTTTTACACCTAAGATAATTACATGTCCATTATTAGTTATAATTGACCCGCCTGTATCTGTCATGGTTTCTGAAAGAGTAACATTAAGTGTATTTGTTGGGCTATTTGTTTGCCATACTACAAGATATTTATGCGCTGAATTTGATAATGCAGTAAGATTAATTGTTCCATTTGCCGGCGCATCAACTAAACTATATCCATCTGTAATAAGATCATTAATGTAGTTTTGTATTTGATTGTTTGTAGTTCTTAATTCTCTTGTCAAAAAGTCAGACCGTTTCACATTCCATGCTTTTGCTATCGTAGTGCTGTTAACGTCAAATCCGTGTACAGTTGCCATTCTATCTCTCCTTAATCGTTTGCATCTGCGATGTTATCCGCAGTCGTTATGTAGTAACTATTAATTATTGTGCCGATGCTATCGCCCACACTGCCCCCCACTACCCCGGCACTTTGTAATTCTGTATTAAGTGCGGATCCAGATAGTCCAGAGGCTCTTAACTCATTTTCTATCTGTCGTTGTCTACTCACATTTTGAACGTCAACAAATCCGGCAAGCTCACGTGTCAATCTAATCCGCTCTTTAATAGCATCGTTTATAGTCTCTTCCACTTCCAGCTCTTTTTCTTTGGAGTCCAGGATTAAATTATTGTTGTCTAGTATTTCTTGCAGTACAGACCTGCGATCTGGATCATTTTCTGCATCAAGTAATTTCTCAAAAGCCTCAAGGTTTTTAATAGTGCCATCGGCATTTAATTCTGTGGCTTCTGTTATTCCAGCAGCGCTATCTAATAATTTCTGGTTTTGTTCTATCAAAGTTTCACGTGCTTTAATCTCTCTTTTAATTGCCCGTATATTTTTATTATTAACACCTAAAATGTTAATTGACTCTAAATATTCTATATTTCCTTGAGATAATTTATTTAATCTTTGCAAATAGTCAATATTCTTTTGTGCTGCGCCTTTATCTATTTGCAATCGACTTACTAATAGTTTATTCTGTTTTTCATATATTTTTAACTGTTTTTCTGTGAGTCTTAATATCTGTTCTTCGTCTCCTCTAAATGCAGACATTAAAGCCGATGTTGCTGTAAGTTTATCATTCACTAGTGATATGTTGTCTTTGAGTGATTCCCATAAACCGACCTGATCAGCTACTTCATCAGTACTATCCTGCAAAGAAGAGAAGTAAGATACAATACCTGATATTAATGTAGTTATTATGCCAAGGACATTACCTGTGACTATAGATTTTAATAATCCGCTTATCGTGTCTACTAATATTTTAGCCTCTTTATTGCCGCCCAACATTTCTGATGCTAAATCAGCGAATATACCTAAAAGCTCATCGGCAGAATATTCTACTTCTTTAATTTCTTCATTTAAATCGCTTACGTTTTCATTTATTTTAATTGTTTTATCACTTACTGAGTCGAATAAATCCAAAACATCTCCATCGCTAGGATCATTGCCAAAGTCTTTAATCATTTCATTAAGTAGTCTCAATGATTCAGCCGATGAATTTACTTTACCGTTCATTTTTCCAAGTAATTTATCTTGTTCTTTTGTCATTATATTAATTTTATTTATAAAAGCTTCTCTGACTTGTTTAACAGTTCTTACAGTTATCTCTCCCTCTTTACTCAAAGAGCCTATTTTTTTATCTCCACTTACACCCTTATTTCCTTGTTCAAATTTAAAATAATCTTCTTGTACTTTCAGCAATTCTTTTTGTAATTGTAATACATTACCTTTGCTTTTTCCTGATATTATTGCTTGAGCCTCTTTGAATGCATTAATCAATTGACTAATACCCTGAACAGCTACTAATGCTATTTGTCCAATTATAGCTACTGATTTACCTACTACTAAGCCAAATTTTTTAAATCCATCACCTGAGTTTAATATAGCCTGCAAACCTTTAATAAAAGGCTCTAAACCTTCCAGCAAACCTTCCCCGAAAGTCTCTTGTAAATCCCCGATAGTAGCTTTTAAGTTAGCAATTCCAAAAGTAGCTTTATTAATCGCTTCTGCTTGCCCGCCGTATTGCTCTTTAATTTCTTTCAGTATAATTGCTCTTTGCTGTTCGATTGTTTTGCCTTTTAGCAATTCTTTATTGATTATAATCCCTTGTCTGGCCATTGAGGAGGCAAACTTTTCCGGTTCTGCCAATACCTTTCCAAATTGATTAGCTAAACTAGTCAAGTCTCCGTCCATGTCACCGACCACAGCTTGTATGTCTAACAGTGCCGGCAATGCTGCTTGTATTTCTTTTCCACTTAATTTGAATGTAGTTAATACCCTTGCTGCCTGAAATTGTAGTTCATCACCGACTCCAGTTTTAGCTTGTAATTCTGCTGTAAGGCTTTTGAATTCGTTTAATGTTTCTTTTGTTGCATCTCCTGTATTCCTGAGACCTTGGGCAAGACCTAAAAAAGCCTTTCTCTGTTTGATTGCCCCTTTGATTGATGCCCCTATCTGATTGATAACTTTACCTATAAGAAATCCTAAACCCTGTACGGCTGCGGTTACTAGTGCAAAAGATTTCCCTGCACTTCTGCCAAATGTGGAAGTACTTGAGGCGGCTTTTCTTATTCCCTGCTCATATTGTCCTGTTTGGGCTTTTAGCACGACGTCTAATTCATTGACAGTAATTCCCATTACAAGCCCCCATGTTTTAATTTCTGCCAGGCTTCCTCATCTCTAAACGGTTGCCCTTTCTTTACACCCGATTGTACTGCTCTTAATTTGCCTTTCAACTTATTCAAATATTCCTTAGTAGGATTTGATGCATTCAAGGTCATTATTTCAAGTTCTATGAATTTTAGATCTTCTGCATTGTTGATTGATTCCATGATTAACATTAGTTCGTCTGGGTATAACTCAAAGATATCTTTTTTTGTCCAACCTGTATTTATAACTATTTTACCAATCAATTCCTGTATAGGATTTTCAACAACCTTTGATTTTTTACCACTAGGTTTTTTATCTTTTTCACTATCTTCTTGTTTGTTTATTGCCATAGTTTCACTAATAATATAATCAATGTCTTTTTTATTTAAATAGCGTGGCTTCTTTTCCAGAGCTATATCGATCAATTCACTCACTAAATATTTTTTTAAGCCTCTTACATTTTCCATGTGTTGCTTTCTAAACTTTCTTTTTTCACGTCCTCTAATCATCACTTTATATTTTATCTCAATGAGTTCGCATTTTTTCCATTCTACAAAATTAGAATTGAATATAATTGATTCCCCGATGTTTAATACTTTCACAGAGACATATCTTTTATGCGATATTCTTATAAGCTTGTTACGGGAAAAAGATTTAAATTCATTCATAAATAATTCCTTAAAAAAACATGCCGGGCATTACACCCGGCTTAATTTATGCTGCGGTCGTAAACGATGCCAATACAGGGTCAGCTAAATACAGAGTATTCTCTGCCTGTACATGAGCAACAACAATCTGATAAACAGTTGATGCGTCAAGTGAAGCTGTGGGGTTAATAGTAATAAACCCGCCGTAAATCTCATACACCGAGGTATTATCAGGTGTACCGTTTGCCCATGCTGCCACTGTCGCTGTTAATGTGGCTTTCACATAATCAGTAATAGCTACTAAGTCTGAGCCTGAGCCGGTTCCGGATACAATCTTGATATACAGTCCATTCAATGCATCATTTGGCAATGTGGTCTGAGCAGCTTCCAGTACTATAGTTGTGGCAGTTGCGCTCTGAGCTGTACCGCTAAGATTGTCGGCATAGGTCACAGCCGATGCAATTTTAACATTAGCTGCATACAGTTCAGCATCACCATTCAGCACGCCTCCGAGTAACTGCTGAGATACTGCAATTTCAATGTTATCAGTTACAGCAATATCAGTGTCAGTATTAGAAGGATATGTACCCAGGATAGTAGGAGCGACTTGAGTAGTAATCAAATCCTCATCGCCGATAATACCGAGCTGGTCGGTAGTTCTGCTTGTGTCTCTGTTGGCCATCAATACAACGTTTAAGGCTCTTTCAGCATCATTACTATACTCACGGTTTACTTCTCCGGATCCGGTTGCTGTCCAGAATATAATGTCGTCGCCTTTTTCGTCTAAATCGTCTGTACGACTTGTACCTAATGCGTTAATAGGGTGAAATTTATACTTAGCTGCAATGTCAGTGCTGTTTGATTTCAGTCCAGGATTAACACCAAATCCGTAGGCTCTTGCATCTCCTGATGCGTAAGTATTGGAATATGGAAAAGCTGTCTGCATTGCAAGGGTGTCTTTTTGTACAAGCGTAAATTCAAGACTTGCTGTTTCTCCCTGCAAAGTTTTATAGGCTGGTTCTGTGCCTGTCTGGTCTAACACCTGGTCTCTTAAAGTAGCCGCATAATTAAATGTGGTGCCTTCGATAGTGTAACCCAAATCGACCCACACTCCGCCGACATCTCTAAACATCCTACCCGCACCGAGTTCAACTTGTGTTATGTCTTGTGCCATTATTTTACTCCTTCTCTAAAATTATTGATGGATTACTTTTGAGAATATCATACTGCTCCCTGCTTAACTCGACCGTGAGGGCTGCAGGTAACTTGAAGGATTTAACAGGTAAAAAGTCATATTTCAAGATTATAGTCTCATTACCAAGCATCTTTTTAGATCCTTTGATAACATAAGTCTGTGACCGTACAGACTCAGATTTTTTCTTAAAAGCCTTTTTTTCCTGCTTATCTTCTATCTCAATTTCCATCTTTTTTTCATCAAACATTTTTAAGACTCCTTATATAATATTCTGTAATCTAAAACAAAATAATTTATTTTTGCTAACTCTTCATAAAGCTCAATCTTATTTTCAAATTGCGCATAGGCTACTGATATCCCTGTATAATCTCCATTAATCCCCATCATAGCAAGCCTTACACTTTCGGCTAAGCTGTCAGCAAGTACGGCTGTGGTATGAAATACAGATATTTGAAAACGGGGGATTTTTGCCTGTGGTACATTTCCAATAGGTTCACCAATTTGTTGATAAGTAATATAAGGGGCTGTATATTGTTGTACAAAAGGAATAGGGCATATTTTGTATATAGAGCCTGATAATACGGCAGGTCCTACTACCGAGTCATTTTTAAGGGTTGAATAAATAACGTCTCTTATATTCATTTTGATTTAATCCCCTTTTTTCTTAGTTCTTCATTCATGGCTTGACTGACTTCTCTTTTAGTTCTTGAGCCTGTCATCAAATCAAATGCAGGTCTTAGAAATGGCTGCGCATAACCCTGTCTTGAAGTTCCAAACTCTTGATAAGGGGCATATTCTACATTAGTACCTATTACAGCTGTTAGAGGTTCTAAACTTGTGTGCACGCCGTCCCCTGCCTGAGCTTTTCCCTTTGTATCACTTGTTTGCCCTTCAATTGAATATGTTATACTGTCCCTTAATCGTCCTTCTTTCCATGGTGATAATAATACAGCTTGCCCCTCTATTGCTATAGCAAGTTTAGTTATAGATTTCTTGGCGGCCGGCTTTCCGGCTGTCTCAATATCTTTGAATGAGAAATTTGTTTTTATCTCAAAACCTTGACCGCTATAACTGTACTTGCTCATTTCACAATCCTTAAATCTAACTGCATGAAATTATTATTAATCTGCATAGGGTTCACATTCACTATCTGATATATAACACTACTAATATTTACACGGTCTTTTTCTGTGATTGCCAGTGTATCAATATACAACCTATGTGTAGAAATTACAGAGTCCCTATTATTTAATATTCTCTCATCACCTGTTATTTGTCTTAGTGCCGCTTTCACGGTTGCAAATGTAGCCCATGTGTGTACGGCTTCTCCTGATGTGCCTTGAGTCAATGTGTCTCGTTCAATTATCACGGTTGTATTGTACAGGTGGGAAATATTCATTTGTAGACCACCTTAATATAAGGTCTGAGTCCTGCAATCGATTCCGCACTATATCCAGCAAACCCGCCAGATCCAGACCCGGTGTCTAGTGTGTAAGAATAATCACCCAACCGCTCAGATTTAAAGCCAGGGTTTTGACCTCTGCTGACTTGCTGCCATATCATATTCGCAGAGACAAGTTTTAACGCCTGAGGCCATATAACCCTGTTAATTGTAATCGTTTCCCCTGCCGCTTCTGCGATCAATGTGTTAGCCGATGCTAGTGTAAGCGTTCCGGCTGCTGCTGTGTCTACTGTATAATAGCCATCATTATTGATACTTCCAGATACATATATTTCCATGCCATCTGCAAAATTTGAGTCAACAAATAATTCTGCACTATCTGTAATTGTATCAGGGTCAGTGTCCAGAAATGCAATAGTGTCGGCTTCATATTCCACTGAGCTGGATAGAAAATAATTATGGCATATGTCGTTAATCTCATTCTGCACAATGGGAATAAGTGTAGTTATTAATGTATCATAAGTTGATACTGTTATCTGCTTCAATGTTTTGACTTCTGCCAATGTTACGACTGCCATATCATCCCCCTATTTGCTCTTATCATACTTACCCCTTATATCCCTCTTCCTCGTACCAAAATAGCTCTATAATAACAGTGGTTGCCCCTGTCGGTGTTAATGTGATTACATAATCGGTGTCAGGTAATAATACTATTTCATTTTCAGCACCAGTATCACCACCTGATTTTGCCGTTGGTACTCCTGTCGACCCTACACCTAAACTTTGTATAAGTATTCCTGCAGGTGTTGCAGTCGCACCTTTTACAATATTTGTCATTTTTGTTAAGTGAGTAGATTTTAAATTTCTATTGCGATTAAACGGAGTGACTGCTGAGCCGTCTGTATATGCGTTATTTTCATATAATCCATAATCTACATAATCCGCACTAATAGATATTAATGTAGGTCTCCAATGTATGAATTTTCCATCGTTAAGAGTAGGAGTGTGAAAACCGATATCATAAGCGGCATCTATTGAGCCGGTATTAATGATAGCAGTGAAGGCTTTACCCTGATGTATATACGCATGATCTGAGCTAATAATACCTTTATATTTTGTTAATCCTTCTTGCTCTTGCTCCATTATCTCTGTCTGTCTGTTAATGCTCATGCTTACCTCTAAATTTCATATTCAACCCACTGCATATTTATATATCCGGTTGTGCCGGCTATTGTGCCTATATTTTTCACTTTCAAGATATAGTAATTATTTTCTTTCAATATGTACTCATTATATCTGTTGTTAGACTCTCCGCCGTTTCGTGTAGTTTGCCCGCCATTTGTGCCTGATATAATCTGCTCTAAATAAACACCACCTAAATGAGTAACATTAAATTTAATTTCTAATTTCCCCAAGTCTGTAATATGTCTATTCATGTTATAAACTGGGACAGCATTGCCGCCTCCAGGTACACCGTCAGATTCAATGAGTGATAATTCTAATATGTTTTCGGTCGATGATATTGAAACGGGTCTTAAATGCACATGTCCGCTATCCGGTGTTTTAAGGCTAATATTTATCTCATCACCTGCTGCTATTTCACCTGTGACAATAGTTGCTCTAAACATCCTACCCTGATGTATATCATGTTGGTCTGCTGTCAAAATAACTAAGCCTCCGGTATTGCCATAATGATATTGCTCTAAAACTTGCGCTTCTTTATGCATTTATCACCTCCTATCTGTAAGCGATTACCGCACCTGATGCTAATTGAATAACAGAAAAATCACCGTATAATATTTGTCCGGCTGCAAAGGTCACTACTGTGTAAGCTCCTGTTTTCAGTTTTGAGTCTGTCAAAGTAGTAAACACTGTATTAGTGATTATATATATTTTGCGCCATGTTCCGGCATGAGCATTAGTGTCTTGTATAATGTCTTTTTCTACATTACCTATTTCTAATTCTGATATTTCAGTCTGTCTGTTTACACTCATTTTTGTTTCCTTTTATAATCGTATTTTTCCATAAACTTAATTATTTCTTTATCGCTAGTAGTGTATTCGCCATTGACAAATTTGATTTTCCCTTTTCCCTGATACCAGACAATACCATTTTTAGGACCTGAAAAAGTAACACTACCAGATTCTAATTTTGCTTTAATCTCTTCCCGTGCAAGTTCTGCTTGTTTATCCGCTTCTTTCTCTGAGTCTGTCAATTCAGCGATCACAGGTTCTTTGATTATAATCTCAGGCTCTATGCTATCAAGTACCTCTTTGATTTCAGCGTCATTAGTTGCTAAAGTCTCTTTACCCTTTGCGCTTATCTTTGTAATTTTTGCCATGTTATCTCTCCTCTAAAATAAATACGTGCCAGGGATATTACACCCTGGCTAATCTTATGCGTAAATCTGAATACAGCGCATCCACTCAATAGTACATGTCTTAGCAGCGGCTGCCCCTGCTCTAAAGTTAATACTGGGAGTCATTGCTGCATTAGGCAGGCTATCGGCTGTCTTAGTCTGTAATACTCCATCAATATAAAAGTTCACAAATTGACCGTCAAAATAAATCTCATAAGTATGCTTGTCAGTGTCCATTGTGCCACACGCTACGGATGCAACGGCTGCCCCGCCATCATACACATTAGCTATTGTGGAAGTTACACCATCTAACTTACTGAAAAACAACCCGTCTCCACCTACTGCGATAGCATGAGCTGTGTCAACTGCCATCAAAGTAGTGTCGGTTTCTGCCAGTCCAATAAGCAGGTCACTTTGTGTTGCATCACTGATTGACAGTCTAGCTCCAAAGTAGAAAGGCTTATTAGTTGCTAAGAGAAAAGCTTCTCCGTTAATCTGATAATTAACTCCGTCATACTCATTAGCTGCATTAGTTATCTTAGCCCAGTTATTACCAGTAACATCAGGACTAATTATTGAATCACCTGTGCCGGCACTTACAACAGTTAATACTCCCTCTACCGGATATCCGGTTGTGTCATCAATTGGAAAATTAACGCCTGATTTATACTTTGACACACTTCCCCAAGCATCATGCCATCGAAAAGAATAAGTATCATCTACTAACACTGTGGAAGTCAATACTTTACTGAAAATCATATTGTCCCCCTTATAGAGCTGTAAACGTCTCGACTGACGTTCCGCCTGTTACTGTATAGCCAAGTACTGTAATATTACCGATAGTCAATGTATCTGTCTCAGTGTCAAGCCAGGCTGCTGCATCCCCCGATACAACTATAGTCGCTTCACCATTTACAAGTGTTAATGTAGTTGATGGGATAGTTGCTGTCCCTGCTGTGGAGTCATTTGCAATACTTGCGGTAGTTGCATATGCATGGTCAAGCCAATTATGCACTTCCCCTGCGGCTGTCTGTAAGCTGATTTTAACATTTCTTGTCCATGCTGCTGCGGTAGGTACAGGCGCAACGGTCTCAGGGTCAATGACCATAACTATATCACCGGATAACGCCTTATCTCTGAGTGCAATCTCAGCTCTTATCCGTGGGGCTATCCCTTCCCTTTTTAATATTTTGCTCATTATACCCCCCTTATGATGTTGCTAAAGATGTGATACTACCGTGCATAAATCCAGGGCCATGATCTAATCCAATCTGCCCAAAGATCATAACGTCATCGGATGCTCCACTTTTAGTTAAAGGCTCTTCAAAGAAGTTACCTTTTCCGTTTACATCCTGCTCTACTGCACCGACTGCACTCATATCAAAGATACCTAATGAAGCGGCTGGTACAAAACGGTTGTAAACAACACTGATGGGCCCAAAGTCTGTTTCTATCATCTGAATATTAGCTCCGCCGATATTTCTATCAGTAGGTACATATTCATAAATGTCAGTTATTCCCTGTTTGTTAAAGCTATTTACAAACATGAACATGTCATTAAAATAAGCGCCCGCATCTGCCATTGATTTAAGTAAGGAATTTATCAACACTTTACTAATAGCGGCTCCGGCTGCATTCACAGTGGTGGTACTTGCGCAAAGTTCAAACATACCACGGGTCTTATTAGCTACGGCTGCGGAAGTTGATATCTGATAAGCTCCATTTAAAAAGCTGTATTCAATGTCCCGTGCCATTTCCTGTATTTTAACAAATCTCTGAAAGTCCATCTCAGACACAGCGTTATTAGTTGCGCCAGCCGTATTGATTCCAGAAAGTCTTGCAGAGTTAGACTGCTTAACGTAAGAAAGTTTTACGGCTTTCTGGTGTATTTCAGTAACATTCTTTTCCTGAGTTCTGATTGCCTCTGTAGCTGTGGGTGCTGTCAACGATGCGGTCTCAGTAATAGCAGGCTGTGCTGCTGCGCTGTGGTCATATAACGATGCGGTGGGAAATTCAAAGTTTCCAGTCTTACGTGTAGGCATTCCCATGTTACTGAAAAACGGTGTACGTATTGCATCCGCTGTATAAAGCATTCCGCTATAATTAGGTAGATTCCAAATTGTCCCCTGTCCAGATACTTGTGCCATATTATTCTCCTTTTTGTTTTAGTTCCTGTATGTCCCTTTGCAATGCTATCATTCTAGCTCCTGCGAAAGGATCACCTTTCTTACTTGCCAACTGTTTATATTCAGCTTCAAGAGTTTCAATACTTCCCTTATTAGCAGGGATGTTACTATTACCAGGCTTTACTCTCGACCCGCTCAACTTGCTTTCTATTCCAAGCTTCACTTGATTATCAATGATGCTTTTTAGCTCTGATATTTTAGCGGGGATTTCATCGACATTTTGTACCGATACATAGCCGGCTAATTCTTTAGAGAGTCCGTTGTCAGTAAGTGCCGATACCAGATTATTTTTTAATTCAGCTTGAGTCTTTTGAAATTCTGAGTTATTCAGCCTTTCCTCAAGTTCTCTAATCTTGATCTGTTCCGGTGTTTCTTTTGGCGCATACTTGTTACGTACCTCTTCCTCTTTTGCTTTCAGCATTTCATTGATTTCAGTCTGAGTCTTTGCACCATGATTCTGTTTATAGCTGTCTATGCCCTGAGTTACCCGTCTATCAAACATCGGTTGCATTAATTTCTTACCCTCTTCGGTTTCAATAAATGCACTAACACTCTCAAAACTAGGCTTTGATAATTCAGACACAAACCCTTTAACAGTTTCATCCGTTGCATTTTCAGTTAGAAAACTTTTCACTTCATCGATTGTAATAGCCATCTCTTTTACTCCTATTTCCCTGTCTGTACGTGCCAGGCAGTGATTTACATTTCCCTCTTCCGGTCGGTCATCCATTCAAGGGATTTTACAACACTTTCCAAAACCCGCCGAAATATAGTAACGTTGCCATTCCTATAATCATAAGCAGATTTATAACCCATATAATCACATTCTTTTTATTCTCTTTTGCAATAAGAGCAAACTTAATAATCCATAAAAATATAACAGCCCATTGTGGCCATGTCGTTTGAAAATAACTCATTATACTTCCTCAAACCATTCATTAAGCTCTTCTAGTTCATCAATACAATAAGTGAACCCACCGCATGTATTATTAGTTAATCCAATATCTACAATAAAATGGTCTTCTCCAAAATTTTCAACTGCTCCAGGCGCTTCATTTAAAATTGTGCCTGCTGGAATAACAATATCTTTTTTCAATCTATAACTCATGCTGCCTCCCTTTTATATAATTGTCCATACTGATTTTGCTTTAATCCTTTTTGCTCTCTCCACTCATTGAAGGTAATATTTTCAGTTACTTCCCCTTCCTGTCTCCTGAGCATAGGCTTCATGTCCTCTATCTCTGCTATTGTTCTACATCGGCAATGTACAGCCTCTTCCACTGGAGCATCTTTATACGGCCCCTCTACCATTCCCCATGCAGTATCAAATAAGCCGTCCTCATTAGCTTTCTCTCCGTCTAGTACCCCGTGTGAGGGGCGGGTTCTTGTGTCCAGGGATGCAACCCACACTTTGACCAATTCGACTCCAGCATCTTCTGCCTCTTTGTACGATTCCAATATCCCTGCATTTGCGTTACGTGCCGTCTCAGTCCTGACAATAGTTTTCATGTTATCCAGGGACACACTCATTTTATTATTAATACGCTTTACCATATTTGGCAATGAGTCCCCGCTAGTCAGCCCCCTTGTAATTTCCTGTCTAATCTGTATATTGACTTCTCTTTTCTGTATCTCTAATCGCTGTTCAAGTGTAGCCCCGCCGATAAGCTCATTAACACTTGCTTTTATTGCTCTTATTGGAGCTAGATTATAGCCAAGCTTTACTGTCAAGTTTCTCTCCATTGCCCAACCGTATCTGAAGTATGACTGAGAGAATCCAGCTTTTGTGTAGCCTTTTATCACCCTATTGCTTTTTGCCATCATTGCGTTTAATTGCTTAGTGATTGTATTCATAAGCTTCTGATAGCGTTTAAACTTCTGCATTTCAGCAAAAGTTAATACTCCCTCTTTAGCATATTTACTGTAAGCAGTCATCATAAGACTATTAATCTCTTTCAATGCTGCTTTATAATTTGCTTTAAGCCCACGTTCACCTAGTCCTATTACCCTATCGATTATCTTATCAACTTTATCAAAATCTTTTCTTAAACTCATTAGTTATATCACTTTTTTATTATTTAATATATTTATCATTGCTTTGTCAAATCTATCCTTTCCACCTTTTGCATATATTCCTGTTTCCCATTTATACTGATTGTCCCATATTTTTTTCATATAGTCCATATCTAATTTTTTAAATACTTGTGTTTTCCTTTTTATTCTTTTACAAATAATATAATTTAGTGTCTTTAAAAACATTATTTTCCACCCTATTCATCATCACCGTTTTCTATTTCGTTATCATCTTCCAAGTCTTCTTCTTCAATGTCTATCTCTTCAATCGTGTCCTCATTTTCCATTTGTGCTATCTCTTTTTCTGGATTGCTAACTAGTGGGCTTATTCCCATTGCAGACTGTTTTGAAATAACACCTTTAGATTGAGTAAGAAATTGAATTTCTTCTAGCTTGTCGATAGGCAGGTTACGTGTCCAGATTATAGATAAGTCCATGTAATTAATTATAATGTTTCGTAGTTTCCAGATATTGAATACGCCCTTAAACTCCTGCATTATTGACCGATTAATTTTTCTCTCAGTGCTTTTACATTTTGACTCCATAGGCAGCATTCGCCTTTTAAGTGCAATGCCGGAAATATCACCCACCATTTTATCGGAGTACCAATCTATAGATGAGCTAATTCTGAATATCTGTTCATTCTTTTGGTCCAAGAGAAGTTTATAGAAGTCTGTCTGTACAAGCTTCTGCAAAAATTCGGCGTCAACTTTATCCATGCCGATTGAGTTCATTTGTAGTATGCCGGACTCTCTGAGCTTTTCTCTTATGTCGTCGTCAACTTCAATGCCCATTATTTTGAGAATAGTACGTGCTATATTTTCGTTATCATCATCCATGTAGGATGTACAGTTATTGTAAGAGTCAATGATAGTTTTGATTTTCTCAAAGTCGCTTATGCGTTCCTCATTGTTCGGAAATGGGATTAACGGCACAATGCCGAAAAAGTGTTGAATAGTTTCACTGACTGTCTTAGTGTTCTTATCAGTGTCATACTCAAACTTAGTGTAAAAGTTTTTATCATATATCTCATAAATCTGCTTTACTTTTGCATCACCTGTGTCTGTAATGTACTGTATCGGATATTGTCTAATAGCCAGAACAATGTCCTCAATACTCTCTCCAATCCATACACACTCCCAGGGGTCAATCTTTTTTGATCTTACATTAAGCTCTTCATCAATCCATAACAGTTTTGCACCGACTCCTGTGATAGCTGCCATCTTGCCTATTTCTGCGCTTGTATCATCCCATGCGCTCATGATCTTGTAATCATTAATCATTTTCACGTGTTCATCATAGACAGGATTAATATCACCGCTCTCAGTCATGTAGTTATCTTTATTGAGATTGATTGATACAGGCTCACCAAACATGTAGCCTACTTTGCCGTCTACAATGACAGACTCATAAGAATTCTTGATTTTGTTGTTATTTGATAATGCATTGACCGGGGTCTTGTCGTCAATCGGGAGTTTCTCAGTTGTATATCTCAGATAGTTGTTTAATCGTTTTGTTATCTCTGTGCGTTTCTGACTGAACAATGATACATAAGCATTCATAGCAGCGGTATTTTCATCTGCTGTCATTTCAGATTGAGAGAAAACATTAAGAGATTCATATTGAAATGTGTTTATTCCGTTCGGGTTTATTGTTGTTACTAATGTACTCATATTATCCCCTTAAAATTTCAGCATCTTTAAACTGCCTGTTCCCTGTCTCCGTGTGAATATCGGGTACCTAGCGCCATCCCAGAAGTGATTAAACATGTCAATCGGTACCGGCATATATTCCCCGTTTCTATCCTTTTTCCATTGATACATCTCTTTTTCTCTTTTTGCAGATTGCCATTCAAATACTTTTACAATGTGCAATCTCAAACTCTTCAATAGGTCAATCCCAGTCTTTACGCTTCCAGGTCCTTTTCTACATTCCCTGATTCCCTTAAATCCAGCTCTTGCAGCTTCCTCTATGCTTTTCGGTTCTGCTGAGTCTGCGTATATTTCAGCATAAGGGTCAATGCCAAGAGCAAGCCCCATTTTGACTAAATCATCGTTGGTAAGTCCTTCCTCGTATATCATACACTCTAAATAGAAATCGTCTCCCATCTCAGTAACCCGCACAATACAGGCAGGGTCGATTGAATATCCCCAATCTATACCGTAGTATACTTTTTTAGGTCCTTCTGGTATTGAGTCAACAAAATCTACATTCTCATATATTTGTTTACCAGTTGTACCCCACTCTCCGATACAAGCGATCATGTATAAATCAGGATTAGTGTTCTTTAAGTCCTCAAGAGTCCGTCTATAATCATCATTCAAAAATTTGTTATCTTGATAAGTTGTATGAATAGCTATTGTGTTACCTGCGACATGCTCAGAGGGATTGTCGAAAAACTCTCTTTTAATCCAGTGGCTAATTGATATAGGGTTAAAGCTCATTATCTTTTGATACCAAACGCCAGGCGTGTTCTTACCTCTTACCCTGAGAGAAAACTTTGTGTATTCGTCAAATGTTAACTCTGTGACCTCTTCAGCCCAGCCGTCCGTGAAGTCGCCGCTAGGAAGTGTGATAGATTTCAAGTTCTCAGGGTCGTCGACTCCTGCTACTACTATCCTGTTCCCATTGGGAAATATGACTGTCATCTCTTGCTCACGAAAATCAAAGTGTCTGTATAAATCCCATTCTGATATGATTTGCTTGAATAGATTGTAGATTGACCGCCTTGCATGTGTAGCAGCTTTTCTTACTGCTAATAGATTACGACCAGGGAAACGGAGATAATTCATCACCCATCTTTGAGCAATGAAGTACGACTTGCCAGATCCATAACCGCCATAGAAGATAAGGTTTTCATCTTTAGAGTCTATGAGCGGGATATAACAGTCATTCATGATTGTGGTCAACTCAGGAAAATTAACTGTGATTGTACCCATTGTCCTATTACCTAGTTATCGGGATTGTCAGGCTCTTTGTCTGTAATCCCTGGTATGTTTACGTTTATTACGTTCAGGTCTATTTGTTGTTTATCATTCCAATTCTCTCTCATTCTGTTTTTAAGCCAGAATATCTGTGCTGTGGTGTCAGGTGCGATGTGCTTTTCTTGTATTTGTTCTTTGATTATCTCACCATCTGCATTTCTGATTATAGTTTTCTCTAGTACCCTATAACCCATTGCTCTTTTATATAGTGAGTTCTCAACTTTGTAATCTGCGTTTTCTTTTCCCTTTTTTATCGCCTGTAAAAACTCACTATATTTTTTATACTCATAAAGTGTTTTTACCGATATTCCTAACCTCTTTGCTATTTCCACATCTATAGCACCTTCATCACACCATTTTTCAATATCTTTAAGTTTAGGTTCTATCATGTCCTTATAATGCTTTGTCCTGTGTTCACTGTCTACTGTCTTACTCACACTATCCCCCTAAATGCAATAAGCCAGAGCGCTATGATAGTACTCTGGCTTACTTCCTCAAGTTTCCGTGCATCTGTTCCCTGCCTTCCGCTTGTATATTTCTTATACACATTCATAAGGTAGTGTATACTATTTACACAGTTTTGTCAAGTATTATTTTGTTTATTTTTTACACACTTTATAAACAGAAAAGCCAGGGATTTTATTCCCTGACTCTCTGCGATGATTGGAGGCATCTAAATGGAAATTTTATTCCTGATCTAATCGTGGCGACGATTCAAGCAATCTAATGTAATATGTCTTTATTATTTTCTGAATTAATTCGTGGTTATTTAAAAAATCAGTTGCCATGCCCATAAATAACATACTATCTCCGTGGGTAAAGTGCTTTATAACTTTATTTTTGTAGACTGAAAGTAACATAGCATCTCTGTCATTATCTATGTCTATATCCACATCTTCACCAACCACATTTTTAAAATCAAGTGTTATCTTCATGATTTAATCACCTCTCATTTTTTATTTATTCAGTATGCCATGTTTTGCTATTTCAATTGCTCCCATTTGATCTCGTGGTAAGCCTCTTGTATTTACCTTTGTACTTTGGTCATCCCAATACACTAAAACATAATTATTTGTGATTTATGATTTTCAATTCCATCACTTTAGGATTATAGTATATACCATAACTCCAATGTTGTCTATAAGATTGTGCACTTATAATTTTCTCATTGTACTCAATAAGTTTTATCTGCATTGCCGTTGCATCATTTTTTGACCTGTCGATATTTTCAAACATTGCTTTTTTAGCTGGATATTGTCTACATAATTCTGTAGATTCTATTCTTTCAATTGCAAATACTAAACTCCAAGCGACTAATATTACAGCAAATATAATCATAATCACTGTGCCTATATCTTCCACATCATATTTAGTGTTCCGGTGTATTACAATTAACACTACACTCAATACCAACAAAACCCCTATTATTATTAATCCTATCATTCTATCACCTCCTAATTTATTCTATTATTTTCAATTCCATATTAAATTGCTGTCCATTACAAATTTTAAGCTCAGTGTATTCCCTTTGATGACTGTCTGAAAAACTCATGATTTTATTTTTCGGCTCATTTAATAGTGGGCAATGGTCCCCGCAATGTGCATCTTCTGTGTATGGACATAATTGATCTTCCCACTCTTTACCACGCTTTAGCTCTAAATAACCATATTTATTTATTTTTCCAATCATTGTGTCACTCCTAAACTTTTTACATATTCCTTTAGCTGCTTATCAGTGAACAAGCTTGTTGTTGCATTCTGCCAGGCTCTGTCAAGTATCACTATAACTTCCATGTCGATGTTAAATAATTCTGCAATCTGCTTTGTATTCAGCTTGTTCTCTTTCTCGACTGCCTGACTATATCGTGTCATGCTCAATATCTTGTTCTCAGTGTCAGCATCAATCAGCTTATTTGATACTATCTCCCAGTTATAAGCTGCCATTATTCACCGTCCGGTCGTGGAGTCCAGGAATTCTGCCAGTCTTTAGCCATTTCTATTGTTTCGGGTGTGTATATTTTATATATATCATCGTTATTGTTACATGCGTGTATACCGGCATAAAATCCACCTTCTTCTTCTGGTTTTTCTGTATAAAAATAAAGTCCTCCATCATTATCCACCGCATAACCCGCAGCATCATCGGGAGCAAGATTCCAGATAAAATCTTTGAGGGTTACAAGTTTGTTATTATTATATTGTTCCACCTCTTTGTCATCCATGATTTTATACGCAATTTCCCTATTATCAAACTGCATAACCCATTGACCAATACACAACTTTCCTTTAGTGTCATCCTGCTCAATAAACCTTTTTAGCTCTTCGATTCTTTCCAGTGCCTCTTGTTTTGTCATTTTAGTCTCTCCTTAATACCGCTTAACTTCCCTCTAATTCTACCAGTTGTTTTAATTTCTATAATCTGGTCTTTTTCTATTTTATTGGATTTAATTTTTAACTCTTCGTTTCTTTCTGATATTTCTTGTTCTGTCATAATCATTCAAATGCCTCCTATGCTCCAGTGTATACCAAAATACACTTATCCATTTTATCATAAGCCATTATCTCGCCTTCATCTTCTGTGATATCTTCACACTCATCCATTAAAACTTCTATGTAATCATCAGGGTTTGTAAATACAGTTTCATCATGGACATACCAATACCCTAATTCTACTTTTTGCATTTGATGAGCTGTCCAAGTGTAGTCACTTAATTCATCAGAATTTACTAAGAAGTGTATTTCATACTCAGGATGTTCAATCACAAATGTGTTTAATTTATGCAACAATTCCTTTTGATTCATTCTATTGCCTCCTGATTAAAACGGTATTCCAGCTTCATCAAAGGCCGAATGCTGTACAAGTGATAAAGTTCACATCTTCTTTTTTGTAGCCATTTACTGCTACGCCTATTTTAGCTATTGCCTTGCCGTCTGCGCTGTACCTCGTATCGGGGTCTTTTGTGAGTCTCCCGATTAATGTAACGTTGTTAATATCCATCTTATGCCTCCTCGTTTGATAATGTAATTTCACCTGTATATAATTCCCATGCTGGATTCCAATTGTTGGAATGATACCCTATATTATATTGCATATAAGCTGTTATAGCTGTTCCACTTTTTTCTTCTGTAAATAATATAATTGATTGTACGCCTGGATATGTCCCTAAACATGGGTAAGTAATTTCGCTTTTTGCTCTCTCATTCTTTTCTGTAACTTTAATCATCTGTCTACTCCTTCCCCCGAAGGGGTGCCGCCTGATTCCCCGACGGCTCGGTAAGTGGTTTCAGTACTTTTTGCACTGCGTGCGTTAGCCGTTCAAAGTGCTATTGCCCTATTACTTCACCACTAAGCGACTGCTTTTAGGCTCATCAATTGTCCGGGGCAGGGATTTGCGCCCTGCATTGATTTGTGAAATCATAACTGTGGGGGCGGATACTTGAACACATCCATCAAGCATTTATATCCCGTGTCGCGCCAGCTATGCTTTACCTATTCAGCCACCCGGACTTAACTATTTATAATTAATACTACAATAATGATAATTAAAAATAATGGTATAACCATTTTGCTAATTAATATCATTGCAGTAATATTCATTTTTCCCCTCTTTGTTCTTTTGCATAAAATATTTTTCTGCATCATTCCACGTTTCACTTTCGATTATCCCTAAATATTTTTTTACATACGGGCTACTTCTATCTACATTTGGACCAGTGAAATCTATACATTTCATTTGTAATTGACCATTACTGTGAATATATCCCTCGTACATTCTTGTTTTATCAGACATTATTTTCCCCTCGCATTACTGCAATAAAAAGACCTGTCATCATTTACCCCCACCGTCTAGGTGCTGATCAGGAGTAAACTAAAACAGGTCATTTTTCTACACAATGCAGTGATCAGGCTGCACATGTTCACTTATTGTATCATATATTCCTTTACCTGTCAATAGTTAAACTAAAATAAATGCCATAGCATACAGTACTATCCCCACACTGGACACTATAGCCAGGATAACACCCGCATTTTGTATTGACACTTTAGGATTGAGCACAAGTGAGTGCGCTACACAGAATACTGTCATTGCAATGAGTGTAATTATAAAGTGCCTCAAATTAGTGGACATTTTACAGCCTCCTTTTTTTGCTGACTGTACAGCTCCATATAATCACGTGCCTCTTGGCGGGTTTTAAAGTACCTGATAAACTTGCCGTCGATTAGTTTGAATTCTGTTTTTACCCATATTAGTTTCATTGTCCCTCCCAGGGTTTAGGCATTTCAGCCCATGCTGTGACTATCGGTGTATAATCTATCTGCTCATAATATTCTGTTCCATAACCCCAAAAACCCCTTTTATCACATCTTAAAGTTGTAACACATAATTCAGTATCTGTACACTGATTCTTTAATGTTACAATAAACACACCTTCTCTTTCCGGTAGTCCCTCACTCACAGGATGCCAGGTAATCAAATTATTTTTTACATCTTCATACTGCACCCATTCACCATTCTCTGATTCAATAGGTACAGGGGCTTCTCCTAATCTATGTGTCATTTCATATCTTATCATCTCATTTCTCCCTTAATTAATTTTATTTCTTTGCTACAATAAGGGCATATTACATTATGCAGCATCCCTATGAAATGATGTGTATATTTACAGCCTGTTTGAAATCTTCTAATACGTGTATCTATATTAGATTTCTCTGTCCATTTACAGTATTTTTTATCCATCTAATTCCTCCTTTCTCTTTAAAGACATACCATCGCCCCATTTAGGGGCTGATAAAGTAGGATCGCATACCATAGGTTCAGATGGATAATCCCATAATGCATTACCCTTTTTTTGTTTTCTCTCCTGCTCATAATAATCTTTTATTTCACACCAATAAATGGATTCCCAACATTCTCCGTAAGCATCATAATGCCACACACAAGCCCATTCAGGATAATCTTTTTGATTAATTTTTTCCCACTCTTTAACTGTTTGCCATATCATCTCATTCCTCCCCTTTATAATGTCGTGCTTTTCGCAGTGAGTTTTTCCATTCAGGATACTTGCCGTCTATGAGCATATAGGATGGAAGTTGACCAATTGTCATAGATTGACCCATGCAATACCACTCATTCATAATATCCTTTATACACGCCTTATTTGTGAAAGCATGCACTCTTCCATCTTCATCTACTGCAACCCGTTTCC
>Ga0210043_1000571_pt1 | contig 38428 bp, 59 predicted proteins | sample CryGeymet201501t_FD_183990 | JGI IMG/M metagenome (GOLD analysis project Ga0210043, IMG submission 183990) | Groundwater microbial communities from Crystal Geyser aquifers in Utah, USA - Crystal Geyser metaG 2015-01t (SPAdes) (version 2) | ecosystem: Environmental > Aquatic > Deep subsurface >... | reverse complement strand
TTGCCGTTATCTAATTGCACAAAGTTACTAGAATTTTTCACTATTTTGCCTGTTGTTCCATCATATAGGACTACACCCATATCTATAGCAGAGGTTGGACCTGCGACCTTACTTGAAATATCTGGTATTTGTTCTAAAAATGCTACTTGTTTAGCACCATTTGCAGGGTCATAAGTTGCTTTTAGCATATCACCAATACCATCACCAACTGCGTGTAGTGGACTTGCATCAGTTCCATCTCCAGTAATTGTAGAATCTGTTTTTACTTGATGTATTCCACTAGTACCACCTGTATGAACTATTTGTCTAACTTTTGAATTAAAATCTCCACGTATAGCATCTATTGATAACCATTGTTTTTTAATTCCATCTAATTTATCTGCGATATCTTCAGCATCTTCATATTTAGCTACTTCTTTTATCGTTTCAGTAACTATAGGTTTTTCAATAATTTGTTTTTCAATTATTTTTTCTACAATTGGAATTTTGATTGATTTAGCAATATCCTTCCTATCTTTTTCTGTGATAATATAATTTTCTCCTTTATCACCTTTTTCTCCTTTATCTCCTTTTTTAGGTTCAGGTATTAATTCTTTTATTATAGGGGTAAGTTCTTCTTTTGTTGGTTTATCTCCTTTATCACCCTTAATTGTAACTAAAGAAACACCATTTAATTCAACTTTTTGAACTTCTGGTTTCTCTACTTCTTTTAAATCTTTAATAGCATCAGTTAGTTCTTTATAACCTTGCTTATGCATTTGAAATTTTTGTCTTTCTATTGAGTTTTCTTTTTTAGATTCTTCCATAAATGTATTATAACATAATTATATTGATATGTCAAGTTATAGTTTTGGTTGTGGTTTAGTTTTGTCTTGTTTGTATGTAAATCTATACATTTTGAATATTTTATCCCTAACTTGGTCATCTTGTATATTAATTTGGTCAAGTTTTTCAGCATCAGTCATTTTTTGGTATTTAGGATTTTTGAATAATTTCTCTAGTTCAGTATTAATCCCTTGCCCATATTTAACAACAGCTTCTTTGAATTTTACTTCACCTGCCTTATCTTTGAATTGAGATACTTGTTTACTTGTAGTTTTATTCCAATCTGTGAAAGAAGAACCCTTACCTTGAGATGTTGTAATTTTATTCACTTCATTTATCACATTTGTAGCCCTATCAGTTTTAACTCTAGCTCCAAATAAAATAGTAGATAATGGTGATTCAGTTTTTATTTTATCACCTAATACTGTTTGTTTAGCAGGTAGTCCTTCTCTCCATCCAGGAATTTTAGCCTGAACTCCACCCATAAAGCTACCTTTTGTATCTCTTTCATATGGGTCAATAGCCTTAGCAATATCAAGAACTATACCAGGAACTAATCTACTAGAAATCTCATTTATTGCTTTTTTAGATGTATCAATACCAATATCTTCAAGTGATTTATCTTTAGAAAATATAGCATTTTTAACTGCATCTGTAACTATATCAACTCCAGGTGTTTCTAATAATGCAGATTTAATACCTTCACCATATTTATTAATCTTCTCACTACCTATACCTTGTTTGGCATACATAGCAGCGGTTAGTTGTATTGCTAATGGTCCAAAGTATTCTACGGAAATCCATTTATTCCCAATTCTAACAGCATTATAGTTTGAATTTCTTAGTTGTTCTATTTGTTGTCTTTTAGGGTCGTAAGCACCAACAAAGTCATCAGGTTTAAACATTGAAGATAAACCTACAGCAGCCAAACTACCAATACCTGCTTTAGATATTGTATCTGCTATTTCTCTTATTATTTGTGGGTCTTTTAGTGTTCCGTTCTTAATACCTGAGGTAAGTTTATATAATCCTTTTATATATCCACCACCAGCATATTCAACACCAGTAGCAATAACATTGGCAGGAGTTTTAACGAATGGCATAAACCAATCCCCAGCTCTTGCATCTCCTGTAAGTTTATTTAATACATCTCTTGCTCCTTCAGCAGCAGCAGATAATTTAGAACGATTAGTGAAAGCAGCCACGTTGGCATCAAGAACAGCTTGTGCTCTTACTATTTGTCCTTGTGGTGTTGAGGGTTTAAGTTTCATAGCATCTTCCATAATGTCTTTTGCTAGTTTAGCATCTCCTTTTGCTATCTTTGTAGATTGAACTAACGCACTATCAGCGAAGTTAAAACTAGCAGTCCAGTTATCCATATAACCAAGCATACCTTTGAATACACCATTCTCTACTTTTCTACCTAGCCATTTAATACTTCCTTTACCTACAGCACTTATAGTATCTTTACCTAGAACTCTTTGACCACCAGCTCCAATATCTCCTATGTCAGTCATACGAGAAATATCAACACCTGTTTCATTAAATATTCTAGATGCCATAGCAAAATAATCTTTTGATACTTTACTATTAGCAATTTGTTCAGGTACATTGAAAGAAGCACTTCTTAATCTACGAACTAATGTTTCAGCTATTGTATTTGTTAAGTTACCAATAGTGTTCATTATAGGAGATTTAACAGATGCCAACATCGCTCCTCTACCTATAGTTCCTGTGGCAACAGCTAAATCACTAGATGGGTCTAGTTCTTTAAGATATTTGTTTAATTCTATATCAGCTTTAAAGTATTCAATTTGGTCAGCTTCTTTTGCTAAATCACCAATACCTGATTCACCACCCAGTTTCTTAATAGCCTTCTTTACTTTAGAAGATAAATCAATAATCTTTGAACTATTTTCAAATGATAATTCTGCATTGTATTTAGACTTAACTAAACTTGTTATTTTTCTACGAAGTTCCTCATTAGTCAATGGTTTTTTAGCCTTAAATTGTTGTTTAAGTTTTGTGGCTATCTCTTTAGGTATACAAGTATTTGTGTTTGCCATAATTATTTACAAGTTAGTAAATCTATAAAACTATCAATAGCTTCATTCATAGATTTTCCATTATTAATATCTTTTAATACATCGTCTATACCATTCTTTATTTCAGGTTCTATGTTTATATTCATTCTTTTAAGTTTGGCATCTAATACACCCTGTGCGTGTTGTAGTGATGTAAGTGGTCCAAAACTTGCTTCTCCTGAATTAAGGTAAGCAAGACCTCTACCTTGCTCAGACGATGTTTTTTCTGAAGATTCTTGGAATAACTCAAATAATTTATCCTTATTGTCATCTATATCATATTTTTGTTCAAGTTGTTTATATGCAATCTGTGGACTTACATCTGGGTCGTCAATCTTTTGTGATGCAACGTCTCTCCAATATTGTTCACCTTTTTCATTAAATCTAGCCCTAAAGGTATCTATTTGTTGGTCAATATTTCCTTTCTTTACATTTATGGTTGATTCTGTATTAGGTGTGTCTTGTTTTGGTGTTTCTGTTTTATAAGTAGGTTGTTGTAAATCAGGATTATATTCAACCCTCTTGCTTGTTATTTTGTCTATTATTTGTTCATCGGTTCTTTGGTCTGGTAATCCTTGTTTAGTAAATTCTTTTCTTTCTTTATTGACAAGTGTCTTTAATTCAGTTGCTGTATAATTACCTGTAATATCTCTCTTTATCTTATCAAGATTAGATTGTTCTTTTCTTATTTGTGCTCCGAAGTAATCCAACTTTTGTTGGTCTATATCAGGTCGTTCTGTTTGTTTAGTTAGTTGGTCTATCTTAGATTGTGTAGCTACTTCTTGTTGTTTATATTTAGTATAAGTAGGTTCATCTACTTGAAACTTTCTATCTCCTACTTCTATCAAGTTTTTAGGTTCTTCTACTTTAGGTGTAACTACTTCATCTACTACTTTGCCTGCTTTCTTGGTTAATAGTTTATTTAAACCAAATCCCAATACAGGAGCTGCAACTGCACCTATAGCAGTATCTCTAGCAACTGTAAGTGGGTCTATTTTACCATTTCTTGACAACTGAGCCCCACTTGAACCTAATGCAGAACCAATAGCACCTTCTTTAGCCATCATCCCTAAGAATTTCTTTGTGCTTGTTTGGGCTGCTTTATTCATAGCAAGATTAGATACCTTCCCTGTTCCATATAACCAACCAGCAGTTTCAAGTGCATTACCAGCTATCTGTTTACCACCACCTTGACCGAAAGCTTTCTGTTGTTCAATATCAATACCCAAAATCCTATGACTTTCACCAGAGTCTGCCATATCCTCATATCCTTTTGCTGCTAAACTATTAGGTGCTAGTGTTCTAGTTATTGCTTCTGTTGCTCTCGCTGCTGGTCTAACAATTAATGTTTTTCCAGCATCTTTAACTAATTCTTTACCAAAACCTAATACCTTAGAAACAATTCCTGGTTTTCTTTCTATTTTACTTTCATAAGTAGGGTATTTCTCAAGAACTTTTTTTGTTAAATCTTTATCTGAAAGTGAAGAATATTGAGGATATTTCCCTTTTATTTTTTTTGCAAATTCTTCTTCTGTCATATTAAATTCCTAGACCTAGTGGGTCATTATTATTAACATCAACACCACCTCCTTCAAAATCTGATATAGACTTATCAACATTACTTTTAGAAATACTACCTGGAGTTAATTGATTAACCCAAGAACCTACATCTTTTTTACTCTTAAGAGCATTTTCAATCCAAGTATTTTTATATTCCTCATCAGCAGCAGTAAATTGATTCCATCCACTTAGGTCATATAGAGAACGTAGCCAATCTTCACTTGTTTTTGTTGCCTTAGCCTGTGCCTTTTCTTTGGCACTCTCAATTTCCTCATAGTACTTAAACTTATAACTATTCATAGTCTTATCGTGGTCATATTCAAGTTTAGCCAAATCAACAGCAACCTCTCTTTCTGTTTTAGATAGGTCTTGCGACATTATAAATTTCTTTTCCTCTAAGTCAGATTCAAGTCCATTTATCTTATCATTCATATCCATACGAATTTCTCTCTCAGATAATTGGAAGTTACTTCTTAATTGTTGTCTTTGTGCTTGGTATGCTTGTTCTAGTTTCTCTATACCTAATAGAGCATTACCATCTGTTCTAAGAGCACCTATCTTAGCAAGGAACTCTGTAAGTCCTGCTTTAGCATTTATACGATTGATTTCTGTTTCAGCATCTTGTCTTTCAAATTCTGCTCTAGCCTTATCAATCATATATTGTGATTTTTCTCTAGCAGATGTACGTTCATCATTTAATTTTCTCTCATAGTAATCTAATCTAGTCTGTTGTTCTTGTTTTTGCTGTTCTGCTAATCCAAGTAATATGTCATTACCTTGTGCATCTTTTTTACCTAACAGAATATCTTTTTGTTGCTGTGTCCAACCTGCTTCTGTAGCAATTTGTTCATTAAACATATCTGTCTTTTGTTTTGCTACATTCTTATCATAGGCAAGAAATTCTGCTGTTGTTTTAGGTTCTGTAATGCTATTATTAACTATTTGAATTTTAGATATTATATCCTCTATCTTACCACCCTTTGCCACATAATCAGCTGCACTCTTTTGTCCTTCAGGACTATTATAAAATTTTGTAGCATCTTCAGGTGTGTTAAATGCTTTTGCCATTGTATTGGCATAATTTAATATCTTACTTGGTTCAAATTCTCCCTTTTTTGTAGCATTACTCATAAACGCAGTTCCATTAGTATCATTTAAAACAATATTAGCTTGATTTGCAGCATTTAATATACTTGCATTATTAGTGCTATAAGTTGATGTTCCAACACTTGGTGTTGATTCAGCCGTAGTAATGACCTTATTACCACTTGTATCAGTTCCAGTAGTCTTTTGAGTTATAGTTGTATCCATAGCTGGAGATTCTGATATAGTCTTTTTGGGTGTATTTAATATATTAGTTAATCCACCTAATCCAGTAACATCAGGATTAAGAGGACTTTCTCCATAACCTAAAGACAAATCCATATTGGCACTTGTAGGTTCATCTATTGGTTTTTCTATTTTTTTAGTATTTACTGGAGTACCTGAAAAGGTTGTAGCCTTTTCATATCCAGTAGCAAAATTAGGTAATCCACCATTTGCTAAATTTTGACCTATTAATGATTTTGGAGGAGTATAAGTAGATGTTGGATTTAAAACATAACCTGAATAGGCATTAGCACTTTGTAACTTTCCACCAACTGTATTAATAGCATCTTTTACTTTACCAAAAATACTACCAAGAAATGTTTTTTTCTTTGCTTGACTTTTTGATATAGTATAACCACCACCTTTTATTGTGGTATACTTATTATCACCATTAATAACATTACTATTAACCCTAGAACCTCCATATTTAGCTTGTGCTGCTTTTGTTAAAGGACCTGCTATTCCATCTACTTTAAGATTAGCACCTTTTTTATTTAAGGATTCTTGTAATGTTCGAATAGCAGCACTACCTGATGATTTTGCTTTTGTTGGTGATGTTCCTAAGATATTAGAAGAACCTTGTGTATATGTTCTACCACCATAAGAAACACTTTCACCTTTATTTAATTTTTTACCTGTTTTAGGGCTATATTGTACTGTTTGTGCCATATTATTCTATTATACATTATTATTAATGATTTGTCAAGTGTTAATTATTAATTTCCCCCCTATCTCTTTCCCCACAAAGTAAGTTATTAAAAGTGATGCTAGGATTACGATTATTAATACTTGAATTTATATTAGTTATCTATCCTACAAATTAAAGTATGTTTTTGCTCTGCTGTTATTGATGTTGGTGTTATTGTTAATGGAGGTGTATCTGCGGTTATTGTTAGGGTCCCTTCCATTATAGGTTCAGATGCTACTTCATTATTGAAATAACCAGCAGTGAATGGAGTTGTTTGTCCCCAAGAGAATGTTTGAAGAGCAGCCGTTCCATTTGAATTGACCGCTATATAGTAAACACCAGCAGATATAGAAACAGCACCAACAGTAATCGTTTCAAGTCTTTGTGAAGAAAATGTTGAAGAAGTTACAGAAAATAATTGTGTTTGTCCATCTTCCGAATACATTGTTATAGTAATTGTTCCTGCAGTAGTTACAGAATAACCATAAATACTTATCTTATTTACCACAATATTAAATGGAACTACTATCTGTCCAATATGCATTTTGGTATTTGAATTAAAGACCATTGCACCAACTACATCAATATCAGATATATTACTTTTAGGTATAAGAGTTAATGCACTTGATGCTCCACCTGATGGTGTTTCCCAAGTAACATCTCCATCTGCATCTGATGTGGCTACTTTACCTGCTCCTGCTCCTGTTGTTATTTTTAGTGCTGGGGTTGTTACTAAACCTGTAAATGTAGGACTTGCTAGTGGAGCTTTTAGAGCCAAAGAATCAAATACAGCATTCTGACTAGGTGCTACTGTTGTTACACCATCTGTTATAGTATCTGCTACTTTTCCATCTGCATAAGAGTTACTTGTAGTGTTAGCATCATTTACTCCGTGTAAAGCAGCAACTTGTGCATCTGTTACAAAGTTATCATCCAATCCGAGTGCTAGATTCACAATAGGATTTGCTGGGTCTGTATTATCTACACTTATTTTTGTTCCTGCTACTACACTTGCCATTATTCCATCTGCTCCATCATTACCTGGTAACCCCTGTATTCCTTGTGCTCCATTTGTTATATTAAAAGTAGAAGTAGTTGCATCATCATAAGTTATTGTATAAGTATCTACTAATCCAAGTGTTCCAGTTAAAGTTATACTTGTTATTCCTACTCCAGTATCTCCTTGTACTCCTTTATTACTATTTACTAAACCCCAAACACCTGCTGACTTATACCATACATTAGATGTTGAAGATGTTGAAAAAGCCCAATCACCATTATTCCCTACACTATTATCTGGTATTAAAATTGTACTATAAATTTGAGCACCTAATGGTAATGCAAAATCAAATATAGCATTTACCGTTGTTCCTGAGTTTACTACTGTAGGTGTTGTTCCTGGGTCTAGTTCTGTAACTGTTCCTACTTCTAAAGTAGGTGCTACTGCATTGGCATTAAGTTCTGCCCAATGTTCTGCTGTAATATTCATTCTAACACTTTCACCTATACTATGTGTTTGTGCTGTTGTACCACCTATTCCTCTTTCTGATACAGTAACAAAATCACCATAAGCATTAGTTCCAGTTGCTGTATATTTAATTATTTCACGGAGTGTTGTGTTGTTTGCTGATATTACTAACCAACCTGCTGATATAGTAGGTTTAGTTGATACATTGAAATCACCTGTAGTTGCTGTCCAATTACGAGTGATTGTTGTTTTGTAGAAATTTTGAATTAATGTAGGCACTTTGTTTTATTTTAAATTAATAATTATCATTAATAGTATTCTGTAACTATTACAATACCTGCTGCTCCTGCACCACCAATATATTCACCATCAAATCCTCCACCTCCTCCACCTCCACCACCATAAACATTTCCATCTTCACCATTGGTTTTATTAAAACCACCCTTTCCACCACCACCAAGATGACTAGTACCTCCAGTACCACCAGAACCAGAATCATTATTTATATCATTTGAAATCAATTGTAAAGATGCACCATCACCTCCACCAAGATTTATATCTCCACCACTTCCTATTCCACCTAATCCACCAATACCGTCAGAAATTTCCCCACCTCCACCTGTTGCTGTAGCGTGTGTTCCAAAAGATGAATTTCCACCAAATGTTTCTGCTGCTCCACCTGCTCCAATAGTTACAGTTTCAGTTGCTCCTAGTGTTGAAACTGCTATTAGTTTTTTCGAATATCCACCTGCTCCACCACCACCTCCTCCTCTTGATGTACCACCACCACCACCACCAGCTTGAACTTCAACAACTACATATTTTAATCCTGCTGGTTTAGTCCAAGTTGCAGGACTTACTGCATTTAAATAAGTTCTAACTATTGGAATTATCTTTTCATAATTTGTTTTAATTTGTCCTGGTGTAGCAACTAAACTAGCTCCAGTAGAACCAGTATTAGTTCCTGCTATAACCTCTGCATCTGTAGCAATTTCTACACCTCCCATAGTTGTTGTATTAGCATTAGGAACACCTGCTGCTACGATATTATTTATATCATCTGTCATTTCTGCCCAGTATTCAGCAGTAATGTTCATACGAATAGGTTCTCCTTGTGTATGTGTTTGTTCTGTAGTTCCTCCTACTCCTCTAATAGATACTACAACATAATCTCCATTACCATCTGTTCCAGTAGAAGTATATCTTACTATTTCTCTTATTGTAGAATTGTTAGGACTAATAACAAGCCAACCATCTGTAATAGTAGGTTTTGTTGTAACATAAAAATTACCTGTTCCAATGGACCAGTCTAATGATAATGTTGATTTGTAGAAATTTTGAATTATTTTTGACATTGTTTATTCTTCTTATTATAACACACTTAGTTAATAAAGTCAAGTTTATTTTATTGATACTATTGCTGCTGGGTCAAATGTTTTCTTTTCTTGTTTGAAACCATTTAATGCAAACTGTGAAATAGTAAATGCTCCATTTAATTCAGCATTAGATAATTGTATTGTTAATGATTGAGCCTTTGATAAGAAAGAAATTCTTCTCTTTAAGAAAGGTGATGATTCAGGTGATTGCCCAAATCCATCTGCCCATAAGTTCTCTCCGAAGTCTACCTCACCAACAGTAGCCAATTCATCTTCTGTTCCTAGTCCTATATAAAAGTTCTTAGACTTTGATGTTCTTATATCAGATTTATCTTGGAATATTGTTATTGTAATTCTAGCCTGTAAGTTCTTAAACATTAAATCAAGATACCTATAAATATTAAATAGGTTAAAGTCTTTATCCTCTACTTTCTTAAATGTTACCACACTTGATATAGCAGTTCCATTATCATTTAATAAACTACTATCCCATTTTAATACTGCAAAAGGAGTAACATTCTTTACTGAGTAAATTGTATTATTTATATTATATAATTCGGATGCTTTAGCCTTATCTCTACCTATATACTTAGTCCAACTATTCTTATATAGAGTATGGCAAATAAACATTGTATCATTTAATGTAGGTGTTGTTGTTGATAATCCAACAGATAAGTAAAACTTTCTATCAGAATACCAAACTGTTATATAAGGATAATTTGCTTCAGGAACTGTAAGTAATGTTTCTTTTATTTGTTCAGATAATACAGAACTATTTATTCCAAGAACACCTGTTTGTTGGTCTTTAAATCCAAATGCTCTTACCTCTCTACCAGTAAAGAACCATAAGTCATTCTCTACCCAAACAACTGCCTTACGAGAACAAGCACCATAATTACTTGATTGTAATTCTTGTTTGTTGTAATATGTTCCAATACTATCTTGAACTCTTGATACTTTCCAAATACTCTTTTCTTTGAATACGATTAAGAAACCATAGTAGTTCTTTAGGTCTGTTATTTTATCTACCCCTAATGGTTTAAATACATCAGTTCCTGTGAATGTAGTAAATACTCCACTATTAGAATAGTAAACAGTTCTAGGTTCTAATAATACACCTGCTACATAAAGTTTATCTTCAAATATTTCTAGTATGTTACCCTTAGGTATTGCTGCTATATCTGTAAATGTAGTTCCATTATAAGACCAAGCACTATCTACAGCATTAGAACCATACATTATATCTCCAGCACTATCTGTAACAAATCCAAACTTAGCACCTGCTGTTATTGTCTTAGTAGTATCTACCCATAGTAATGTAGTTGTATTAAATAGTTGTATTTTAGTTCCTTTTGCTCTTATAAAATAAGAAGTACCATCTTTCTTTTGAAAGTTATATAATGAATGTATCTCTGTAGTTTCTGTAGCACCAGATAAAGAAAAACCAGTATCTTTTGTTAGATACCCAGTTTCTATAAAATTCATATTTATAGGAACACTTCTTCCTCTACTATCATCAACATCTATAGCATCTGCCATATTGTCCTGTATAATACTAAACATTTTTTTGTTCAATGGAATATTATATTATTCTGATACTGACAATAATTCCTGAAATATTGGAATCATTCGTTTCTCTTCAGCTCTCTTTCTTGGATGATGAGCTTGGCACAATGTAATGCCATTATTAATTATATATCTTAATTCTGGGTATTCTATCCATTTAAAAATATGATGTGCTTGTATTTGACCATTACAGTTTTCGCTATGTAATCTACAAGTAAATCCATCTCTGGTAAATATTGATAATCTCCACTCTTTATATTCAGGATTATGCATTGAATGTCTAGTTCTATTCTGAGAAACTTTTTCTCTGTCAGGATTCCAATTCCAATGTTTATCACCTCTTACTCTACTTTTAGACATATTTGCTCTTGCTTCTTCTCCGTATTTTTTACCCTTTTGACCCTCACTCATATTTTTCTTAACTTCATCAGATTTTTTTACACCTAATTTTGCTTTACTTATTTTTGCCCTTTGCTCTTCTGTTAATTTCCAACCACCACCATTTGAAGTCTTGTGATTATGTTTTTTACCTAATATGGCAATACGTTGTTTTTCTCTCCATTCAGAACTCCTTTCTGGTCTTTTTTTACCTTTGTTAGATTCACTAATTTTTCTCTTAGTTTCTTCAGACATTACAACCTTTTTAGTTCTAGTATAAATTCCACGTGGCATAATAATATTTTAGTTAAATTAGTCTTGTGTACGAAAACATCTGACCTCCTCGTTGGTTGCCCTCTTCAAAGTTACTTTGATTAGCCATCTTTCTTAATATCTCACTCTCATATTTTGTTTTATAGAATGATGATAATTCTTGGTCTTGCAAATCTTCAAATGCTCTTTCAAGTATTCCATAAATTATACATTCGTGGAAGTATTCGTTTAATGTTGGGGTTGAACCTGCTGTAAGAGTTTGAAATGTAGGATAGTATTTAATACTTACAGATGTAGTTGTTGTTGGGTATATTTTAAACTCACCACCCTCTATAGTAATCATTCTATCAAGAGTTTTATTATCAAAGTCTTCTATAGACACTTCCTCAAATACATTACCTGCACTATCTTGTGCTGAGCCATACAAAGTTCCAAATGTTGATGGTAATGGACCAACACCACTTGTAAATGTTACTGTGCTAGAAAGAATTTTATCATTAGTAAATATTCTCTTTGTTAAATCCATATTTGCCTGATTGGCATATAGAAGAATAGTTTCATCAGAAATAATCTCAGATGTTGCTTCTAATAGTTTTGCTCTTGCTAATTGTAGTATTTGTGTGATTGTCATTTATATTTAGGTTAATTGATAATTTTCCTATCCCAATCCTCCATATAGGAGGACTGAAGAGAAAAGTTATGCTATAACTGTTCTAAGAACTGCACCGTGTGCACGATTTCCTGCGAACACTTTCTTTCCCCAGACAAGTAAACCTTTAGCTGTTGAGATGAAAGAATCCTCTGACATTTCAGATGGAATAACTGAAGTTTTCATGATTTGTAGAGCAAAAGAACAGAATGTCTTTGTACCTGCTACATACCAGTAACCAGTTGTGTTATCACCAGCAACTAATTCACTTGAGATAACTTTGAAACCTGCTATCATACCTATCAAACCTTTTTCAACTACACCCTTATATGCTGATTCAACAGCTGGGATAAATTCAGGAGCTTGACGTAGAACACCTTCGAATGCTGCATTAACAACAACGAAACGGTCGTTTCTAGGAGCTAAAGATTTGTTAAGAGTTGTAGAAAGGTCTACTAAACGTTGGTATGCTGTTTCCTTAGCTGTTGAAAGTGCAACCGCACCTGCAATACTAAATGTTGCACCTGCTGATACTGCACCACCTGAGTAAGTAGAACCATCTAGATTTGTTACTGTGATTTCAGTGTTACTTGCACGAGCTGTAACTAGGAATGAACCTGTTGCACCTGTTACTGTGAAGATACCACCGATATGTCCAGTAACGAAAGTTGTACCTGTACCTGTAACTACGCCTGTAGCTGCAACTGCAACTGTTCCTGTAGCGTAAGCTGTACCAAGCATATTTGCTGCATTAACCTGTGTAGGCATATATGCCAATAGGTCTGTATCAATTAATTCTGACATATCATTCTTTGTGTTTGATGCATATTCAGTAATTGCATTGATATCATTTTGTATTTTATCAATATCATCAACTCCGAATGAGAAGTAATACTGTTTGTCGATTATCAAGTCTTCGTATGTAGGTGTTAATTCTTGTTTAACAAGTTGCATACCTTTTGTGTAAGCTGAAAGAGAAATCTTTCCTGCTGTACGAACACGAACTCTATCTCCACTATCTTTAATAGCACCTTCGTAAGATGTATTTGTGATTTGTGGGTAGATTGTGTCATTGTAGAGTAATTCTACAAGTTTTAATGAATACTTTACTGGTGTAAAAGCAGACATTACGGGAGTTATAATTTGGGTCATTTTTTTAAATTAAATTTTAATACTATTAATGACACAAATAATTATATTTTAGTGCTATATCTTACCAGATTTTAAATCATCATTAAATTCTTTAGATAAACTACGGAATTGTGATGGGTTTTCTTGTGCCATACGATTCCAGTCATCTAATGAACGTCTTACTGTAGGGTCTTTACTTCCTGCCGTTGTTCGTTCTATTTCAATACGATTTTGTCTTTCTGATTGTTCTTTTGCACCAATTTCTTTAGCTTGGTCAAAGAGATAAATTTTAGCAACATCTTTTAATATAGAATCTATGTTCGATGGAACATTATTCACATCATAGTATTTACTTTTAAATTCATCTTTCTTTGATGCTAATTCAGGATATTCTTGAATTGTCTTTTGAAGTGCTGAATCCCATACTTGCTCATTGTATTGTTTTGTAGCAAATGCTATTGCTGGATTTTTGTTTATTTCATCCAGTGCACGCTTAGTAACAGTATTTGTATAAGCAATTATTTGTTTTTGAGTATCTTCATCATAATCCTCAAATCCCGATAATAAATCATTTGTGTTTTGTGCTTGAACAGGTTGTTCATTCACTTTGTCTTTTAGCTCGATTTGTTCTCTGAGTTTTTTATTCTCTTCGTAAAGACGTAATGCTTCACTTGAACTTTCGCTAAACTTTTTTTGGTAATCAACTGTTTGAGCGACATTCTCAATAGTTTCGTTTGTGGAGTTATCATTCTCCTGCGTTCCTTGACTTGCTTCTTGTAGGTTAGCGTTAGCGTCTACAATAGGTAACTCGTTAGAGTTTGCATTGTTTTCCATAATGTTTGTGCCGTTCCTTCGGAATGAACTAAAGTTCATGTTTCCATAAAGGAGTTTGGCATATTAATTTTTAATGTCCTTTTGAATGGTAGACTAACCATTTATTTATTTTTTAAGTAACTGTTCTATTGATTTCTCTGCGAACTGTTTTTCTAACATTGGACTATTTAAGAAATTAAGTATTTTCTTAATAAATCTAACTTCTACTTTCCTAAATATCTCATCATCTTTACTTAAATTGATTTCTGTTAATCGTGAAACTGATTGTGATAATTCTTCTTCTAACCAATTAACAACATCTTTATCTGTAAGTTTTCTACCACTTATTGCTTGTTCCCATTCTTTATAACTATCCTTTTCTTCTTCATTGAGGTCTTGATAAGAATTTATTCCAAGTTTTTTAAGATATTTTTGTAACATAATTATATATTCTCTGGTAGAGCATTAGTATTTTTAATCGAATCCTGTGGATTATTTACTTTAGATGGAGCTTCTTGTGGAACATTTAATGGTTGCTGTGGATTTTCTAATGCCATAATAGATTTAATTTCTTCTTCATTAAATAGATTTACAACCTCAAGTTCTTTTTGTTTAGCAGCCATTAATGCCTTAGGATTATTGGCAAAAGAATTTTTAATATAAGCAATCTTCTTTAAATCAAAGTCATCTGCCATATTTGCTTCTGCCTCAACCTCAACTTTAACTTCATATCCTTGTGGTGTTATGTAATCTGTACTAAATACATTCTTTGATTGATAATTATCATCTTCACCTTTCTTGAATAGGGTTACTGATATTATGTTATTGTTTTTCAATAAGTCATAATAAAGTTTTCCTAATTCTTTCCAAGCTCTACGGTAATTCTTTGATACAACACTATTTCTTCCTTGTGAATTTTGTAGTGATAATTGAACTTGTCCTAATGTTTGTTCTCCTGGTTGTTTCTCACCTCTTTCAATAGCAGTCTGTGCTACTGATGATTGAATCATATCCTTTAGGTATGCAATATTATTCGTTACATCTCCAAGTGGGTTAATTTCAACCTGTTTCATTATTTCTGCTGGATTTCCTGGAAGTCCATACATACCGAATGGCTTTGGTTCAAATGCTCTAGGTTGGAATGTTCCATTCATTGTATTAAAGAAATACATTCCAAAGTTACGATATGTTCTATTCTCTAAGTCTTGTGAGAAATACATATTAACAACTTTATTTATTTGACGAACATTGTCTGCTATACCATCTGACCAGAAGTCTACTGCGTCTGGGTCTGATGCCCAAGTAACAATAGGTAAATTTCTAATTCCTATTGCTTCTTTGAGTGGTTTATCTGAAAGAACAACTGAATCTGTTGCAATAGTTCTGATATGACGAACAAAAGAATTTGCTTCCTCACTCCATACTAATTTATAACTTTCATTTAATTCTACAATTACATCTGTAGCACCATAGTCATCAAAGTTAGTAACTCCTAGATTTTCTAATCTTTCTTTTCTAAGTTGATAAGATTGTTCATCTTCTGTTGCTTTAAGTATTCCTCTTTTTGTATCTAAAAATTGTTTTAGTTGTGCTTTGCCTTCTTCTGTATAATTCTTATTCGCAAGTATTTCACGCAAGGAACGATATATGTGAGTATGGATAACATAGTTTGCTGTTTCAATATCTATTGGATTAACTCTTGGGTCTATTTCAATATCATAAGGGTCAATAAGGTCAATAAATATTTCACCTTTACTAATTCCTATTTTCTTAAAACCTCTACCTTGTAATCCAACAATTTTCTTTTCTGCATTATCAAGAATATCTAATTTAAGTTTATCATAATGATATGAATATAATTCATTCATTACAATTTCTGCATCTTTATCTTTATTACTTTTGTCACGAGTTTCAAACTTTAATTTAGGAGCTTCATCTATCTTAGAAATCCAAGTCTGAATTGTTTCTCTAATAATAGGAATATTCACAGGCTGTCGCTGTGTTAATCTATTTGTATTTACTTTATCACGGTAAAGACTATATGACTCATTCCATTGAGCAAAACGTCTTTCTTTAAACTTAATAGATGCATCTTTATCTCTAATATGCTCTATTATTATTTGAGTATTATCCATTTATATATAAATTAGTTTTTACTTTCTTATTATAGCATACTTTAAATAGTTTGTCAAGTATTTTACACAATTCTAATTAGTTCCCATTTCTGGGTAGAAACTTTCAATACCTCCAGTTTGAACACTTCTAGTATAACTATTGATATGTATAGGTTGTTGAGGAATTTGCCATACTGCTAATGCTAAACTCATTATTCTATCATCGTGTTTTCCATCAGGAACTTGTATAGAAGTAGTTCCATTATCATTTAGATTATATGTCATTGATTTAAGTTCTGTAATAAGAACTTCATCATCAGGTATCTTTATTTTATCTTGTTCTAATAGTATTTGTAAATTCTTTAATAGGTCTGTTCTACTTGCTCTATTAAATCTAAATGGTGTAATGTTCATTCCTCTTGAATAAAGGTCATCAAATACAGGTTCACCTACTCCAGTAGAGTCAATTACTATCATTCCTTTGTTATATCTTAGGTATGCGTTCTCAATTCTAGCCTTTTGTAGGTTATAATCCATCTGATTAAATGAATCTTGCTTCTGTAAGTGAAAATCATTAAGGTTAAATGGTGAAATTACTGTAAAGTCATTATATTTAGCCAAATCTACCCCTAATTGATATAATGCCAACTCTTTTGGTGTATATTCTTCTGTTTTATATGTGTTTTCGTCTATTCTCTTAAAGAATCCAAGTCCATTATCAAGGAATTTACAGTAATATTCTTGTTGAAATAGGTCAGATGGCATCTCTTTACGAGCATCTTCTAGTTGTTCCGATGTAAGTGCTTTAGTATCATCAACAGTTAGTGTCTGACAGAACCATTTTGAGTCGTGTTCTATTGTTTTCATTAAATCCCAAGCGTGATTAATTCCTCTAGGTGTCATAATGAATATAGCCCAACCTCCGTTCTCCCTAAGAATAGGAGAAATAAAATTCCATACATCAGGTTTCATAAGAGAGTACTCTGAAAATACAACTCCAATAGGATTTGTTCCAACAATACGGTCAATGTTATCTGCTCCAACCATCTGAAGTATAGAACCATTAATAAGTTCTATAATCATATCTGATTGGTTTATAGTTTTTACTATTTCTTTAGGAAAATGGTCTAGAAATTTAAAACCACTTTTATCTGCTCCAGTCCAAATAACCTTCTTTGCTTGTGAGTAAGTAGGTAGAAAATAATAGTAAGTACCTTTACGTTCCATCATTTTCTTTGGTAGGTTAGCAAATATAGTTTTATCTTTTCCACTACGTCTATGAGCTACCCAATATAACCTATCAACGCCTGAATCCCATGCTTTAAGTATCGGCACTTGGTATGGGCGAGGTTGAAAGGAGTATGGTAATGTTATCTCCATTATATATTTAGTAAATCTTTTAATGTTTCTTGAGCATTTGACAATTCAACAATCAATCCATCAATATCAAGATTATCTATACAGAAAGTTAAATATCTATCTCCAATAAAAAGAACCATAATTTTATGTCCATCTGTTTCATCTATTTTTATTTCTTTTATTTCCATATTATCCATTTACAGGGTCAATTTCATCTGACCATAATTCAGAATCTTTATTCTCTGTTGTTACCTCTTTAATAATAACATCTTCTATTTGTTTAATGGTATCATCTACTATTTTATTTTCTATCTCTATAGGGTCTGCATAACTAATACTATTAATCTTAATTTCACTATCCATTTTACCCGTAACCTCTGTCTTAGTAGAATATCCCTCATCTTTAAGTAAGGTAGAAGAAATATATTTAGATACATCCATTACAGTTCTAAATAAATCCTTGTCAATAACTTCCTCCTTATTACCATCTTCTAGTAGTTTCATCTTAGACCATTGAACATCTAATCCTCTACTTAGATTACGTTCTGCCTTACCTCCAATAGATGCTCTTTTTAGTTTCTTTTTTCTTTCTCTAAACCAATGTTGATTTGTTACATTAAGAGCAGAATTAGGAGCAAATCCAGCATCTCTAGCTGCTTGTGTAGCGCTAGGATTACCATCTCTTAAACTCTTAATATACAAATCCCAACATAACTGTTGTCTATTGGTATCTATATTTCTCCTTTCTGCTGGTGGAGTTACTATATTACCTGCCCTAGAGATATATACAGTTTCAATAGAACCATCATCTAGTGTTATAGTTTTTGTATTTTCAAGGTCTTCAGGTAATAGAGTTCCTTTATCTATTTGTATTAAAGGTTTTTTACTCATATTATTTCTTTACATTATTTCCTTTTATTTTAAGTTTAATTGCCTCATTTGTTAAACTTATAATATGCTTCTTAAAATCAGGAACACTATTAAGTGAGAATACAAAGTTTATACTTTCCTTTTTATCATCCTTCTTAACATTAAGTGTACAGAATACACCTTTAATAATACGACCTGTTTTACCATCTGGAACACCCTGTACAACCATCTTTAGGTTGCCTATCTCATATCCATCGATAACACCTTCCTCTTTAATCTTCTTTGTTTTTGTAATCATAAATACATTATAGCATAATATGTATTATTTGTCAAGTGTTTTGTATGTAATTTAGAATAATAGTTATTAACAGGTTTATCCACATAGTTATCCCTTGACAAATGTTTTTAAATATGATATACTATAGACCTGAGTGAAAGGTGGGCGAAGTGATAAGCCTTCATTTGGAAGCCAACTTAAATTATCACGTTGTTTCGACTCTATACTAGGGGGAAGCATTATCAATATCATTCAACACTAATTTATAATTGTGATATTGACTGACACTGTTGTACGTCTTGAGATATGTGAACAGATAGAATTATAAGTTACTCTCTGAGAGAAAACAGAGTAAAGAGTAATATGTTTCATAGCCACACCATAGGCTATTGCTTCTCTCTACCTAAAAGGAAGCACGATATACCTTAACTATATATCTATACTTAATCTACACACTAGACGCTTAGATACTCAAAAAATACTTAAATATCTACTTACACCAAAACTAAAAATTTTGGTTTTCTTTTTATGTGCGTGTATCACATTATATAGTTACTTTATTATTGCGTGTAATACATTTATTTATGGAAATGTTGTAGTGGTATTTTAGCCCTATCACCGCCTCATAAATAAAATCGTTCCCCTCTCTCCGTCACCTATTTGACATAACAAAACATATGTGTCATTGACATAATGATATTGTGTGTTGTAATTTGTGGGCGTGTATATATATAGGCACACCCCTTTGTGTTTATTTGTCCTTGTTTGGTTTTGTTCGTGGTCTATTTGTCTGGGGGGATACAGAGAGGGGGATGCTAGTTATTGATACTATTTATCATTTATACATACATTTTTAATACATAACAATACAAGTAAACTATATAGAATATACATATTTACTATATGCGAATAACTTGCATTTAAAATATAATTAATAAATATATAATATAATAAATAATTACCTATTGACATAACACCATAAGTATTGCCAAACAGAATACAGAATATAAGCGTTATAATATAAGTATATTTTTATGATATAATTTATCTTATAATTGTATATCTGTGGATTTGACATTGATAGGGCAAATGTGTTGTAACGTTTTATACACTTGCATTGTTTTAAGAAGTATGCTAGCATTTAATTATGAATAAATATAGAGAACAAATGATGATGAGAAGTGAAGTATTATTAAATAAGTTGGTAGCAGAGAGAATTTGTGCAGTTAGTAAACCAATCAAAAGGTCGGTGTTAGAAAAAATACAATACTGGTTTAAAGGTAGGATTTATAGAATTAAAGATTTTATAAGTTATATAGGTGAATATAATGATATAGGTTAGTAAGTAGATGGGGGATACAATCGGAATTCACTTTATGAACTTCGTGGGTCATAAAGGTTGAAGGGAGAAAGTTAGTTTGAAACGATAACATTTTATCTATAGAGGTCAAGAGAGATAAACATTACAATTTAAACTATTCCCCACCTGCTTACTAACATAGAGATTAATTAGTGGCACAAGTGAGTAGTCCTCACATTATTAAAAAGCCATATAGAAAAATGAAATATAAATATGAAGATACATTTGTTCAAGAGATAGAGGGTAATGAGAAAGATAGTGCTAAAGATTGGTTATTAGGTATTGTATTAGGTTTATGTGTTCTATTATTAATAATTATAATATGGTAAATAAAATGAAATTATATAAAATAGTTCTTTTAGTTATGGTGTTGGTTATCGGTGCATATTATGGAGGTAGTTATTTTAATAGAGAGATAGTATATAGACAGATAGAGAAACAAGTTATCTTAGATAATCTAACAGCAAAAGTTAATGAACTTAAAGGTAGTCTAGTGAGTGATTTAAGACAATGTGAGAGTGCAGGAGCTAAAGAAAGTGATGGACTAGTAACGTTTGACCCACATCCAAAGAATAAGAAAGTTCAAATACCTAGTTTTGGATTGTATCAGTTCAAAAAGTCCACAGTTCAATTTTATTATAAGAAGTTTTATAATAAAGATATAACAGGAATGGAAGCTATACAAATTGCTCTTTCAGAAGCAAAAAGTGCAGAGTTGGCAAGTGAGATTATATTTAGAGATAGTGCATTATCTAATTGGTATAATTGTAGTAAGAAGTTAGGTTTGCAGTCGAGATTAAATATTATTAATGAACTTTTGAAATAAAAATATATGGGTGATATGACAGATAGTATTATGGATGTTATGTGGGGGTGGGAAGAAGATAGTTTTTCTGAGTTAGAACGAAAATGGGCTAGTGGTTGGCACGAAGACCAAAATGGTAAAAAGTGGAGATTAAAAGATATGACAGATTTTCATTTAAAAAATACAATAAATTATTTTAATGACCATGATTGTGATATAAGTCCATTATTAAAACAAGCTAAGAAAAGAAAATTACTAATTAATATTAAATAAAATGTCTGACTATAAAAAATTAAAAATGGGTGTGTGTGATAAGATAGGGTGTGAGGGTAATATACAATTTGATAAAAATAATAGTTATTATTATTGTATGGAATGTCATAAAATATGGAGAGAGGAAGATTGGGATTTATTTATGATGACTAATAAGGAAGAAGAATATCATTTCCCTGAAACAGAAGAAAATATAAATAAAATTAATAGTGATAAATATTGGAATCAATAATTTATAGTATATATGACATTATTAAAATTATTAAATCTAATCGGTTATCAAGTTTTTGAAACAGAAGAACCAAAAAGAAAAAGACTTGTTACTAATCACGCAATTAAAAGAGCAGAACAAAGAATACACCCACAAAGTTTATTAAAAATGGTTTCAGAGTGTGCGTTAGAGTATGGTAATAGTTCTGTATATTTTGATTATAAAGTTAGAAAAAATGAAACAGGTGTATTTGCTAAAAAATACAAAGGATATATTTTTGTATTTAGTAAAAATAAAAAATTATTAACAGTATATGCAGTAAACAATATTGCAGATATAATGATTACAAGAAAATGAGATACATTATTAAAATAACTAAAATAACCTTATATTTATTGACTATTATAGCGATATTGTATATTAGTCAGTTAGTGTGGGTAATATTAAAATGAATCCAATAATTAAATCAAAATATAAATGGTATAAAAATCCAATTAAATATTTTAGAGATAGAAAGAAAATTAAACTAATGAATATTATCTTTCTTGAATGGTATAATAAAGAAGGAAGAAAAGAAATAGATAAATGTAAATTAGATTTATTGTTGTATGGAACAGCTATTATGAGTAATGGTAAAAGAGTTAGTTATCATGAATTTTATGAAAATAAATCCAAGTAGATTAAGTAGAATAATTACAAGTCGTGAATGTATGAAGACAACAGATAGATTAATAGAAATGTATGATAGACTTACAGCCGCACAAAGATTAGAAATAAAAACAATGTTAATAGATAACAAGAATAATAATTAAAATAATTAAAACAATGAGAGAGAAAATAAGAAGATGTCTACATTGTAAAGATGTAATAAAAATTGGAATAGAAGATAAATACAGATTAAAAAATGTATGTAGTGCTTGGTGTTCAGATTTCTTACCAAAGAAAAATGAATTTAAAACTAAATGTAAATACTGTGATAACATTACAAGAAAGTTAAAAACTAAAAATGGTAAGAGTTATGCTTCAAGGAGGTGTGAAGAATGTTATATTAAAAAAGTAAATAAAATGTATACTCGTAAATCAAGAGCAATAAAGGTGTGGGATAATGTAGGTAGAACTTGTTGTATCTGTAAAGAATATAAGTTACTAGATAATTTCTATAATGAAAAAAGGAATAGATTAGGTAAATCTTATACTTGTAAAATATGCCACATTAAACTACACAATGACTACTATAAGAAGAATAGGTTAAAGATAAATAAATACATGGTCGAGAGATATAAAACAAAAAAGAATAATGTCAATAGTTAATAACTTGACTTTTATTAAAAATTATGATAGACTTAGATTATATGGAAGATAAAATATATTTATTCACAATTAAAGATAAGAATGGTAAGATAAGTAAATATGCTACAGCACAACTTTCTCAGTTCGAGGCTGAAGTGCTATGGAATGATGAAATATCAAATGACCATGATAATATCAATTATACTGTTAAAGAGATAACAGATGAGGTAAGTGATGATGTTATATGGTTTTAAAGGGAGTGTGGTATATCTAGTGCTGGTAAGGTTATTTAAGTATTCTCCTTACTAGCATTAGGTATATCACATAAGAGAACGCAATATTTAGATATTGCGTTATAAATTAATAATGTAATACGATATGAGAATACTAAAATATGATGATAAGTTAGTAGAAGAAATAGGGTATTGTAGAGATGAAAAAGTAGTTTATCTTAGATATATTAAAGATGAAGATAAACCTAAATGTGAATGTGGTAGAATTATAACCCAAAATAGAGATATTGATATAGTTGAGGGTTGTAGAAATTGGAATGAAAAAATTACAGGTGTAGACACATTAAAATAATATGAAATTAGAAACAGAAAATACAATAGACCAAGATATAATTGTAGTTACAACAAAGACAGTTGAGAAGTTACTTTCTATAAGTCCTGATTCTCTTTCTCTGTATCTATTTTATATTAAAAATGCTAAGATACAAAAAACAAACTCAATTTGGAACACTAATACATTTGGTATGAAAGGACTAAGTTGGGGTAACAAAAGATATAATGAAGCAAAAAAGGTATTAGTTGATAATGGATTTATAGAAGAAACATTAAGAAGGAATGATAAAGGGCAGATAATAGGACATTACCTAAAAATAAACTATATTTTTGGTAGAGAAACTGTTGAGGATATTAAAAACAACCAGAAGTGTCAAAACCCACAGGTGGATACAGCCACGTCTGGTTTTGAGGAGATAAATGCTTTAAGTAATAAAACTATAAATGCTTTAAGTAATAAAAAAGAAAGTAATGACTTTAAATCAATAGGAACATTATCGTTACCTAATGAATGGGGTAAATCACCTGTTCAAAGAGTTCTTTACTTTTATAGAAGGAATTATTACAATAAGTATGAAATAGCACTACCCTCGGCACTTTATGGTCGTAGTGGTAAAGTAATCAAAGAGTTACTTATTAGTTATACCGAGATACAACTTTCTTATTTGCTTATAGTTTTCTTTAATTGGAAAGGTATGAACGATAACAACGATAAGGAGATGAACTTTCTATCATCTAATGGATTTAATTTATCTTTATTTAAAGGAAGTATTGATAAATATGAAATCTATGTAAAGAATATCTGTGGATATAAAACAGAGTTTGATAATAGTGACGCATTATTAGATTTAGTGGTTAAACACTTTTTAAACTTATAATTATATGAATGTAGCAATAAAAAAAACTAAAAAAGGAGATATTGTATTAGATGAATATTATAATTTTGAAAGACCTATTGGATATATTCCTCCTTGTCATATAACAACAGAAGGTGAGATTAGAGATATTTGTAAGAAAAATAAAATACTCATTCAAAAAATTATTAGATATGATACATATAGAATAATAGGCAAAAAGGTTAGAATGAAAAAGACTTATGATAGAGCAAATGCTATATTAATTAATAGAAAATAATCTTATGACAATAGAAAAAATACCAGACCATTTCCATGATAATAAATTTGCAGGTAAATGGGTAATAAAAAGTAAATTCTTTACAATAGAAAAGAATAGTGATGGTGATGATGTTGCTTATATATATATCGCTAAGAGTATAGACCTAGTAACATTATCTAATTATTTCCTTGCTAAGTGGGAACAAATAGTTTCTGAAAAAGAGGCAACAGGTCCTGAGAATATTAAATTTTAGTAATTGACAAAATTAATTAATTATTGTTTAATAGTTTATCCACAGTCTATTGCTTGCTTTATTTATTGATTTGTGATACTATATAAGTATGAATAAATTTAAGGACAAATTTGAATTTAGGGTTTCCAAATTTAACGAGATTAAAAGAAGATTTGAATGGCAAAGAGATAGCCATAAACAGTTAGGTGATTATATAAATTTGTGTTATGCTATAAAAGGTCGCAAATATAATAAGAAAGATTTACATAAAGCATTTCTTAAATTAGTTAATAGAGAAGAGTTTGATTGGTCGGAACGTAACGACTATATAGAATACCTCTCTACAATATAAATATGAAAGATACAATAATTGATACAACAGAAGATTTATATTTGGAACACTCACAGCATTTAGTATATCAATCTAATTGTAGTGAATGTTATAATTGTCCACCAGAGGTTGAATTAGTAGATGGAATAATACAAAGAAAATTGAGTGATGTTAAAAATATTACTTCATTAATATCCCAAAAGTTAAACGAAGATAGTTGTGAGGTTGAAAGAGAAAGAGATGATTATCAATCTAATTTATATTAATATGACAAACTATTGGTGTGAAAATTGCGACAAAAGATGGATAGGAGATGATAATGATTTAACCTGTCCTGATTGTAAGTCAAGCGAGGTTAGGAAAACAATAGACTAAGACGAGGCTCGTAGAAGGGGATTATTAGAATAATTATAAGATACAAACTAAGTCCACTAGATGACAATAAACTCTAGGAATAAAAATGGTAAAAGTAATAAGTATAGATGGTGTTAATTATGTTAAAGAAAGTGATATTAAAAAGAGTGCTGAAACTTTAGATGGTATGAAGTATGTAATTATAAGAACACAAAATGCAGGTGTATTTGCAGGTTATCTAAAAGAAAAAACTAACGAAACTGTGATATTAAAAAATGCTCGTAGGTTATGGTATTGGTCTGGGGCTTGTTCTTTATCTCAATTAGCTATGGAAGGAACTAAAAAAGCAGGCGAATGTAAATTCCCTTGTGAAGTAGAAACAGTTGAATTAAACCAAGTTATAGAAATAATTGATACAACAGAAGAAAGTAGATTATCAATTAAGTCAGTTGCCATCTGGGAACAAAAATAATTTTATGAAAGAAACATTATTAAATGAATACCAAATGCGTGGCGATGGCTCTGGCGATGGCTATGGCTATGGCTCTGGCGATGGTTCTGGCTATGGTTCTGGTTCTGGCTATGGCGATGGCTCTGGCGATGGCTATGGCTATGGCTCTAGCTCTGGCTATGGCTATGGTGATGGCTCTGGCGATGGTTCTGGCTATGGTTCTGGTTCTGGCTATGGCGATGGCTCTGGCGATGGCTATGGCTATGGCTCTAGCTCTGGCTATGGCTATGGTGATGGCTCTGGCGATGGCTATGGCTATGGCTCTAGCTCTGGCTATGGCTATGGCTATGGCTCTAGCTCTGGCTATGGCTATGGTGATGGCTCTGGCGATGGTTCTGGCTATGGTTCTGGTTCTGGCTATGGCGAATAGAATAATTATAAGATATTGGTATGTTTATGCCTCGCAGTTCAAGGGGGAAAGCAATAGAAGGACTGTCTTGTTGCCCCAGTAAAATAGTGAAGACCTTGAACGGAGGCATAAGCATATCAATTAAACTATATGAAAAACAAACATAAAAATCAAATACAAGACAATGATTGTTGTTACAAGGCAGTATTTGGCTCAGACATTTTTAAAATGAGAAGATTAGGTAGATGTCATTATATTTGTGATTACTGTGGTAGAGATGTAAGTATGTTGTGGGCTTTTTATCAATTAAGTTTAGAGGAAACTAAAAACATAAAGTAATATGAAAATAGAAACAAAATGGTGGTTAGACAGACTAACCGAGTTAAAAAATAACTCAATAAATAGTTATGAAAAGAGAATGTATTCTAAACAAATTAAGAATATAAAAGAAGGTAATTGTCCTTATGGGTGTATTAAAGAAAAAGATAATAAAAAATAAATAAAATATATGAGAGAAATAAAATTTAGAGCGTGGGATAAGGAACATAAAATAATGTTTAGTGGTATACCATTTCCAAATGATTGTGCAGGTGATTTAAATTGTGGAGAGTCTAGTTATTATGTAGATGAAGAAACACAAAAAGAATTAAAAACATGGGATTGGGAGTTTTGTGATTGGATGCAATACACAGGACTTAAAGATAAAAATGGAAAAGAGATTTATGATGGGGATATTTTAGAAAATGATACTGAATGGTGGGAAGTTGTTTGGGATAATGAACAAGCTCGTTGGGAATGTAGCCCAATAAAAGATGGGAATGTATATCTTGCATTAAGTGAAATTGCTGATTCTATTGATACAAGTATTCAAGGCAACATCTACGAAACACCAGAATTATTAACTAACTAAATAATTATGATTAAAATAATAAAAGAACAACCAGACTTCTCAAAATTTAATCTAGGAATGTTCCGACAATGGTTTGGTGAATTACCTAAAGACGAAATTTTCACAGCAGAGCAAATATGGGATATGTTAGACCAAGCCTGTCCTTTATTACCCAAAACAACCTCAAGGACATCAGGAAGTAAACCAGTAAGTCTATTAGGAGAAACAACACAATGTATTATTGAAGATGGGAAATTTATAATTAGTGGAACTAAATAACATGGATAAATATATAAACAAAGTAATTCAAGGAGATTGTTTAGAAGTAATGAAAGACATACCAGATAATTCGGTAGATTGTATTATTACTTCACCACCCTATAACAAACATAGTGCAAATAGAAAATGTGGTAAGACAGATAGTTGGCAGAAAGCAAATATAGATTATGGTGATTTTAAAGATGACTTACCCGAAGAAGAATATCAAGAGCAACAAAAACAACTAATAAGAGAAATGGTTAGAGTTATAAAACCAAAAGGTAGTATATTTTATAATCATAAACCAAGAGTAAAAAATCATAAATGTATCTTACCTTCCGAGTGGTTAAAAGAGTTTAATATAAGACAATTACTTATTTGGGATAGAACAAATTGTATGCAACTTGCTCCAATAAGATGGTTTCCAACTACGGAACATATTTATTGGATTACTAAAACAAATATACAACCAAAGTTTTATAAAAGAAGTAAACATCAACTTGAGGTTATTAGAATACCTCCTAAACCAATGAAAAACCACCCAGCTCCATTTCCTGAAGAACTTGTAGAAACTTTAATGTTAAATACAACAGATGAAAATGATATAATTTTAGACCCTTATATGGGTAGTGGAACTACAGCTTTAGTTGCAAAGAAAAACAATAGAAACTATATAGGTATAGAAATCTCACCAGAATATATAGACATTATAAATAAAAGACTAGAATAAATGATTACAACCATAACAAGCATGAGAGATAGTGTAGGAGGGCAATATAAAATCCCAAATAAAGACGACCTCAATATGTTTGTTGAGGAGGTATACAAATGGTCTGAAAGTAAAGATTTCTTTAAAATAAATAAGAACTTATCAGATGAAACAATTAAACATTTTAATCTTGGTTTTGATTTCTATAGACACAATATAATTATACCTGAATACAAGAATAAAGAATTAGTAAATTGGGCATATAGAGCATTAGAGAATAATCCAAAGATTAAATATGCAAAAGAGAAAGGATGTGAGGTCTGGATATTCAATGAGGAGGGTATAGAGAAAGCAAAGAAGAAAGGAAGTGTCCTAGTTGTTAGTAATCAATTTGATGCTATGTCAGCGTGGCAAGCATGTATAGATATTGTGGTAAGTGTTCCAGTAGGTAAAGATGGAACAGGTATGTGGATGGAATTATTTGATAACATACCTAAAGTCTATACTTGTTTTGAAAACAATAAACAAGGTAAAAGAAATGCTTTAGATTTTAGTGAAAGGGTTGGTTCAGATAAATGTTTTGAGATAACATTACCATCTGATATAGTAGACTTGAATGATTATTTCAAAAAGAATGACGTAACTCAGTTTAGAGAATTATGGGGCAAAGCTAAACCATACTACACATATAAGTATAAAGGACTAGGAGATGTTATAGAATTGATGAGAGAGAAGAAAGAGAATGTCTATAAATTTAAATGTATTCCTTATGTTGAGTTTGAAGAAGATTGGATTGCTATACTTTCGGGGGTTTCAAATGCTGGAAAAACTACGATAGTTCTAAATATTGCAAATGAATTAGCAGAACAAAATATTCCAGTTCTAATACTACCATTTGAAAGAGGAATAAAGACAGTAGGTAAAAGATTTCTACAAGTGAGAACAGATAAGACACAGTATGAATTAGATGAGTTTGATAATAATCAATTAGATGAACTTGTAAAAGATGTATCCGAATTACCTATTTATTTCTCTATACCATCAAGAGAACAGATTAGAGATACAATAGCAAGAGCAAAGAAAATATTTGGCACAAAAGTTGTAATTGTAGACCACTTAGATTATCTTGTTCGTAAGTCTACAGAAAATCATAATGTAGAAACATCAAATACATTACAAGAGTTTAAGAGTTTGGCACAAGAGTTTAATATCCTATTCCTTATTGTTCATCATATAAAGAAACAAGAAGGTGTTGGTAGTGTTCCAAAGAAACCTAAGATGGAGGACTTAAAAGGTAGTTCATCTACATACCAAGACCCTGAGGCAGTAGTGATGTTATCAAGCCCAGAGAAAGGACAGCTTGAAGTAGATATTGTAAAGAATAAAGGTGAGATGGGTAGTAGAATATATAACTTTAATACAATGACAGGTAAGATAGGTTTACCAATAGAGTTTACTACTGAAACATCTATTCCTACATTCAAAGAGAAGAATGAACCAAAACAGAGTGGACTTGATAACTGGTAGAAAATGTGGTGTATTTTAAAAAGACTTGATTTTATAACGATAATATGATATAATGGGTCTAGGTCGGTGGACTTATGTGCGATTAAAAAGATAATTAAAAAATAAAAATGATAAAAAAAATAAAAGTGGAAAATGTGTTTATAAATGATGAGAAAGAAATAACATCAAAGAAAGATGGTAAGAAATATAATTTATGTGATGTAAGTATTAAGAGTGCAGATGATTGTCCTAATTATCCTGGTAAATGGTTAAAGATGACTATGTTTGAGTATAAAGATGAGAAAGACCCTAAAAAGAATAAGACAGCATCAGCAAAGGCAGAGAATTTTAAAGAACTAACATTAGGCAAAGAAATACTTGTAGATGTAAAAGAAGAAGAATGGAAAACAGAAGACAAGAGTGGGGTTAATCTTATCTTTAAAACATTATCAAAAAAAGAAAAAGAAGTTGCAGAGCAATTCTTAAAATAATATGAATATATTTAAAAAAATAAACAAAGTTTACGATGAAGTATTTTATAGAAAATGGAGTGAAGGTAGTATTTTTTCAAGAATAGATGACTTATTTAAATTAATAAATGCGAAAGATGAAAAAATATCTAAATTAAATGATAGTATTAAATTAATTAAAGATTATTTAGGTATAATTGAAGAAACAATTACAAGTGAAGAAATACCAACTAAATCTTGTTTTAATCTTCTTACAGGAGAAAGGGTTGGTGGAGGTTCAATAACAAGACTTGTAAAAAAGACTAAATCTAAGAAGAATAAATAATATGAAACTATTTCCTAAAGACGAAAACTTTATAATTAATCTTGAAGCATCAGGGCTTGGAAGATATAAACTTGATGGTAAGTCATTAACAGGATGCACAACTATCACAGGGATGCAAGCAAAAGGGTTTCTTATTAACTGGTCTGCTAGTGAAGCATATAAAGATTGTCTGACTCTATCTAAAGACAAGATTGCTGAAATAATAAAGAATAAGCAATATGCTCATACACGTAAATCAGATAAAGCAAAAGATAAAGGAACTCTAGCACACGCTCAAGTTGAGAAGTTTATCAATCATTACATAGATACTAAAGAGTATCTTAAACTAGAGATTAAAGATGAAGAAGTTAAAACATCTGTTGATAGATTTATAGAATGGGCTAGGAATAATAAAGTAGAATTTCTAGGAAGTGAGGTTTCAGTTTATTCAAGAGAACATTGGTATGCCGGCACATTCGACTTTGTCTGTATACTTGATGGAAAACTCTTACTTGGAGATTTTAAAACAAGTAAGCAAATTGACGACACTTACTTTGCTCAAGGTGCTGGATATGCCATAGCAGTAGAAGAAAGTAATCCTGAGGTAAAGTTTGATGGGATAGTTATAGTTCGTTCTATACTAGCAAAAGAAGGACAGACTTGGTATGAGAAGTCCTCTAATGGTGGGGCTAAGAGAATGACTAATGAAGCATTTGAGGTGGCTATAAGTTATAACATAGAGAAAGAGAAAGCATATTTCCTATCACTACTAAATATCTATCGCTATAGTAAGAATGCTGAGATTAAGAAATGGTATAAAGCAGAGCATATTGAACACTACAACGAAGAAGATTATCCAAGTATTAATTAAATAACACTATGACAATAATATTTACAATCGCCTTATTACTATTAATTTTAATTGGAATAAGAGAAGTGGTATCTTGGGTTTTTAATTATATTGAAGATTATAGATATAACAAGGAAGAAGAAAGGTTGTTAAAAAAGTAACAAGAGATTAATTATCAAGACTTTCTTGAAATGCTTGCTTTAGAGCAAAAGGCTTATAAGGAAAAGAAAACAGTTAAGAATAGTAAAAAGGGCTTGACAAAAGGTAAATAATATGCTATTATATAAAGATATGAATATAAAAACAACATCAATCATAAATAGGTTCGCAAAGGGTATTATAGGTGGTGCAGTAGCTCAAATGTCTATTGTAGCATTAACACAACCATTAGTATGGTCTGATTTCAATAGCATATTAAATGCTCTTGGTCTAGCCTTTACTTTCGGTGCGATGACAGGTTTACTTCTTGCTTTGCAGAAGTTCGTTAGTTGGGAAGAATAAACGCTTTCTAGGGCTATAACCTAGAAATCTATGTTTACAAAAAATATAATAGTGAGTCTTGTGCTTATAACCTCCCTGTTAGTTAATCCTACAAAGGTAATAGCCGAGCCACTAGAGATAGTAAATCCAATAGAACTTACAAGAAATGGTCAGATACAATACTTTACTACACTATATGGTGCTAATATCAATATTGTAAATAAAGTAATTGAATGTGAGTCTAAGGGAATACACGGAGCAGTTGGTGATTCAGGACTAAGTAATGGAATCTTTCAGTTTCAGAAGTCTACATTTTATAGAATGGCAAAGATTTATGGAGAAGAATTAAATTACAGTTCTGAATATGACCAGTTGAAGTTAGGAGTGTGGGCTATGTCTAAACCAGAATTAGCAAGAGAATGGACATCTTATGTAGCAATCCAGAAAGGTGGAACATATACATTTTACTCACGACAACTAGGTAAAACCTTTACTGTTAAATGTAAATTATAATAATTGAAGAAATTTATTTTTCTTCTTACACAATGTAACACAATGGATAAAACATTAAGGAAGATTAAGATGTTCGCGATAGATACTTCACAAGATGACTTTGTAAGCCTACTTGGAGAATTTAATTCAATAGAAGAAATAATAATAAATCCTGCTGATTATAGTAGAGATGTTAGATTAGAGTTTGAGGAATACTATATAGGAGGTGAAGAATAATATGAAAAAAAGAAAACTACCATTAAATAGTGAAGGACAACCATCAAGGAATGAACTAACATTATCAGCATTTGCAGGATATTGTATAGAACATCCAGAGCAGAGGTTCTTTCAGGCACTTACTAACTTTATGGGATTATATAAGATAGGATATTTTGATGGTCAAAACTGGCACGATATGTGGAATATGGAGGAAGGTATAGATTATAAAATTAAAAAATAATATGGATACACCAGAAAAACGTAAAGCAACACCTGTTTTTAGTGGTGTGTTAAGATACTTCCCACTAGCAATACAAGAGATTGCAAGAGTTTCACTTGCTGGTAATGAACAACATAATCCAGGAACTCCATTACATTGGGATAGAAGTAAATCAATGGATGAAGCAGACGCACTTACTAGACACCTAATGGAATCAGGAACATTTGATTCTGATGGGATAAGACACTCTGCAAAGTGTGCATGGAGGGCACTCGCATTATTGCAGAAAGAACTTGAAGATGATAAAAAATAAAGAACCTAGTATTATTGTATTTGATATAGAATCCAGCCCATCTAAAGGATATTTCTTTGGTGGAATATGGGAAACAAATATAATAAAAGTATTAGAATATGAAACCATTGTTTGTTTCTCTTACTGGGATAATAAAACTAATAAGGTAAAGAATATAGCACAATGGGATTTTAAAGAATGGAAGAAAGGTGTATGGAATGATAAAAGTATTGTTGAATACTTTAGAGAGATAATAATTAAATATGATATTATCGCTGGACAGAACTCTGACCAATTTGATATTAAACTATTTAATGCAAGATTAGCTTTCTGGGGATTTGAACCTATACCTGAAACAAAGACACTTGACACAAAGAAGATTGCTAAAAGTAAATTAAAACTACCTAGTTATTCATTAGAGGTTATGGCTAATTTCTTTGGATTAGAAGGTAAATACCATCACTCTGGTTTGGATATGTGGTTTAAATCAAGAGATGGAGATAAGAAAGCACAAAAGGAAATGTCTTACTATTGTAATATAGATGTAGTAAAGACTAAAGATGTTCTATTGAAGTTACTACCTTTTATGAAGCAGTTTAACGATTTTAAGATAGCAAGAGAGGATGGTATTATTTGTTCTAACCCATTATGTAACTCATTAAATCTTATTAGACACGATAAAAGACGTAGAGTAGTTGGTGGATATAAGAATCAATATCAATGTAAAGATTGCCACAAATATACCACCGATACTAAACTTATTAAAGATGAAAAAACAAATAAAAGTAACACCTAAACAATTACAAATTAAAATATGGGAAGAGTGTAAAAGAATAATTAAAATAAGATATGGTAATGAGTGCTATACTTGTGGTATTAAAGATTTAAAAGGAAGTAACCGACATACTGGACATTTAATTCCAAAAAAGTATCTACCATATCAATATAAGTATGATTTAAGATTTCTAAGACCACAATGTTATAATTGTAATATGAATCTAGGTGGAATGGGTGCTATTTATTATGATAATTTATTGTGGGAAATAGATAAAAATGATTTATTTAACTTCGTTACTGATGTTCAAAAACAAAAAAAGCTACAACAGGAAAATAAACCTAAACAAAAAGAAGTAGTTGAGTTTTATAGTAATCTATTAGAAAGATTAAAACTAATTAATAAATAGAAATATGAATATAAAAGCATTCCCAAAAATATTTGCATTAGGAACAGATTATGTTTCAAAAATTGCAGATAATGAAGTAGAAATAACAGAAAAAATAGATGGTTCACAGTTTTCATTTGGTAAAATAGATGGGAATTTAATGACTCGTAGTAAGGGTTGTATGATTTTTGAAGGAGAAAGTAATAAGATGTTTAATTTAGCAACAGATTATGTTCGTTCTATTTCAGATAAAATACCAGATAATACAATTTTTTATTGTGAATACCTACAAAAACCAAAACATAATTCTTTAACTTATGATAGAGTTCCAAAAAATAATTTAATACTATTTGGAGTATGTGATAATACTGATAAATTTATATCTAAATATGAAGAATTATTAAAGTTCGGAGAACTATTAGATATAGAAGTTGTTCCATTACTCTATAAAGGAAATATTGAATTAAAAAATATAGAATTTTTTGACCAGTTACTTGATAGAGAAAGTGTATTAGGTAAAGCAAAAATAGAAGGGTTTGTTGTTAAAAACTATGAACAAGCATTTTTATTAGGAGGACAACCAATACCCTTAATGTCTAGTAAATATGTTTCTGAGAATTTTAAAGAAGTTCACAGAAACACTTGGGGTGTAGAAAATGAAAGTAAGAGTAAATGGGGATTGTTTATTGATGGGTATAAAACAGAAGCAAGATGGTTAAAATCAGTTCAACATTTACAAGATAATGGATTACTTGATAATTCTCCAAAAGATATTGGTAATTTAATAAATGAAGTTAAAAAAGATATTCAAGATGAAGAAAAAGAAATTATAAAAGAATTTCTGTATAGAGAGTATAGTGGTGAATTATTTAGAAAAGCAGTTAGTGGGTTACCTGAATGGTATAAAAAATACCTAATAACTAGATAACTACTTGACAAGTAATACAAAATATGTTATAATAGAGATATGGAAACAAGTAAAGAAAACAAGACAGCATCTATCAACATAAGAGTTTCTGAAAATGAAAAAGAAATGTTTGTTATTGATGCTAATTCACAAGATAAAAGTATATCAGAGTTAGCAAGAGAAAAGTTAGGATTTGAGGTATAGTCTGACAAGCATAACCCAAACATCTTGGAGAGTAATGCCTTTAGGCAAAGAGTGGGTTCGATTCCCACTTTGGGTTTAAGAAATAGTTCTTTAAAATTAAATAGTTATATTATGAAAACAAAAGAGAGATTAGAGAGAGCAGGTTGGAAGTTTTTAGTATCCTTCAGCTTTAACACAGAACTTTACACCAGAAAGAATCTTCGTATTCTATATGATGTTAATAAAGATGAAGTTATATCTTATTATGATACAACTTCTAACGAGCCACACCGTTCCAAAATGGTAAGTGCCTATAGATTAGATATTTTCTGTAAAAAATTAAATTCTGGGTGATGAGAACAAATCAAACCTATGTAGAAAATCTTATTTCTTTATTGGTTAATAAAGAACAAGAAATCAAAGACCTTATGCTTTATATCAAACAACTTGAAAAAGCATACAAAGAGCTTGCTCTTAAATACAATGATATAGTAAAAAAATACTATACTAAGAATAAACGAACAATAATTGGTTACAAAAAAGGAAATTACAATGAGCCACAAGAACCAAAAAAATAGGAAGGTAAATAAGAAACCTACGAAACACCATCTTATTCCTAAGGAACGAGTTAAGTTACACAACATTCCTGAGAATGAAGTTGACCGTGATTATAACCGAGTTCTTATGTTATGGAGAAGCAAACACGATGCTTTTCATATTCTGTTTCATAATATGACTCTCGGTGAAATCATTTTAGTCCTACAAAGGATTGAAAGGATTAAATACAAAACCCCTATTGAAAAATAAGGGTTTTTTTACTGCTTTTTGACGTAAATCGGCACTTTTTTGCGATTTAAGGGATTTAAGGTATACTAGTATAACCAAATAGAACTTGATTTTGAATTATCAAGGTCAAGATGAATATACTGTGAATGAATACCTATTCTCTTAAAACCATGTAGAAAAGCACTACTTATTATCTTCATTCTCTTTGTGCTATCAATGCACTTAATATCTACTGCTAATCTAAGTATATGTGAACTATCTTTCACGCTATCTTTAAGTAATGAGTTCTCTGTCGGTGTTCTATATCCACTATTTATAATAAAAGGAAAGCCACACTCACCTCTTACTATGTCTAGTTTATCTACAAGTCCTTTATTTAGTTCTGATACTGTATGTCCATTGCTACCTGTACTTTCTGTTAGTTTAAAATACTTCCAAGTAGATGTTTGTGTTTCTTTAAGATATGGTTTAAGTAGAGCAAGTTGCTGTGAAAAGTTGCCATCAATTGCATAAGGATTATCATTTTTGAAATAAAAAGTTGGTGATGAGAAATCTAAAACATTTTTAATAAATACACCTTTGTCTGCCATAGTTTTAAATACAAGGGCGTGTAATAATTCGTGGACTATTGTCTTCCATGAATACTCTATATTATCCTCTAGTGGATTAACTGAAACATAACATACTCTCATTTTATTTGAATAAGGATATGTTGAACCATAAACAGGGAATGTCCCTTGTTCGTATATTAAAACAACTACATCATAAATACCTTCATTAGGTTTGAATAAGGTATCATTTTTGTAGTCTTTATCTGTATTTTCTATATCAATAGTAGGAATTATGTCTATATAGTTCTTAACAAAATCCCCATTAAAATAAGGAATTACCTTTTCAATATCATCATCTATAGGTGTCTTAATAGATGAATGTTTATATATCTTTATCTTGAATGTATTCATTATTTAATTATTTTATTTACTTTTTAAAATAAACGACAATATGGCAACTATAAAAGCACTAATAACAAGCCATTTTATTTTCTTTAGTTGGTCCTCGTAATCTTTTGAGGCATATCTAGTATCAAACTTTTCAGTTAAAACCTCAGGTAATTTAGCAATACTAATTTGAACTTCTTCTAATTTATCCCCGAACTTCTCGAGTTTCTCCATCATTTTTATTTGTGTAGTTTCTAAACTAGAAACCTTAATTGATAATTCTTCTTTTTTCATGTTATTTATATTTTAGTTATCTAATTGAAGTCTTGTACCATCTGCACGAGTCCAATAAATATGGTTAGCATCTGCCTCTATATTCCCTGCTACTGGAACTGTAGCAATAACCCCAGAAGGTATTTTAAGTGAAGCTGTATTTGCTGTAGCCGTAGAAGCAGGTAAATGTAGTTTAGCTGTCGGTGCTGTAGTCCCGATACCAACATTGCCGTTGTTAGACTCAATAAATATATTATCTGTGTTATTTGTTCTTATTGCTAAGTCGTGATTTGTATTTGTTCCTAAATACATTCTTGTATTTGTTTCATCATAACCTATAACAGCTGAAACTTGACTTCCATCTCTTCCAAAGGTTGCAATATGATTAGATGTTCCTAATGCTGTTGTAATAACCTCAACGTGTAATGGTGTTTCTGGTATCATAGTGCCTATACCTACGTTTTTGCCATTATTAAAATAACTATGATTAGAATTACCTGCAATATATACTGTAACACTTCCACCAGAATTATATAATGAAAAATCTCCTCCTGATGCATTTCTTATTCTTGCTACACTTAAACCGCCAACTTCGTGTATTATGAAATTACCACCCTTAATATCTAATAATTCACTTGGTGCTGTAGTTCCTATCCCAACATAACCATTCAATTTCTTTATTATCATTCTCGCATTGGAATTATTACCAATACGTAAATCGGGGTCGCTCATAATATCCCAATAACTAAGTGAACCTATATTATTAATTCTTAATCCACCAGACCAAGCTCCTCCAATTTGAATTATCTCTAACTTCGCCTCTGGACTCGTCGTCCCAATGCCGACATTGCCTGAAAAATCAGCTCCGCCAGCAACACTTAATTGACTAGATGGAGAACCTGTTCCAATTCCAACTTTGCCACCAACTTTTAACATTATATTTGGATTTCCTCCATTCCAATCACCAATTGCCAAATCCTTATAAACTGAGCCTGTATAAGCAAATAATCTTCCAGCATCGCCTGTTGTGTAATAATACATTGCTGTATAGGAACCAATAGTTGTTGGCCATGTTGGTGCACCCGTAGAAATTACTGCGCTATTAGTTTTTATTATTCCATTTGTATCTAAAGGAAAACCTGGTGCTGTCGTTCCAATCCCGACGTTGCCGTTATCTAATTGCACAAAGTTACTAGAATTTTTCACTATTTTGCCTGTTGTTCCATCATATAGGACTACACCCATATCTATAGCAGAGGTTGGACCTGCGACCTTACTTGAAATATCTGGTA
>Ga0210043_1000570_pt1 | contig 38469 bp, 34 predicted proteins | sample CryGeymet201501t_FD_183990 | JGI IMG/M metagenome (GOLD analysis project Ga0210043, IMG submission 183990) | Groundwater microbial communities from Crystal Geyser aquifers in Utah, USA - Crystal Geyser metaG 2015-01t (SPAdes) (version 2) | ecosystem: Environmental > Aquatic > Deep subsurface >... | reverse complement strand
AGCTTTAATACAATGTCTGATTCGGACCCAATTAAACTTTTCTCATATTTAATTGAGCAGGTTAATAAACGAGCTATCGCCTACATCCATGCGATAGAACCTCGTGCATCCTTGGCAGGTGGTTCTGATGAAGTTGTAAGTGAAGCTCCTTCTACTTCAAAATTATTCAAGAAATTATTTACTAATTCTTGGATCTCTCCATTTGGTTATAAACCCGAGTCCGCAAAGAAAGTGATTGAATCGGGAGAAGCAGATGCGATAGCCTTTGGTTGATATTTTATCTCCAATCCAGATTTACCCAAAAGGATAAAAGAAAATATTCCTCTACAAGATTACAATAGAACGACTTTCTAAGGTGGAGGAGCAGAGGGATATACTGATTATCCATTTGTTAAATAGAAAATCGAATATTCAAAACTTCAAAGAAAAAGAGTTTAAAATAAATTGATCAAGGTAGGTAGATCTAGTAGTCTTCCTACCTTTACATTTATAAAGTTAGTTATATTATATTTTAAAATATATAATAAATTAAATGAATCTTATTTAGTTAGCTATTATGAATTATTGTTCAACGCAGATTAATCGGTTTGGAGTAATGCAGTTATTCGTATTCCATGCATGGCTTCCTTGAACAGTGAAGGAAGAACTTCCTATTCTAGCAGAATCTAGCGCACTACCAGAAGTCCAATTATTACAGTTAGTTGCAATTGTAGTGACCCATGGAAAAAATCCAGTCCAATACAATAATAAAGGTGTAGCATCCAATGTATTGGTGATGCTACTGCCAGGTATTGAGCTTTGTGTATTAGTAGTATAAACTGGAAGACTTCTGTCAGCTCTATAATAAGTCCTGGAAGGTCTCAAAGGCCAATCAATAGGTGCTCCTCCATTCCAATCACGAACCCCAGGAATACCGAGCATTGCCTTATAATAGCCTGTAGGTGGTTTCAATGGATCAGAATTGCATTTTTGATCGGCACCTGTTACCCCACCTAGATTACCATTGTATAAATTTTGTGTAACGAAAACTCTTTTACGGTAATCTCTCTCTACGCAATACAATCTACGTGTAGCACTGCAAGCAGCTTGTGTTGTATTTACAAATTGGCTATTGGTCAGGGAAGAATTTCCGATACCACCATTTCCCGCTGTAGAAGACCAATCGGAACAATTTATACCACTGACTGCGAATCTTTGAGAGCCATTGATATTGATTCCAGTCCATACATCTCCAGCACCGCTTGGATTGAGTTGATTCGATAAAGCAAAAGGCATATTGGTATTTAAGCTATCTGCTCCCGGAGGAGTCAATCCAAGGACATCACCATACACATTATAGTAATTAGTATTCGGTTCTAATACCCAATTAGATGTAATTATTCGATTCGTTTCCATACGAAAAGCTTGGTAGTTTGCCGCAGGTTCTTGGAAGGGACGATTGGGATCGGTATTACAGATTTCATCTGCTTGCAAAAAACTTGTATTCCCTGGTACCACTTGTTGGGAGACAAAGAACCTTGGACTAAAATTTGTTATTGGATCAGGTATTGTTAAGGTCATGGTTTTTTCCGCAGAGGGTTGAAATCCAGCCTTACAAGCACGGAAGTAATTTGTCAAACCAGGAGTGTCTCCTATAACTGGAGCGGACATTGTAATCGAAGGAGCTTGGCAAATACCCGATAAATTACAATTGATTCCTGATGCCGTGCTTCTGCAAATAGTGGAACTGGTAGTGTTTGTAAGAGTAGATATACTAACTGGGCCTACTGTTCCTGATCGATTGATAGTCGCTTCATTTATAAAAACAATATCTCCAAATTTTACCTGAATAGGAGACACCTGGAAATTATATGTTGCCGGATTTACCGTAGCGACGTTGTAGTTCGCCTTGCATGCACTTATTTGAAAACGATTATCAATTGCTCCTCCTAAAGATAACAGATTCGTATCTGTTGGAAAATCCATTGCACCTGAATAGGCAATAGTGCTTCCACCTGCGACACAGTTTGGCGTTGTTCCATCCACTGTATAGAAAATAGATGAACCAATGGTTGAGCTAGTAATAGTCACGCCAGATTGAATGGAGTTATATGTACCTGGAAGAAGAGATATTGTAGGACTAGCAACTGTAAATGTATAATTATTGGTAGCGACACCTGAGGGAACATAATTTGTATTACAACCAATTGCTCGAATTTCCATATTTGCTGATGTAGGATTGAGAGGAAATGCACCAGAATAGAGAGTAGCACCAGTACCGGAACAATCAGGATTTACTCCATCTATTCTATAATAAATAGAAGATGAGCTAATTGCTGACATTGTTATATTAGGTGTATTGTTATAGGTTCCTGTTCCAGGAGTTATACTTACGGCTCCAACTGTTCCTAGTATTGTTATATTTTGTTGGGCTACAGGAGATTGGAGATTTCCTGTAGAACAAGATCTTGCTCTAAAATCCGTAGTAGTAGTAATTTGGAACGGAGCAGTAAAGGGAGTCGACCCAGCTGCACAAAAATTGCCAAGTGTGCCTGGAGCTCCGCCGTTTGAGGGTGAGCACAGAGGATCAGTTCCATTTGTTGTATAACATCGTGTCTGCGAAGCAGGAGGAGTTACTGCAGTTATATTTACGATTTGATTCGTATCGACTGAAAGATTCGGTTGTGGAACTGGTTGCCCTATTATATAATTCCCTGTGAAAACAGTTGATGATTGGTAGTTTGTCTTGCATGAAATAGCTTTAATAACAACTAATCCAGATGCGTTGGGAAGGTTTATTGAAGATTGCACAGCATCGGCGCATGTAGGATCAGGAGGTGTTAATCCAGAATTGATACGAATATCGGAACCTATTGTTGTTGATGTAAATGTTATCGTCTGTCCCGTTCCATATGTTCCTGCCGTAACATCAGGTGTAGGAGTTATTGCTACAAGATTATAAATTCCTGTGACTACTCCAGAGTCTGTCCAACCAGCCAAACAAGCAATTGCGGCTACATGAGTATTATCCTGAGTAATTGAAATGGTTCCCGTATTTCCACTACCACAAGATGGAGTGGTTGCTGGACTACCTATGTTGGAGAACCAGTATACAGTAGCACCTGGAGTTGCAGACGACATCGTTATCGTTTGGTCATTATTGAAAGTACCAGGGGGACTGGAAAAAGAAGGATTTGCAACAGTACCAGTAATTGTATAATTTGCAATCGCTACCGAAGAGCTTGTCCATAAAGGCGTATTACGACAAGCAATGGCGCGAATCTCTTGAGAAGCTGCTACATTAATAGGACCTGAGTATGTAGAGGATGCACAAGTTGGATTGGAGCTATCAGTTGTAAAATGGATGCTTGTTCCTACAGGATTGTTGGATCCTAAGTTAATGGATACATTCTGTGCAGTCGGATATGTCCCTGCTATAGGTGAAATAATTGGTGGAGCTAATGTTCCGGTAAGAGAGTAATTTCCAGTAACATCAGATGAAGCTAAATATCCTGTTTTACAGGCAATCGATCGAATAATAACAACATTTTCAGTTCCATCCGAGGGAGCTACTAAGTTGGGTGCAGTTGTGGAAGATGCACAAGTTGGCAGTGATCCATCAGTTGTATAGTGAATGCTAGATCCAGCTGTAGTAGAAGAAGCAGTTACAGTTTGAGAAGTCTGAATAGCAATTGGAGCAGGTAAAAGTGTTGGTACAGCCGCATTAAAATTATATACAAATATTGCAGTAGGAGCAGAATCTGTCCAGCCTGCAAGGCAAGCAATTGCAGAAATTTGCGTATTATCTTCGTTAATAAGTATGGGCGCAGAATATATAGTAGATGCGCAAGTTGGCGTGGCAGGAGCTCCACCTTGGTTGATCGTATAATGTATGCTTGCTCCTGGAGTTGTTGTTGTGATGCTTAAGTTTATATCATTATTGTATGTTCCGGTAGCTGTTCCTAGAATTGGAGTAGCTACTGTGCCAACAATTGTATAATTGAAATCTGTTATAACTGAGGGAGTCCAATTTGTCAGACAAGAAATTGCTCTTAGGGTCATTGAATTGTTAATTGGAACAGGATTGGGGGTGGATGGAGACGAGCAAGTAGGCGTAGATCCATCTGTTGTATAATGGACAATAGTTCCTCCAGGAGAACCTCCTCCTATGGCAAGTGTTGTATTCTGTGCAACCGTATAATTTGGCGCAGGTGGATTGGTCGCAAGGCTAGAGGTAGGGATAGGAATTTGACCATTCGTTACTATATAATTTCCTATTTGCAAGGAAGATGAAAGATTATCTTTGCAAGCAATCGCTCTAATCTCAATTCCTGCAAGACTCGGCTGCGGCACATTAATCGGGATAGTATAAGCAATCCCAAGACCAGTACAATTTGGGTCAGAACCATCAGTTGTATAAAAAATATTTGCACCAGAAGTTGATGTGTTAATGGAAACATTTACAGCTGAAGGAAAACTACCAGCTGGAGGGGAAAAAATAGGCTGCGCTACATCTAAGGAAACTCCGCATTGAACTAGAACAGAATCCACATTTTGTGACAATGTTCCATTTGCTCCTGCCAATTCACAAATTTGAGTTGGATTAGTAGGTTGGTTGGTGATGCTAATGGAGTAAGTGGAATCAGATGGAAGACGAGTCCGAAAAGTAAAGCTACTTCCCGTAAGGGATAGTTCTTCTTGGATTACCTCGTTGTTATTGGAGTTGGTAGCATCTAATTGAAGACGTAAATTCTCTCCTAATAAATTCCTTGTTTCTCCACCAATTGATAATTCAGATCCAAATCCTAGAACTCTAAGTATCCCTTGCAAAGTAGTATATTCCAAGAGAGTGTTGTCTAAGCCAGGAAATCGGCAAGAGACTAGAAATATAAGAAGTATGCTATATTTAAGAGCTTTCATTGGAAATTTTTGTTTTTGGTAAAATTCTCTCTCTAAATAACAATCAACTTTGCTTATTTTGTCAAATTATTATTGAATTCTGAGGGATCTTACATTTTTGTTTCTAGTTATAAAATTGTAATTTAGTCTGAAAATTATTGACATAATATTTATCTCATTAAAGAATCGGGTAAATATTAGGCTCCTCCCAATCGGTCCAGTTATTAGAGTCAATGCATTTCATTTTCATGCAGTCTAATATAAATTATGTTAAAATTAAAGTCAATAAAATGTTTCTATTTTCTAAGAGTAATTTTGATCCAATGCTGCTTTTTCTCTTTTCATTAGATCTTCTGTTGCCTGTTTCATGGATTCAAAATCTGCAAAGTCAGCAGAGTTTAAGGAGCCGCAGTATTTGAAATATACTTTCTTACTTTTACGCATAGCTTGGTACTTCTCATCAGAACTATAGCCCATCATCCCACTGATAACAAATACATCCAAGTCTACATGAAATTTATAAGCAATCTTCAAAACACCTGTCTTCATGGTTTGGATTTCTTCGGAATAAGTTCTCATGCCTTCTGGAAAAAGAAAGATAGATCTATCTTTGAGATTATGCAAAACTTCTTTCTTGAAATTACGAAAGTTTGGATTTTTGTCGGAATATTTTACCGCTTCTACAATTCTTGCATGCATCATCAGTGGGATGATCCAATATCTATCGATGATGTCTCCACCTAAGTAGGATAATTTGGAAGAAAAATTCCCAGACAGACCAGGAAGAGCTACTACGAAAGGAACTTCTAGACTATTTGTATGATTGCAGATAATAAATTTCTTCTTATTATTAAAATCCAATTCCCCAGGTATAAAAACTAATTCGCGTCCCGTTGTCCATAGAAACAACTTCATCCATGAGTAGGCAATACAGTTGATTGTAATGTTTGCCAAATTATCAAACCGAAGTAATTTGAATAAGTAAGCAATAGTGAGACCTGGTATAAAATACATCGCTAGAACTGGGATCAAGTAGCAATAAAGAACATAATTTGAAAGCATTTAGACGTCCTATAGAAAATCATATTGAGTGAGTTTAAGTAGATCAACTAAATATTGATTTTGCAAGAAAAATAAATAATTAACTATTGGAAAAATTTATATTTTAACTTAAATTTCCTGTAACAATGAGGATAGGATTTTATCTATATGGAACTTCTCGATCAAAAGCATAGCGATTTAATTATTAGCAGTTTTAAAACATCTTGAGGAAAAATAAATCAAAAGCATTGAGTATTATTGGATATTGCTTTATATTTACAATTGTTTTAGAAATTTTTAATTTTACTTTTAGAGAGTTATAATACTAAGAAAATAAATACTAAAAATCCACTTTTTATGAATATACCTAAAGGGCTGTTTCTTTACTATGATGGAATGCTATCGTTAGTATTTCTTAATAGATTTGCCAATGAAAAGTTTTAATTCTATTTATTTTTACAAAATTGAGATTTTATAGATTAGAACTTACAAGTGCTTGAGCTCGAAACAGGTTTTTCTATTATAACATAAATTCAATTAGTTTAATGGCTAGAAGTAGAGTAATCATTGCTATCTCAAAATCAATAACAAAAGAAGAAGCAATATTCCATATTGAAAATGTCTTCGCTGATGAAATTGATTATACAAGAACAGTTGCTGCCTTTATGAGGATTAACAACTGTGATATTTTAAATTTAAGGATCAATGTAGAAATCTGTAGATCGCATTATGATTAAAAACAAATCGATCATATTATTAACATGGAATTAAACCATATTTTAGATTAGAAGCAAGGCCTAGATGGTTTGAATTACTACGATTTCCCCTGTCTAAGAAAAAATAATCTGATAAATAATCCTCAATTCCTTTGTCTACATTGTATCCTATTCCTAAAGACTCCAAAGCAAAATACATAGGGTCTTTGGCATTATTACTTATTGTGAAAGAACGTACTCCACTGATTGTATCTTTTTTTCTTCTACCTAATTTCATTAAGAAAAAGTTGCTTTTCTTTTACTAAATGGTAAACTGCTTATATGTTGCGATTTGCTTTTAGAATTTTTTTAATCACTATTATTTTGATTTTTAACAACTGTATTCAGAACCTAGCTGAATGTCCCATTGATACTCTATCCCTAAAGAAAGAATGTGATAGTAAGAAGAGACAAGATGAACAGAATCAGCTCCTAATCTTAGCCTTAGCTGCAGCTTCTGCCTCATCAGGAGACTCGCTTTCTGGCAAGGCATTAGAATTTTATACTATTTTGGAATCTTATAGAAGCAATGGTTCCTATACTTTGTCCAATGGTACAACTCGTACTTTTCTCAATTCTTCACGTTGCAGTGGAACAACTTCTCAGCATTCTGCATTGAACCGAGCAGCACAAAAACACAATGACAATATGGTTCGTTTAAACTTTTTCTCACATACTGGACAAGATGGATCTACACCATCAACAAGAGTAAAAGCGGAAGGATTGAACGTAGGAGCAGGGGAGAATATCGCTGCGGGAGTTTCTACAGCAGAAGGAACCTTTGACCAGTGGTGGAATTCATCGGGTCATAGATCCAATATGGAAAATTGCAATTATACCCATGTAGGGATTGGATACACTGAAAAAAGCACTATTAATTCCAGTGCTACTTACTCTCACTATTGGACCAATGTATTTGCTACGATTCGTTAGTTGAAACGGTTTGAAAGAAGCCTATTTTTTTCCATGATTCAGCACTTTTACTCCAGTCCTTAGACGTTTGGCCAAGCTCATCCGAAAGTATTGCACTATCTTGAGCGTAAGAATCTAGTTTCTGGATTGCATTCAATACTATCGAGCCAATTTCACCAGCATGTGCAGCTTCAATGGACGCATTCAGAGATAGAATAGGTATTTTGGGCAGCATCCGCCTTCATTGGAACTGAAGAATTCAAGGTTTTTAACGAATGGTTGATATTCTCCATATCATATAAGATTTTATTTATCTCTGATTGGCTTCTTTCCACTTCAATCGGTAGAAGTTTATTCTTTGTTATATCATGATCTTATTTTACAATTGCTTAATATAGATTGCAACAATCCAACTGAGAACTGAGTTAATTTCAACAAGAATGTTGTAAGATATAGTAGAAAGAAAAGAATAGAAAAAATAAACTAATAAACTAATAAACTAATAAACTAATAAACTAATACAATTTCTTTTCTCTCATAGATTGTGTTTAACAAAATAAGTAAAAAATATTTTTTAAAATTAGCTTTTTTTATAAACATATAAAGAAATTTTAATTTATTGAGTCCAATGAAATCGTAAGATGAAATCCTTCCTATGAATTTAGGATTTAGAGTTTAAAAGAAAATGATTCTACCCATTCAAAATACAACTCTTTCCAACGAGATAATCGATCTCCACAAGGCTAAACAAAGATTAGAATTAGTTCTAGAAGGAACTCGTCTTGGAATGTGGGACTGGAATCCTCAGACAAATGAAGTGTATTTTGACCAAAGGTGGGCAGAGATGTTAGGTTATGATCTTTCAGAAGTGGAACAACATCTCAAAAGTTGGCAAGACAAAGTCCATCCCGATGACCTGGTAAAATGCTTCGAAGATATTCAAGCCCACATCCAAGGTCATAAAGATTTTTATGAAAATATACATAGAATGCGACACAAAGATGGACACTGGGTATATATTCTAGACCGCGGTAAGATTGTGGATAGGGATGCAGACGGAAATCCTGTCCGCTTTACAGGCACTCATACGGACATCACTCGAGAAAAGCTTGCCGAATTGAAAGCACTAGAGGCATTAAAAGCAAAGTCGTATTTTCTTGCCAATATGAGTCATGAAATACGGACACCTTTGCATGGAATTCTTGGACTTACAAAGGTTCTAAGCGCAGAAGATTTGGGACAAGAAAACTATAAGATAGTCAAAACAATCCAAGAAGCCGGAAATTCATTACTTTCTATCTTAAATGATATCTTAGACATATCGAAGTTAGATGAACATAAATTATCATTTAATCCAATTCATTTTAATTTTAAAGTATTTTTACAAGAATGTATCGATATTTTTAAACCAAGGATTTTGGCTAAAGGATTGCAATTTTCTCTTAATTTGACTGATTCTTGTTTAGAAGGTATGAGAGATACTAGTTTTGATGACTTGTATCTCTTGGGTGATAAGAATAGAATCCGACAGGTGTTGAGTAACCTAATCAGCAATGCAACCAAGTTTAAATTCATCGCACTCACAGCGGATGCCTTTGAAGAAACTAAAAAACACTGCCTGAGTGTTGGATTTGATTATTTTCTTTCCAAGCCAATTTCGATAGAAGAGTTGAACAAAATTCTATACTTATAATTCTTTCCATTACAAAGGAAAGTTTTTCTAAATACTATTCTAATGAGAATTCGATTTGTATCATTTTGCTTGGCATTTCTTAGCTTTAGCTTATTTGCTGAAGAGAAGCCTTTTTTGGATCTTGAAATAGCAGCTTCCAATGATTTAGTTTTTCGTGGCTCTTCTTTTAATGGCGATTTAACGAATGAAAAATACAATAGAGAATACAAATCGTACACTGATTCTTGGTCCATCCAACCGGATCTTAGATTTCGAACTCCTGTAGATGGGCTCAATGTTTTTTTATGGGGGAACCTCAATCTTCAACACTATGGAGATAGGGATACGGATATGTATCTATTCCAGAACAGTCCAGGTGGTTTGGATCGAACCAATGAGATTCTCACTAAGATTCAAAATTCTGAATTTGGCTTTGATCCCAACCAAGTAAAGAGATACAAGGAGAAAAATGGTTCCGAGAGGTGGAATAGTGCTTTCATGGGAAGTGACTATTCATGGGACACCAAAGCGGGAGGTTTGAGTTTTGGAACCTGGCTTTGGTCCAGTGCTGACCCAGAGAATAAATCCATTTGGCAAGAATGGTTTATTCGATACAGACCATTGTTCTTAGAATTTCTCAATCCTGAATTTGGATTCTATATCAATACTTCAGCTAACACGGCATCTAAGGCTATCAAGCCCCAAGATAGCATAGTTGGTCAGAAATACTTTTCTTTTGAAATTGAATATACCTTTCTTGAAGAAAATTTTTTCCAAATAGAGTGGGAAGGCCATACAGGTTATCTGATGCACAATGATAATAAAAACCGTTTGTCTGGAGTATCAAATATTACGAATACTCTTCGTTTTGTGGTTAATGATTTTTTTATTGGTGGTTCTTGGATCTACCGACCTGAACTGGATTTGTATGATCGATATGATTCCAATCCCAAAGATGGAAGAATTACGGATCCATCAAAAATCTATGGAAGCGAGAATGCTTTCATCCAAAACCAAATTCTTTCTTACTTCGAGAACGATCTGGAGCTATCCAAAATTGTCTATGAAAGCATAACCAGCCAAAGGGTGGTTCGCAATCTCTTCACAATAAATTTAGGTTATAGAACAAGTTTTTAATGAATTAAGAATTTTTCTTCCGTTTCCCAAGTCTTTTCAATTCCCTTGCACGACGGATCATAATTTCTCGCATACTGAAATGAAATACAGGCGCTGAATCAACAATAGTTCGTATTTCTTCGCTATCTATCTTGAGGATTATTCCAGGTTTTCTTGCTGTAACGGTTGCATTACGAACGGTATCATCTATTGAACGATATTCCCCAAACATTTCTCCTGCATATAAGTCTCTTACCTTAATATCATTGTGCCTTACGCTAAATTCTCCATTTATAATAATATAGAATCCTTGCTCTTTACTGCCTTGTGCGACAATAGTTTCTCCTTCACTGACTTCTAAACGTTTTGCGGAGCGTGCAATTCGATCGTTCACATTGTCCGCAAATTCACTAAACGGGTTGGATTTCTCTATTTCCGAACGTATCAACCAAAGTTTCTTTAAGCCTTCAATTCGATTCTCATCTTTAATAAAATGATAGAACAGTCTTTCTTCAATCGCACAGAGTACAACAGGAGTGCTTGCAACGATAGATGCAGATCGAATTTTATTCTCGTCTAGAACAGCCATTTCTCCCACAAAATCTCCTGCTTCCTTGAAGGCTTTGATATCTAATCTTTTTCCATCATGAACCATCACAGAACATCTTCCTGCCAGTATAATATAGATTAAACCATTGGATGGCTCATTTTGTTTAAAGATCACATCGCCTGCATTGATATGAACGATATGAAAATTATTCATAAGTGCTGAAGCCCAATGGTGCGAAATATTTTTGAAAGAATCTGCAAGAATCTGCATTGTTCGAATAAGATAAGAATCCTTAGAACCAGTAAGAATTGTATATCTTTTGCCTGCAACAGCATGGGAAAAAGTTGCATCAAACTCAGAAGGTAATTTCTCTAAATGCATAAATACGATTCGATCTGACTTAGAGCTAAGTGCATCCTTGGGATCACCGTGCAGAATGCCCATCCCACCATCTGCAAATAGAATGTCGTATTTCTCAGTATATTTTTTCTGTATCAATTCGAATTTTTCTTTTCGAACAATTCCTTTTGCAACTAAATCTTCAATATCATGAAAAGATTTATTATCTCCAATAAAAACTATACTCTTATCTTCGCCACGATCCTTCATACGAAAGGTAGCGCCTATAGTTGGAATAGAGTGCACTGTGTAATGCGGCTCTATCTGTAGACCAAAGAATTCAGTTGTCTCTCCTACATTCACTTCAATAAACTCGAACATTTTAGCTAAGTCTTCCATGGGAAGAAGAGTCTGAAGAGAAAGCTTAATCATAGCCATCCAGAAAATCTCTTTAGTAGTGATGAGTTTGATTTTATTCGAAAGGCGTATCAAAGGAAAAATATTACAATGATCATCGTGAATATGCGTTAAGAATATAGAACGTATTTCTGTTGTTGAAATGCCTCTAGCATTCAATGCTTGTTGCAAATAGGGAGGACAGTCAATTAACATAAGTTCAGAGTTGTAATGAAGTAAAAGAGATGAACAAGGCTTATCGGTAATAAAACCGGAAGCGCCACCTAATACAGTAGCTCCAAAATGAATAGGAACATTGCTTACGAAATCATTTCTTAAGTCATAAGGAGGATTCTGTTCTTTGTCAAATCGTATATCAACTGTTTGCCCTTCGATGTTAAACTGATCCACTCCTGTGTGCTCAATTGTAACTCCATCGGCTAGGACTGCTTTGCCCGATTCGAAGGGGATGAATTCTACAAAATCATCAATAGAAAGTTCATTTCCATTTTTATCTTTCAAAGCCATGGCTCGTGATTCATTATAAAGATCATCAAACCAATAATATCCACCTAATTCTTGGTATTCTTTGCGAGTAGGGCCAAGTAAGGTAAGCCTAAGCAATTTCCGATTAGCTTTGATATGAAGAGGTGTCCCTATGATGCGGAGCTTTTTGCCTTTGAAGAAATTGCCCTGAACAAATAAAAATGAATAAAGAGGAAATTCTGTACAATTCTGAAGAACGTCATAGCGATAGGCTGTATCAGGGAGAACAATAGTATCAGGTGGAGGACATTTCTGGTGGTCTAAGAATTTTATGACCTCAGGAGGACAGCCGAAGAGAATAGTATTTTCAGGAGTTCGTGCAACTTGTACACCAGGAATGATTGATAGTATTTCCATAAAAATTAAATTACCCTATGTAAATATCGGCAATTGAATCGCTAATCTTCTCCCGCAGTGCACAAAATGATTTATAGAAGTAATCGGATTGTAATATTTTTGTAATAAATATCCTATGTAATTAACTCATACAAAAATCTGGAGTATATTCATGTCTACCATTCGCGTTCCAAAATTAGCAATCAAGCTAATGACCTATTCTATCATTCTATCTGCTGGGCTCTACTTCATCGCACCTTCATTGCAGTCTCAAGAAGCGCAACCAAATACAACAAGTGAAGTTTCCCAAGAAGAGGGAACTGAGACAGCTACTAAAGCTCCTGAGCCTGAAGAAAAAGTTGAAGCTCCTAAAGCAAAGATTGGATTCGTTGATTTATTTGTAACTGGTGGTTGGTCTATGTGGCCGCTCCTTTTGGCTTCCATTGTTGCCATGGGAATCATTTTCGAGAGAATGTATTTTTTCTTCACAACTAAGTTAATCGCAAAAGGTTACAACCAAGATTTACAAGATGCAATCGACGCAGGTGGACTTGCTGGTGCTGAAAAATACTTAGCAGCTAGCAGTGACCAAAGAATCACTGAAGTTCTTGTGAATGGTATGGAAGTATCTCAAAATGATCCTGAAATTTTTTCCCAAGGTGTTGAAAGAGAAGCAGGTGAAATCATCACTCTATTAGAAAAGGGCTTGGTAGTTCTCGCGGCAGTTTCGACTATCGCTCCATTGATTGGATTCTTAGGAACTGTATCTGGTATGATCAATGCCTTCGATGCAATTGCAAATGCTGACCAAGTAAATGCAAAAGTAGTTGCTGGTGGTATCAAGGAAGCGCTTATCACTACAGCAGCAGGTTTGATAGTAGCGATTCCAGCTATGGTCTTTTACCAATACCTAACATCAAGAGTAAATGCATTTACATCTGAAGTAGAAGAAGCAGCTAACAAGATTTATAAAGAATACCTAAAGAAAAAAGCTACCGTTAAAACTGGTAACTAATCATGGTTAAACTTAAGAAAAAGAAAGATTTGGAGGAGATATCAGCGGCATCCATGTCGGATATTGCCTTCCTTCTTCTTGTATTTTTTATGGTGACAGCCGTTTTCTTTGTGAAGGAAGGACTGAACATAAGCCTCCCTAAGAAAAATTCTGAACCAGTGCCTTTCCTTAGAAAGAATGTTTATGAAATTCTTGTTACCCAAGATAAATATAAAATGCGTAATACATCTTTCGGAACAAAGGAATTTACTGATCTCAAAGAATTCAGAAACGAATTGAACAAATTAGAAATCCCTCAACTCAGTGAGAAGCTTGCTCTTATTGTAACAACGGGAGATACTAAGTATGGAAAGATGCTTGATGCACTTTCTGCAGTTCAACTTAGGGGATTTGAAAAAATCTCTGTAAGGAAGATGAAATAATATGCTTAAAAGAAAAAGGAATCCTCCAACAGTTCCCGTAAGTTCGATGGCAGATATTGCCTTCTTACTTTTGGTTTTCTTTATGGTAACTTCTGTACTTGATACTGATCCTGATATTCCTATTGAACTTCCCGATGTTCCAGGTGGAGAGCAGTTGAACAAGAAGGTAGCCAATCTCTATCTTAGCGCGGATAAAGAGCGAACCATTTATTATAATTCAATTCCTAAGACTATGAATGAAGCTATGAACGAGATCAAAGCAAAGCTTATGACCACTCCAGATCTGAAAGTGTTAGTTCATGCGGATCAGAATCTTCGTTATGAAGAGATTGATGCGACCTTTGAATTGTTAAAAGAAGTCGGCGCCTTGAAAGTTTCATTGGTTACAAAGACAACTCAGGGTGGCGGACTCAAGGGGAATGGACTGTGACAGAAACCGAAGTACAAACTGTACAAATCCAAAGAACCACCAAACAAAAGATTCATAGGTTCATTGAACGATACCGTCTTGAAACGGGTATAGCCCTTTCGACATTGATTCAAGCTCTAGTAATCTTCTTTTGGTATACACCTGCTTTTGAATATGATAACCTTGACAATCTTGTCGAAGAAGTTGCCTTCATTGACAGTGTCTCCATCCAAGAGCCAGCCGATGCCCAATTGGATGACGGAGATTTTGAATTAACTGATAAGGAAAAGGTTGAGAAAAAAGAAGATCCAAGGATTGCCTCTGCTTCTGATCCTATCGTTTCTGGTGCAACAAGTCCAGTGGATTTAACTCCCAATCTCAAACCAGAATATACTCCAGAAGCAAAATCTGCTGGAATTACAGGAACATTGACATTGGAGATGATAATTTCTGAAACAGGGGAAGTCTTAAGAGTTCGCTCTGTAGGTAAGAAATTGGGTTCAGGCTTAGAAGAAGCTGCGATCTCAACTTTTCGAAGAAAGAAATTTTCACCTTCGATTTTGCAAGGCAAAGCAATTACTGTAAAAGTTCTTGTGCCCGTAAGATTTACTTTGAATTAAAAGGATAATGTATGAAACAATCGCTAATTATTTTACTAACAATAGTTTTGTTTAATTGCGGACCTAAAGAGGTTATAACCATTACAGGATCCGAGACCATGCACGGTATGGCAGAATACCTGGGCAATGAATTTGAGAAAGAAAATTCCAAGATTAAAGTTCAGGTTTTTGGTGGTGGTTCGCTAGAGGGTATAACCAAGCTCATCAGCGGAGAAACAAATATTGCACTCTCATCTAGAGATTTGCAAGAGAAGGAACTTGCAAGCCTTAGTAAAAAGGGAGACTTAGAAAAGTTAACCATTGCTTATGACGGAGTTGCCATTGTCGTTCATCCAAGTAATCCTATAGCAAAATTAGATTTGAAATCTATTTCTAATATCTTCCAAGGGAAGATTCAGAATTGGAAGCAAGTAGGCGGCTTGGATAAACCTATCCAGGTTATAGTTCGTAACGACAAAAGCGGAACTCTCAGTTATTTTACTGATCATATCTTAAAACAAAAAGATCTTGGCATTAAGGAATTTGAAAAGAACAAGAACAATGATTATATTAGTTCAGCGAAAACTGTTTCAGACAATAATGACATGGCAGATTTTATCGCAAAGAACCCAAACGCAATTGGTTTCATGGGCATGGGCTCCGCAAATTTGGAAAATAAAGGCAAATTGAAAGCACTTTCCTATGCGATTCAACCAAGTGATCCATTCATAGAACCTAGCATTGAAAATGTCTACAATAGAAAGTATAGAATGTCTAGAGCTTTGTATATGATTTATAGAGCTGATAGCCATGAGAAAGTGGATGCCTTCTCTTCCTTTCTTACAAGCGAAGTAGGCCAAGAACTCATCTTGAAACGTGGATATTTGAGAGCAAGCCTTCCTGAAGTTGAAGTAAAAGCAGAGTAATTAAGCGGTATTCATAATTTGCGTTCGAATTGAATTCTCTTAGAGAATCATATATGGATGTGAAAATTTTTTAAAATTTCAGGTTTTAAAATAAGCAAGTTCTGAAAACCTGGAACCAATGGATTGGAAACCTAGGATACGATCTGCTTTAGGAGTTCGTGGTCCCAAAAGCCTTTATGTATATGCTGTCTTAATTGGCGTATTATCAGGCTTAGGTGCTTACGCTTTTGCCTATGGACTCGCTAATGCAGAACATTTGGTTCAGACTATTTGGATGGGTTGGAACAAATCGCATCCGGCTGGAGAACCATCAATGGGTCACCCAACCTCAGCCTTTCATAGAGAATATCTTTTATTCCTACCAGCACTTGGTGGTCTCATAACAGGATGCATTACATTTTTTCTTTGTAAGGATGCCCAAGGCACAGGAACGGATGCTATGATCAATGCCTTTCATTACAATGAAGGAAAAATCAGCGGCAAGGTTCCATTTTATAAAGCTATAACTACAATTATAACATTAACAACCGGAGGAAGTGCCGGTAAGGAAGGTCCAACTGCTCAAATTGGAGCAGGGATAGGCTCAAGCATAGGAAAGTTTTTGGGAGTGGGAGCTCGTGCAAGACGTACGCTTCTATTAGCTGGAACTGCTGGTGGATTGGGAGCAATTTTTCGTGCGCCTTTCGGTGGCGCTTTGACGGCTGTAGAAGTCGTATATAAGGAAGATATAGAAAGTGATTCACTCGTTCCATGTATCATTTCTTCAGTATCCGCGTATCTTGTGTTTACTGGTATTGTTGGAAGTGGTTCAGTATTCCATGTCGGAAATGTCGGTCTCAAAAGCTATTACGAATTAATTTATTATTTTTGTTTGGGGATTCTATGTTACGGAGTCGGATTCATTTTTGTAAAACTTTTCAATTTCATAGAAGGATATTTCACGAAGTGGACAATCCATCCTATTCTAAAACCTGCTATAGGTGGAATGATTATTGGGCCATTTGTCTATCTCATTCCTGAACTTACAGGGACAGGTTTTGGGCTTTTGCAAGAAATTATTGATGGTAAACCTATTCCCAATTGGACTTCTAATGCTGATCTTGCATCCTTCTTTCTTACTGTAGCCTTCCTGAAGATTATTACGACTTCATTTACTATTGGCTCTGGTGGGTCGGGTGGAGTCTTTGGTCCATCCTTATTTATAGGAGGAATGTTAGGTGGTTTCGTCGGCTGTGTGGCAAGAATTATTTCACCTGATTTAGAATTCAATATACCATCTTTTGTCTTGGTTGGTATGGGTGCATTTTTTGCAGGAGTAGCAAAGGCACCTGTGGCAGGTATGGTGATGGTCTGTGATATGATTGGATCATATGCTTTACTTCCCCCTTTAATGATAGTCTCAGTAATCACAGGAGTTCTTTCGAATCGATTTTCTATATACAAAGGCCAGGTCGTAAATCGTTTTCATTCTCCATCACACCATTGGGATATGAACCAGGATATAATGGAAAGAATGTTAATCTCTTCCATGTTCAAGGAATTTAGAAAATCAGCCATAGTAAAAGGTTCTACCCTACTTAAGAATTTAGATCGTCTTTCGAGTAAAATCCAAGCGAGTGATTTCATTGTTGTAGATGAGGAAAACAAATACAAAGGAACTATCTCTCTTAGGAAAAACCGATTAACAGATGAATACGAGAACTTAGTTGATAATTTAATTACAATTGATGATGTTGCAGAACTCACACCAACTGTAAGGCCTCAGGAATCTTTAGGCAAGGCATTAAAATACATTGTTGATTATGATGTGGATAAGGTTGCTGTATTAGATTCTGATGATTCGGTTCTTGGATATCTAAGATATATAGATTTATTTCGTATGTATCATGAAGAAATTAAAAACCATTCTCGCATTAAGGAGTAGCAAATATTAGCTGATAATGTTTCTAACAAGTTTTAAAAATATGAAAAAAATCCAAAAATTTTTAATACCCATCAATTTATTTTTTTTAACAAATTGTTCATTGCTTCATTTTACAAAAGATGAACCGCCTCCAGTTGAAAAAAAAGTTGTGATTATTCAGACCCAATATCCTAAGCCATTAGTAGGGAGAGTTGAATGGATAGATATGCCAGAGTTTCAACTTCGTATTCGCTCTCGTATTGATACTGGAGCTAAATCTTGCTCGCTACATGCAACGAATATTGTTCCAGAGAAAGAGGGGGATTCAATTTTTGTTAGCTACGATACGGTCGGCAATGATGGAAAATCTATGCGATTGAGATCAAAAGTGCTCTATGAGTCAAAAGTCACTAGTACTAATGGTAAGTCTGAATCTAGATATGTAATTCGTACTAAAGTGAAACTTGGAAAAGTATCTGAGACAGTGAATGTTAACTTAAATGATAGAACAAATCTAACTTACAATTTCTTGGTGGGAAGAAATTTACTCATGGGTAATTTTGTTGTCGATGTTTCTTCTTCTCATATTTTGGGGGATTAATGAGAAAAGTAATTTATATTCCTGCATTGATATTAATAGTATTACCAATTCTTTCTATTTTATACAAAATCTATTTTGCTAGGTTATCTTTTATTCCTGTTAGCTTGGACGACATCTGGAATATTGAAATTTTAATTTCACCTAAACAAGAATCAAAATACATACAATTGAATTTTCCAATCTTAAAAAACTCAGAAGATCTAGAAGTCATCCAATCTAATTTTGATAATAGATCTATGAATTTAGATCTTGAGAGAAAGAGCTATGGAAATCTTGCTAAATGGGAAGCAGAAAACGATGAGGGAGAGACTTATGATGTCCTACAACAAAAGCCTATCATTTATAATGCTAAAATTAAATTACTTGAAATAGAATATCCAGTGATAGAGAAAGATAATTCTTTGAATTATTCAGCGAAGATCAATAAGTATCTTAGTTTAAGTCAATATACTAAAGAAGAATTATTGGAAGCCAATCGCTTGATCAAGGCACTTTCTTTTGATGAAAAAGACAAAACAGATAAATCAAAAGATATCTACTATTTTATCAATGAAGAGATTTTAAATACCTTAAAATCGCTTCCGCTTCAGGAATCAATGTTGCTAAGTCGTGGCTCTAATTATAACAAATCTCGAATTTATACCTTACTTAGCAGGCTTGCTGGTGTTCCGACTAGGACAATCATGGGTCTTTATCTTGATCCAAACCAAACAGAGGATGTTGAAGATAAATTTAAGATTCAGTATTGGAATGAAGTTTATTTAAATAACCGATGGTTTCCAGTTCTAAGTACGACTGAATATTTCGGAACCAAACCTTCTAATTTTATAAGTTTATATAAGAACGCAGATAGAATTTCATCTTCATTCGAAGACGTTAATGCTAATTTCAGTTATAGAATCTATGCTAAACAAGTACAAGCTAACAGCTATAACTTTAAAGAATACGCTAAGGAAGTAAAAGAATCAGGATCATTCATTAATTTAATTTCCCTCTATGGTTTGCCAATCAACCAACAAAGTTTGTATCGCATGATTTTACTTCTTCCGCTTGGTGGTTTGATGCTTTCTGTTTTTAGAAATATAATTGGTATTCCAACGTTTGGAATTTTTACTCCAATCCTTTTAACATTATTTTTCTTTGAGTCAGGATTGATTTTTGGTTTAATATTTTTTACACTAATAGTTGCTTTTGGTTTCTTTGAGAGATATATTTTAGATAAATTGTATTTACTAGCAGTTCCTAGAATGTCAATCATTTTAACTCTCACAATACTTTCCCTAGTTCTCTTTTCAACATTTACTAACAACTTCCAACTTTTATCAGGAATAGGAGTAAATTTATTTCCTATCGTAATTACAACTGTATTCATTGAAAGATTTAGTGTAATGCTAATCGAGGAGGGCAGCTTAAATACGATTATTGCAGTTTCGGGAACTTTATTTGTTTCAATAATTACATTTGGTTTATTTTTAATTCCGAATCTTTCGATAGTATTTTTCACACATCCAGAATTATTGCTGCTCATTGTAGGATTACTTTTAATCTTGGGTGACTACAAAGGCTACCGATTATCTGAACTAATTCGTTTCAATGACTTAGTGAAGGTCTAGGAAAAATGTTTTTTCAAAAGCTTAAGGACTCTGGTATTTTAGGAATGAACCAAAGGATTGGTGAATTTATTTTACCTTTGAATTCTAGAAAGCTTTATCCTTTAGTTGATGACAAGTCCTTAACTTACGAGGTTTCTAGGAAATTTAATATTCCTATGCCTAAGACGTATTTCGAAATTAAGGAATATGGTGGAATAAAAGATACAGAAAAGAAATTAAAAGATATTCCCAATTTTGTAATTAAACCATCAAGAGGTGGTATGGGGAATGGAATTCTTGTTATAAATGATACTTACAAGATGGGAAGTGAAGTTTACTACAAGCGTGGTAATAATGTTAAACTAAGAACTCAGGAACTCCACCATCACATTTCGGGTATTTTATCAGGTCTGTATTCCTTAAATGGGAATCCTGATAAAGTGATTTTTCAAGAAAAATTAAACTTACATTCAATCTTCCATGGTTTTGTAGACTCTGGAATCCCAGATTTAAGAATCATATTATTTAAAGGCATACCCGTATTATCAATGCTACGCTTTCCAACTAAGGATTCAGGAGGAAGAGCTAATCTCCACCAGGGAGCTGTGGGAGTAGGATTGGATATGCTCACAGGGCGAGCCAATTTCTTGGTTCATCGTAACAAAATGGTTCAAAATTATTCCGAGTTCACCAAGGATATCAAATCTTTTCAAATCCCCGGATGGAATGAAATTTTACAATTAGCATCGAAAACCTATGATATGGTAAAGATGGGTTACCTAGGTGTTGATATAGTCTTAGATCCAGATCGAGGGCCAATCTTACTTGAACTTAATGCAAGACCAGGACTAGCCATACAGTTAGCAAATCGAATTGGTTTAGGAAAAATTTTGACAAGCATGCAAAAGGATGAACTCGAAATTGATTCCTATCTAGATCGAGTTGAATATTGTTTCGAATATTGGAAAAACTACAAGACTGTAATATAATATCAAAACCAACCATTTGAATTGACTGGTGTCAAATATATGAGAATTTGACTAGAAAATGTTGAATTTCTATAAATGCTTTAACTCTACTTTCAATCGAAATTTTGATATCAATCGATTACTTCCGATAGTAATTTTTGTCATTTATTTATTTACAAGTCATTTGAAGGCAGATCCTATTCTGCTAGATTCAATTCATGAAGAAATTCCTTTAACTTCCAACACTATTTATTTGATTGATGAGGGCAATAGTCTAACGATAGACAATTTATTAACAGATACTGAATTAAACTGGAATTTAAATACAGGAAAGGTTTTGAATTTTGGGCCTAAAGGACATACTGTTTGGACGAAAATTCAAATACGATTTCCTGAAAATATTAATCCTCCGTATTTTATTAAATTTGATTTTCCGACTATAGATGATATCGAATTTTACGAGATCAATGATTCAAATCAAGTAACAAAGCAGATTTCAACAGGAGATAGCCAACCTTTCTATTCTCGACCTATCCCTAGTCATGTATTTCTTTTTCCTTTTACGCCTTCAGCTAATGAAACAAAAACTTTTCTAGTTCGAGCACGTACTACTGCTTCTCTAAGTATACCACTTAGCTTAATGGATTATAAGACATTGTATGAAAATGATACAATCATATATTTGATGTTTGGTTTATACTTTGGATTGATACTTGCTATGCTAGTATATAATTTTGTATTTTATCTTTATACCAAGGATATCTCAAATGCTCTTTATATTTTTTATGCATTTTCTTATTTTGTTGTGGTATTTGCTGGATTCGGCTTCGGTTTTCGATTTATTTATCCAGAATCTGTTTTAATCGAAGAAAGAATTTTCATATCTGCTGTTGCCATAAATAGTGCAATGGCAATAGTATTTTCCATTCAATTTCTTAAATTGAAAAGATCTTATCCTAGACTTACAAAGTTTTTATATTCGTTTGCTGTAATTTCAATTTCTTGGGCCGTTCTGTTCAATATTTTAAATAGCCAAAAATTCTATAGCTTTACTATCTATATAACAGGAATTCCAATATTCTTTATTTTTACTTTAGCAATCCTTGAGTGCAGAAGAAGTATTTTCGCTCTGTATTTTGTTTTAGCTTGGGGAATATTTCTATTATTCTATGCGGCTTCTATCTTTCGATTGATTGGTATTCTTCCGACTAACTTCTTAACATATTATGGTATCCAAATTGGTTCTGTAATCCAAATGCTTCTCTTGTCACTTTCTATTGGTCATAAGACTTATGAGATTCGAAAACAGAGCAATGAAATCTTTAAAGAAAATATTCTTCTCAAGGATAAAGCTAATAAAGAATTAAAACAACAAGTACTAGAACAGACTTTAGAATTGAATGAACAAATAAAATCTATCGAATCTGATGTTGAGATGGCTAGACAGATTCAATTGAATACACTTCCTAAAAGCGCTCAATGGAAGGAAGAGAAAGTAGATATAGCAACTATTTATTTACCGAAAGATCGAGTAAGTGGTGATATTTATGATTACTTTAAGATAGATGAAGATAGATACCGCTTCTTTATAGCAGATGCAACAGGTCATGGAATCCAAGCTGGATTTTTAACTATGAATATTCAGACGGAATACCAACGAATAAAATCTCAATACACGGATCCTGCTCAGATATTAAGAATGTTGAATAATAGTGTTTTTAATACATTTGGAAACGAAACGGTTTTGTACAGTTGTTGCTTGATCGACATTGATATATCTCAAAGATATTTGGTTTATTCTTCCGCAGGCCATCCCAGTCAGTATTTATTGCAAGAAGGTGAATTTATTGATTTGAAAAGCCTGTCTACGTTAGTCGGATTTAGAAATGATATTGTAATGAAAAGCAAGAGCCTACCACTAAAGGATCAATTTAAATTATTCCTTTATTCAGATGGCTTGACAGAAGCGAGTAGAGGGGATCATGAAGAATTTGGAGAAAAAAGGTATAAACAAGTGATTCTTGATAATCAAAATCTTTCAGCAGTAGATCTAAATGTTGAAATTTTTAAATCAGTCAATACATTTATCCAAGATCATTACTACGAAGATGATTATACTTCTATAGTTGTGGATTTTAAGAAATGATTATAACCAAACTACAGATTCGATTTAACGATATGGATCCCATGCAAAGAGTGAATAATGCGACTTATTCCAGTTATTTGGAATTAGGTAGGCTAGACTTTTGCAATAAATACTTGACTATCCGTGAACTCTCTGATATTCCTTTCGTACTTGTAAGAGTTGAAATGGATATAATAAAATCTCTCCTTCCTTTGCATAGGGCAGAGGTTCATACCTATGTTTCCCGCATTGGTACTACTTCTTGGGAATTTGGTTATGAAATTATTGATTCTGATACCCAAGCTATTTATGTAAAAGCCAAATCAACCCAGGTATATTTTGATTACAAAATCCAAAAGAAGAAGGAAATTCCAGAGAATTTTCGCAAAAATTTGTTATCCGAAATGAAAAATCCTTGATAGTGAAATATTTGTTCGCTATATTGGATTCAATATGGAAAATTTTACGCCTATTTCCTCTGTTTTAGGGGGTTTACTAATTGGATTCTCATCAATCGCAATGCTATTGTTAAGTGGAAGAATCGCTGGAATTTCGAGCATTCTAGAAAACGGACTGTTTGCTTGGAAAGATGTACAAAATCGGATCTGGTCACTTTGGTTTATTGTAGGATTATTTTTGGGCGGTGAATTGCTTCGAGTTTTTATGCCAGAATCATTCGGTGGAGCTCATTTGCATAAAATGTGGATGGTCGTCTTAGGTGGATTATTAGTTGGATTTGGATCTAGGTTGGGTTCAGGATGCACTAGTGGACATGGTGTCTGTGGATTGGGTAGACTTTCTTCCCGTTCCTTGGTATCAGTTCTCGTATTTATGAGCTCAGCTGGTTTAACAGTTTGGGTAGTAAGGAGTTTCTTTCCATGATCAAGAATCTTATTATCGTATTACTCGGCGTACTTTTTGCACTCGGATTGGGAATCTCTCAGATGACGAATCCAAGTAAGGTAATTGGTTTTCTAGATGTAACCGGGAATTGGGATCCATCTCTTGCTTTTGTAATGGCAGGTGCTATGACTGTATATTTAATCGGATATAAATTTATTTTCCCTAAACTCACGAAACCGCTATTAGATTTTCGATTTCATCTACCTAACTTAATTCATATTGATAAGAAATTAATCTTAGGTTCTGTCATTTTTGGAATTGGTTGGGGTCTTTCCGGATTTTGCCCAGGGCCAGGTCTTGTTGCCCTAGCTTCTAGTAATTTGGAAGCAATCTATTTTGTTCTATCCATGATACTGGGTGTGGCAATTTACCATTGGTTCAGTGAAGAATACTCTGATATGATGGATGGCTAATAAATAAAAAGGAACTAACAACTTTTATTTGAAAAGGTTAGTTCCGTTTTACTTTTTTTGGGAAATAAAAACTTGTTGTTTATTTTACTGTAACAGCTACTAAACGATTTCTTACTAAATAATACATCCCACCAAATAAAATTCCTGAGAAGAATAAATCTCCTAAGATTTGGTTCTGTAAGAAAGGAACTGCCATCACGAAACAAGCAACCAATCCACTAAAATCTAAGGTATACATTCCTGAAGTCAGCCAAACAAGAAAGTTAGTAACTGCAAAGAATGCAAGAGAACTAGAAATGGTTGTTGCGCCAATTTTCAAAGCTCCAGAATTATCTGATAAACTTCTACCTACAAAACTGAATGCTACCATAAGAGCATAAATGGGAAGCATCAAATCATGAAAGCCTAGAAAATAATCAGAAATAAACATAGCCGCAACGGGAATTAGAGCGGCCATCCAACGATGCGTCAAATAAGCCCCACCAAATAGTGAAATCGCTAAGATAGGTGAAAAATTAGGTGGATGAGGCAAAAGTCGAGTCGCTGAAGCGGCTAATATAAAAAGTATTACAATGAACAAATTGGATCTAAACATGGAATTCCTACTTAGTTGAATCTAGATTTCCAAGATACTGGGAAAACCGCCAAAAACAAGCAAAAAAAGACTGAAGATTTCCTTTCATAAAAGGTATTTAGAGTGAAAAATTTTTTACCCTAGGATTACATTGACTGCTATGTCTACTGAGTATCTTTCAAATGATCATGAATACCATATCCGTTATTTAAATGCAAGGATTAAGAAGCTAAGTACGAATCCAGAAATCAATCAGAACCAAATTCCAGTTCTAATAGGGATTTTGGAGATTGCAAAGCAAGCCCAGAGCTATGAGGATTATATAGAAAAACTAGGGGAGGATTTTGATTTTTTCCCTTTGGCGAAATCGGAGCAAGTGGATCGATTTGCAAGTTTAGAAAAATTCTATAGTACTATTGAACTGAAAGAACACATCGAATCGGCAGCAAACAAAAAGAGAATCGCTGAGGATTGTAGAAATTATTCTGACCTTGCCCTACGATTGCCACAAGGACATGGATCTGGATTTCAATTGGAAAAAGCATGCCATGAAAGATTGAATGCTGTCTCTAGCTTTTTAACTTATCTCGTGCACTATTCCTGCTTAGGTGATCCAAAGGAAAAAGTCTACCTAATGAAGACGATTCAATCAGAATGGCAAAAGATTCGTAGCAGCGATCCTGATTTTAGTTTTGCCTCACTTTTAAATAAACCTTATTCCTATATCAATCCCTTTGATAAGGAAAAATTATCTAATTTGGAAAGAATTTTCCAGGAGAATCAATAATGGATGCATCCCTAAGAGAATTATTAGACTCTTACATCTCAGGTTTCAAAATGTACTTACCAAATCTCCCCGAAGATCATACAGTTAAGCAAGAAGCAAATCAATTGATCTCTAATATGGAATCCCTAGCTGAATCTAGCAAAGATTATATGGGATTCATGCAGGTTGCACAGGAACAAGATCTTTTTAACAAAATTATAGCCTTACAGTCAACGCTTGCAGCAGAATCATCCAAGGTAATGACCAAGGACTTAAAGAATAAAAAAATTCCTACAGCTCTTGAAATAGCAAAGGCATACCACTTAGCCTATGATGCTATTTCAGAAGATCATCGAACTCCAGAAGTAAAACAAGTTTATGAAACTGTATTTCATTGGGAGAAAAATTCCCAATCAGGCCCTGAATTCTTGATGCACATGGAAGAAGAAGATCTTTTCTTGCAAATGTCTAGAGTTCATCTAGCATCCACTATGCGAAAGGGACTTAAGGATATGTTGGAAGCAGGATCCGAATGGACAAGCAGTGGACTAGGAGTAATTTCCAATCCCCAGCTGGAAAAGTATTTTGATACTATGGAAGAGGCGATGAGTTCCGCAAAGACCTTACTCGAAATGGAGATCTTAGCAATACGAGAAGCAGAAAATTCTCGATTTTCCAATCTTTGGGATACTGTTTTTATTCAATCCATATTATTAGAGTTAGTTACTCCTATTTCTGCTTGGAAAATGGCTAAGACAGAAGCCAACCGATTGAATGTAGTAACCTCCTATGAATATTTATGCGGGTTTTGGGGAATGGATTGGGATGGTTTTTTCGAAGTGCCCCGTGCTTGGGATTTTTTCGAAAAATCAATATTTAGATCTCTTGAAGAAAGTCTAAAAAACCTAGGGATCAATTCAGTGGAAGATTTCAAAAATGATTTAAAAAGCTGCTTAGATACCTGTCTAAAAGGCAAAACGATCCACGAAGCGAAAAAACCATCTAAACACATAGTAAATTTCCGTGGAAAGGAAATCCCACTTACAGAAGTTATGGATGCGCTGAGTTCAGCACATTTATAAAATTACAAGAAGAAGAATTATTTAAGGAAGCAATATGAGCTCAAATTCAATAGATCCCTCGCAAGCAAAGAAACAATCTCTAAAGACAAACCAAGGAAATTCTATTCCAGTTTTAGGTTTGGGTGTTTGGAAATCATCGCCGCCTGAATGCTACCAAGCTGTTACAGATGCTCTTGCATTAGGCTATAGACATATAGATACAGCAGCTATCTATGGGAATGAAGAATCGGTAGGAAAAGCAGTCGCTGATTCCAAGATCGATCGTAGCGAACTTTTCATCACCACCAAACTTTGGAATGCTGACCAAGGCAAAGAAAAAGCAGAAGTGGCCTTCGAGAAAAGCTTAAGTAAATTAAACATAGATTATGTGGATTTATATCTTCTTCATTTTCCAGTGAGTGAAAAGCGAAATGAAAGTTGGAAAGTCTTGGAGAGAATTTATAAATCTGGACGAGCAAAATCAATTGGCGTAAGTAATTTTATGATTCCCCATCTACAAGAATTGATCCAGGAAACAGGCTTGGTTCCAGCTATCAACCAAGTGGAAGTTCATCCTTTCTTGAATCAAAAGGAATTGAGAGCTTATTGTGATTCTCAAAATATTTTGGTAGAAGCTTATAGTCCACTAGCTCACGGCAAAAGAATTGAAGATCCAAGCATATCAAAAATCGCAGAAAAATACAAGAAAACCAATGCACAAATTTTAATCCGTTGGTCGATTCAATCAAATATGATTGTTCTACCTAAATCTGTGAAAAAGGCAAGGATAGATGAGAATGGATCTGTATTTGATTTTTCCATTAGTGATTTTGATATGGAGTTCTTAAATTCCTTAGATGAAAATTACCGTACTTGTTGGGATCCATCTGATGTAGTCTGAAATGGTAAGTTTAATAAAAGTTTAAGATTTTAAAAATCATTTAATTAGAAAATAGTGATCCTTATTTTAGTAGCATTTGCCTAATTACATAAAAATTGACTGAATTTTCGATCGATTTTTTATTTTTTCTTAGAGTGAAAGTTTATCTAAGAACTGTGGGATTCAATCCCACGGCAAAAAGAATTCTACCAACATTAATTTTAGATTGATATTATCTTTCTTTTAGCTTATGATTATATTATGAAAGCTACTATGAAATATTTTATTTCAGATGGAATACGTCCATGCAGTAGATTTTTGATTGCAAGCTTTTGCTTCTTTATTTCTTGTTCGAAACCTTTTCCAGAATCACCCTTGCTTGATCTTGTGCTCTTGCAATCCATCCAAAACCAATTGAATGCGAATTCTACTACGACAATTACGAATACAACGAAGTATATTTTTGTTACTCAGGCGACCTTTCAAGGAAATCTGGGAGGAGTGAGTGGGGCTGATACAATTTGCCAAAATGAAAAGGAGAATAATTTCTCTTCTTTGGCTGGAGCAAAATCTGAATATAAGTCTCTGTTAGTTGATGGTGTCGCTCGTGTTGCATGCCTTACTGCAAATTGTACAAGCACTATTGGAAATAATACCAATTGGGTATTGCAGCCTAACAGTAAATACTATCGTCCCGATGAGCAGTTGGTATTTGAGACCAATGGTGCTGGGATTTTTGTTTTTGGAACACTTACAAATGCGTTTAGTACGGTAGGAACTGACCAATGGTGGACGGGTTTAGATACAAATTGGACAACAAGTGGCGATGATTGTTCCAATTGGGTAAGCAACGCAGGCGGAGTGTTTGCACTTTTTGGTTTGGGTGCAAATACCAATGACTCAGCAATTTCAGATTTTGCATCCACAGCTTGTAGCAATTCGAAAAAGTTACTTTGTGTTCGGAACTAAAGATTCTTATTTGCAAATAAGACAAGTTCTGTAGCCTTATGAATTTCCAATTTATCCATAATATTTTGTCTATGGATTTTAGCTGTTTTGGGTTTGATGTCCAAGGCGAGAGCTACATCTGTATCATTTTTTCCCTCAGCGATTAACCTTAGAATTTCTAATTCTCGTTTAGTCAGAAGTTTGATTTTTTCAGAATCATTGCTTTCTAAATCATGCTCATTCGATTGCAAATTGCCTTTTGCCATGAGTCTCGGACTCAAGTAATACTGTCCCTGCATGACTGATTTTGCTGCTTCTACTAAATCTCTGCCCGCTTCATCCTTGAGAACATAGGCATGGACTCCAATTTTTTTTGCCTTCTGTATGTATTCAAATTGGTCATGACGAGATAGTAAAATAATCTTTGTTAGCGGAAGACTGCTTCTTATCTCAGAAGCAAGCTCTAGCCCTGATTTACCTGGCAAAGATATATCCAATACTAGTAGATTGGGTTTTAATTTTAGTATTTCAGGGAAGGCATTCTCTGCTGTTCCAGCCTGTCCTAGTATTTGAAAATCTGGATTGGATTGAAAAATAAGAACCAGACCTTCTCTTAGAATCGTATGATCATCCACAAAATAAACAGTGAATGGTATTTTATTCATCGTTTAACTTACCTGAATGATGAAAAGGAATCTGAATGAATATTTCAGTTCCCTTTCCGGGATGAGAATGAATTTGAATGGAACCATCAATGTTCTCTACTCTACGCCTTATATTTTCTAAACCAAAACCTTTGGAGTGAATCTGAACTAATTCAGTTTGAAAGCCAACTCCATTATCTTGGACACTTAGTACAATAGAATTATCCTTAGTGATGAGTTCAATATGTACTTCAGATGCCTCAGAATGTTTTATTATATTGGAACAGGATTCTTGGATGATTCTATAGATCTGTAGTGCAATTTCTTGTGGAATATCTGAAGTAATTTTATTAATAAAGTGAGCTTTACCATCTGAAAAGAGAGTTCGTAGTAATTCTCTAACGGCAGGTATGAGACCGAGTTCTTTGAGGTGGGAAGAGAAAAGGCTAGTATAGACTTCTCTTAGCTCTTGGCTTGCTCGATCAATGATAGCAAGTCCATCTTCCATTTGCCCTGCTTGGAAGTGTAATTTAGCAGCGAGTATGGTTTGTCCAACACTGTCGTGTAGGTCTTGTCCAATTTTTTGTCTTTCGTTTTCTTGTAGATTGAGTAGTTGGTTATAAAGATTTTTAATTTTTTTTTCTAATTTTTTATTGTCAGTAATATCTCTAAGTAAGAATAAAATTTCATTTTTAGAAGGCTTAAGACTATAGCCGTAGGTTTTATTATCGTAATGAAATTCTTTATTTAGGATAGAACGCTTTCTTGCATGAAGCAAGCTCTTGTGTAAAATCTGCCAGTCATCTTGGTTTAGATTGAAGAGATCTAGAAAGTCTTTGCCTATGGGATCTTGTAATCTGGGAAATTCTTGCCTAAATGATAGGTTACAAAATGAAACCTTTCCCTGTTTATCTATACTTAATAAGGGAGACAGGCTATCAATTAGGTCAATAAAATATTCCCTTGTTTGAACTGTCTGCATTCAACAAGACTCTAATTGGATTAGAGTCCGTTGACAAGAAGAAAATACTTAGAATGAAAATACTTGAGAAGTATCTTTAGTTAAATACCATTCCTTATAATTCACTCCAGAGGAGATATACCAATCATCAAAGAAAGAGTAAGCATTGTTGATATTTTTCTTTTCCAGAGGCCAAGAAAATTCACCAGGAATCAAGAATGCCCATGGAAAACCAGCTGGATCTAAATATTTGTCACTGCCATCCGCATTCTTATAAAAACCAAGCCTATGGATGTCCAAATTGGTGTTTTTTACATGGATGAATAGATCATAGGGAGCATTTCCCATTTCTAATTTAGGAACAGGGTTGTCTAAGACCAATTCCCACTCAGCCTTATCGCCGAGAGTAAAACTCTGTCCTTGGTTTGTATTAGATTGAGAAATGGTTGTATTGCTTTCAGGAAGGATCATGAGACTTTCATCTTTTTGCAAATAAGATGAATTGGAATAGTATTCGCTACCATTAGGTTTAGTTCTCTTTAAGGTAAGGTTACCAGATACCGATTTGGGAAATTTTATATGTAGAGTATGGTTGTATCCTGCACCTTTCGCTACATGAGTATAATACCCACGAATACGTGTTATGCGTCCTTGAGAGTCTAAATCTTCTTCATTGAAGACACGAACTATGTAATCATTGAAATCTGCATCACCCATCTTAGGAAATAAATCTTCATAACAAACTGTATAAAACGATTCACTTGGGATTCTAAGTTTTGTTGATCTAGTTGCATCATTAGGATATTCATCATCTGAATCTTGGATACCATCACCATCTGCATCTTGAATGGGTGGTGCTACCTGAGTAAGCGGGGAGGTAAAAAGATATATATCGCGGCTTAATTCAACAACATTGAGAAGGTTTACTTCGAAGAAGTAGTCTTTAGCAAGATAGGTAACTTGCAATTGAACTTTTGGCTCTTCTCGATTGTTGATGGTAAAAGAACCAGTCACATTCCCTGATTCATCTGTTATCGCTTTGAACACTGCGTTACCTGCGACATCTTGATGATCCAATTCAATAATCTGTACAAGTGTTCCTGAAATAGGATTGATGAGATCCCGAACTTTGATCCGAAGTGGGTAGGTTGTAGTATTTTCAAAGAGAAAATCGGAACCACCATTGATATCTTCTATTGTCATAGAGAAGGTAGTTTCATCTGTACTATCTGTCCCAGGTAAACTCTGAGAAGAACCGTCAACAGGAGCAACGGGTTGCAAGATAGCCATTAGCCATAAATAATTAGGATCTTCTTTCGAAGCACAAGAGAAGGCTAAGCTGAATCCAACAAGCAACAATCCAAGAGACTTAAATTTATTTATATAATTCATCTTAGTACCTCGTAATTATAATGCTATAAAAAATGCCAAACGGCAATAAGCCAAAAGGCCTAGAATAATAAATTTTTTCCAAAAAATTCGTGGAATCTGAATGGATTTTAAATCTAATGGAGCAATGGAATCTTTAGGTATCAATTTTCCTTCAGGGGCTTCCCTTAAGATTAAAATATTATCAGTTGATAATTTCCATGAGATACCAACTATTTCCGAAAAGTTTCTTTCTCCCAATAAAGAGAACCAAGTATTTTGTTATTATCCAGAAGATTCACCGACACGAAGCAATTTGTTAAATGCAGTTCAATCCTTTAACAAGAATCAAACTACAATTTTTCCAATAGACCATCGCAGAATTATTAAAAAAGAGTTTTTATATTTCAAAAAGCTTGCTTATTTTATGCGGCAAAAATCTGAAAAAGGGGACATTCTATTAATTGTTCCTGAGTCTCTCAAGACGGAATTAGAAACCTTACTGCCAATCTTATTTCTAAGACCTTTGCATGCTTCCCCTGAGCTTGTTCTTCTTCAATTATTCAGCAGAAAAGATATTTTAGAATCAGATCGAATAGTCTGTGAGTATTTGAATTATTTAAATCCAAACTATCACATTCCTATCTTATTTAAAAAAATCGAATCAACCAGCAATCTTACTGTACAAAAAGTACATACAAAATTTAGTATTCGATTCAAATTACTAGGGATCACTACTATACTCTTGACTTTATCTATTTCGGTTATGATTTATTTTGCTTCGATTTTTTTCAAAGAAACAATTTCCGTAATGATCCAAGATTATAACTTAAGTCTTGCTAGGTTACTAGGTGATGTTGTCAAATCTGATATTGAAAATCTCATTTACAGGGCTGATATTTTTACAAATACAAAGATGAACAGCGCTTCGGGCAATACTAAATCACTTGAAGAGAAATATTTTTTAAATAATCCATCTGTAGTCTCGATTCAGATTTTAAAAAAGGACACAGTTCTAAAGAATTTTTCTTTTTTCAATTCAAGTTATTTAAAAGATTATCCATTTTCTGAAGATAAGTTCATTTCATTATTAGAAGAAAGAAAGGAATTGCTGAATCGTTCTAAACTAGGTTCCGCTTATATTTTAAATATAACTAAATACATAGATTATCCTATGCTTGCTTTAGTCTCTCCTAAGCCAGAGTTAGATGATACAACTACCGTTCAATTTGTAACACCAAGTTACTTTTTAGATTCCATTCGATCTTCTCAGCAGAGTGATTTTTTTGAGTTGCATATTGTCGATTCCCAAGGAAATAAAATATTTTCAACTCAAGATGCATTAGATCTAAGTAATTTTCCTATTATAGAAAAAATGCTATCATCTGGAATAGACAATGGTTCACAAAAGTTTGAACATAAATCTATCTCTTACCTTGGATCATTTAGAATTATAGATACTTACGGTTTAGGAATAATATCTTCTGTTCCTGAAGAAAAAGCCTTTGAAGCAGTCTACAGAATCCAAAATCAAAATTTACTTCTATTGATCATGACTTTATCTCTTGCATTTCTTTTAGTTTACCTCTTTGCCAAAACCCTTTCAATTCCTATTATTCGCCTAGTCTCTGCTACAGAAAAAATAGAGAAAGGTATCTTTGAACTGGATATTGAACCGACAACAAATGATGAAATTGGCATGCTTACTTCTTCCTTCAAACATATGGCGAGTGGACTCTTAGAGAGACAGAGAATTAAAGAGGAGTTTGGAAAGTTTGTAAATCCTGAGATTGCGGAAAGGGCGCTTAAGGGAGAAATAATGTTAGGTGGCGAGAAGAAGAATTGCACTGTATTTTTTTCAGATATACGAAGCTTCACCGCTATGAGTGAGTCCAAAGAACCTGAAGAAGTCGTAGAAATCCTAAATGAATATTTTACTCAGATGGTAGATTGCGTTCATCTAACAGGTGGCATAGTGGATAAGTTTATAGGTGATGCTGTAATGGCTCATTGGGGAGCGGTAGTTTCGAATCAATCTGATCCCAAGAATGCTGTGGACTCAGCTCTTCTGATGAGGAAGGCATTAATTTCCTTAAATGAAAAGTTAGTAAGAGAAGGAAATAATCCCATTCGAATAGGATGTGGAATCAATTCGGGACCAGTGATTGCAGGTCAAATAGGATCACAAAAGCGCTTAGAATTTACAGTAATTGGTGATGCAGTGAATCTCGCTTCACGTGTGGAATATTTAAATAAAGATTTCGGTACTGATATTCTTATCTCAGAAAGCACCTATTTGCAATTAGATGGTGAATATGATTGTCTGCCCATGAAAGAAATCATGGTAAGAGGAAAGGAGAAGCCTCAACAAACTTATGCAGTTCTCGGGAAAGTATCTGATAGCAGTCGACCTAAAGATCTAGCGAGCCTAAGAATTTTAGTAGGCATTCCAAATATACAGAATGAAGAGAATTATGAGTAAATTAAAAATTTCCATATTTTCAAACTTAGAGCTCAATTTAAGGGATTGGATAGTAATTTTACTATCTTTGAGTATTTTTACTGTTAGCTTAGTCTTATTCGTATTTATAGATTTACAAAACAATGATTCCAATAGAGAAATAGTTGGAACTGTAGTCTATAGAAATCGTGTAGCTCAAAGAAGAAACTCTTCCTCATCTATCTGGTCGGATGTTGTTCAGAAAGAGCAAGTGAGAAATTTTGATTCCATCCGTACTGATGAATTAGCTGAAGCAATTATTAATTTGAATTCTGGAACAAGAATCGAATTAGATCCTTTTAGTATGATCGTATTGAATATAATCAATGATGAAGTAGAAATTCAACTGCTTCGTGGTTCCTTAGTCGTTGATCCAAACAATAAAGATAATATTAAAATTCGGAAGGGGGAAGAAACTTCTATATATTTTAAGCAACTCATTCGTATCTTTGGAAATGAATCTGATTTGATTCAAATATTCTCAAATGGAAAAATTGAAATCCAAACTTTAAAAGAAAAAAATCTTTATTCGGAAAGACATTTGATTGAATTAGATAAAGCAGAAATTCAAGACTTAGGCGAAACTCTTGAGACTATATCACCTACAGATAATTCTAGATATTTTGTTGGATCAAAGGAATCTCTCAATATACAATTTCTCTGGAAAAATGAAGAATCTGAGAACCAAGAATTTATACTTTCCTCTGATCCTTTCTTCCGAGAAATATTATTTAAACAAACAACGAATAAACCTTTTCTTAAGTTATTACTCTCCGACGGAAATTATTACTGGAAAGTTAAGGCTAGTAATACCGCTTCATTGACAAAGCGATTTAAGATAAAATCTCTTGAAGAAATTAAAAGTATTAGTCCATTAGAAAATGAGGAAATAAGCTTAGATAGTTCAGAGTTTGTTCCTTTCTCTTGGAATGAATCAGAACTTGCTAGTGATTATAAATTAATTATTTCCAAAGATCCACAGAATAAGGAAACCTTTTTGGAAAAAACTTCACTTCGCAACTCTTTATCACTCTCCCTACCAAGTGGAGATTATTCTTGGAAAGTTATAGGGAATGGTTCCCTTCCTGGATCCAGTACAAGCTCTGAATGGAAAAGGTTTAAAGTTGTGATTTTGGAGCCTGAGCAAGAGAAAGTTGTAGAAATTCAAACATCTGAAGTCAAAGAAAATGTGAAAATTGTTCAATCCCCTAAATCTCAAGAGGAACTAAGCAAACCAAAACCAATTTATCCTCTCTCTGTTGTGGATATGGCGAATAAAGATCGTTTGGTGTTCCGATGGAACAAAGTTTCCTCAGCACAGAAATATGAGTTTATATTAAGAGAAGGGAATTCGGAAGGAAAGGAATTAATTCGAAAATTCCTCAATACTAACCAATTTATCCTCAATGATCTTACTCTTCTTGACATAGGAAATTTTTCATGGGAAGTTAGGGCTGTAGCAAGTGACCAAGAATCACTTAGTTCAGGAAATATACAATTTCGAATCATACTTTCTAGTGAATTAGAAGCACCGGTGATCGAATAAATGAAGATACTAAAACTTTTAATTCTATTTTCTTTGTTTATAGTTCAATTCGAACTCATAGCCCAAGAAAAGGACTTCGTTATTAGGTGGAAAGAAGTATCAGGAAACAAAGGTTATGTTGTAAAAATTAAAAGCGACAATTTCCAAAAAGATTTGCCGACCGAAACAAATTCTGCAAATCTTTCATTGAAACCAGGTAAATATTTTATCCAAGTTGCAGCCAAGAACCGATTTGGGAAGCCTGGAAAATTTTCAGAAGCAAAAGAAATTATGATTCACAAAGATTCTAATAAAGAAATCGATCTGGCTCAGGATAAATCAATAGAACAAATTTCTCCAGAAACCATGGTAGGATTCTCAAATTACCAATCTTGGATTCCAGGTTATATTCAATATAAGAAAGAGAACTGGATGGATGCAAGTCTCTATTGGATAGCCATGCCAAGTTTAGCTTATATTGGTTATTCGGAAAAACTCCGGGGCGATAGAATTGCAAGTGATGTATGGAATGATCCAGTTAATTTGTATTTCATTCTTCAGAATCGTTCCCCATTAGAAGTATTCTATTTTAGAGATAGGCGAGAGACAGAGAAACTTAAATACGATACAGCACAGATTAACCAAAAATATATAGGCGCAGGATTGTTCTTATTCTATGCTATTCACTGGGCTGATTTATACTTTTTCAATGGGGAAGGTATAATTAAAAGCTTTTCTTCGTCTAATCGAGAACAAGCTAACATGGGATTTGACCATATAACAGGAATAGAATTTCAATGGAGATTTAATACAAATCAATGAGAAGAATTCCTAATATTATAATTATCTCATCTATATTAATTGGATCTATTCCAATATTGGGCTATGCTCTCGTCGCCCTTTCAAAAACGATTCCATTTTATGATTTTTCAAGAATTCTCCACCATTATAATATATTTCAGATCTTGTTCAATGTGTTCTTATTTGCAGTTGCAATCGGAATGCTTAAAATCCAAAAATGGTCTTTTGTTAGTTTTATTATTTTAGGAGTTTGTTTCCTATTCTATTCGATTTTTCTTATATTCTTTTCTTGGTTTGGTTTTCTTTCTTATAACTTCCATATCTCTGATTATACAATTCTTTTATTCTTAATATCAATTCTAATTGCTTCTCTTGCTTATATCATAAGGAAAGAATTGGCAATGCCCTACCTTTCAATTTTGGGTAGAGGCTGGAGACTCTCCAGACGTGAGTCCTTGCCTATTAAGATTGAATGGAGCTATGAGCTTGGGTTAGCTGGTTATGGCTTAACTGAAAATATTTCTTCTAAAGGATGCTTATTGCCTCTCTCAGAATCCATGGTCATGGTGTTTCTTCCTGATGCAAAGATAGAGATGAAACTCTATTTCGTTGATGAAAATATTGTAAAGGTTATTCCTGTTATTGGAACTGTATTGAGAATTGAAGAGACAATTTCACGAGATAAAGTTGAGGAATCACTTGTAAAAGCGGGAATACTTTTTGAATATGTACAAGGAAAAACAGACGAAAAATGGGTTTTGAATTTTCTAAATGAAAAATATTCAGCTCGCTACTTAACTGATTTAAATGCTAACTTAGAATATAACAAGATATTTAAATCAACTAAAATGTTCAATTTATCTAGAACTGGAATGTATCTAATTTCAAATGAAATGCTAGCCGCGAAAGAGGAAGTCACAATCGAATTTCATACTATGCTTGGCGGAGTTTCATGCGGTGGAGAAGTTGTTTGGAGTAATCCAAAAGGATTATTTGATAAGCCGCCTGGATTTGGAATTAAAATCACGAAAGTTAGGAATTTATTCAAATTTTATATATATTTATTTTTCTTAGCTTATCTGGATGAAATAAGAAGATAATTTTGAAAAAATCGATTCATTTGAATTCATTCTCTATTTTCATTATATCAATCTTTTCAATTTTAATATTAATTTTTATCTTTGCATTAATAATTAATTCAAATCAAAGCGGTTTGAATAAATCTCATCTAGAGGCAATAGATAAGCCAATGATATTTCACCTCTCTGATCCAGTAAGCTCTTTAGAGCAAATTAGGGTTTTAGAAAATTCTAATTGGACAGAATTAACGACATCTAAACTACCATATGGATATTCAAATGATGTAATTTGGATGAAAATAATTATTGATAATCCTAGTAATGACTTAGTAGAAGCAGTAAATTTACTTGATCTATCAAGTTTAGATTCTATAGAACAATTCCATTATGAAAATGGAATTTTAAAAAATTCCTTAAAGCAAGGAGATACTTTTCCATATAATGATAGATTAATTAAAACAAGATATTTTTCTTTTCCAATTTCTCTAGAAAGGAATTCAGAAAATACTATATACCTAAGAATTCAATCTTCCGCATCCTTGAACTCTAAGATATTATTGCTAGATAAGAATCATTTTACGGAATATACTTCTCGAGATAATTTATTCTTTGGTTTATTTTTCGGATTTTCTATAGCAATTTTAATTTATAATGTTATTATTCTAGCTTTTACTAGTGAGTTTAGTTTTTTACTCTCAGGGTTAACTTTACTATTATATTTCTTATCTGTATTTGTGGGTTATGGGTTTGGATATATGTATTTGTATGCAGATTATCCGATCATTCAATCACGCGCTTATCTCTCTTTTAATATAGTTACGAATATTTCTATGATTTATCTTTTTTCGAGAATCTTAGCTCTAAATGAAAATTCACCTAAGATAAAAATGTTTTTAATTAGTTTAAAGTTTTCCTTACTGATTCTGCTGGCTTTACATATTTATC